>Ga0114951_10001412_pt1 | contig 29701 bp, 33 predicted proteins | sample AM7aDNAmetaG_FD_88677 | JGI IMG/M metagenome (GOLD analysis project Ga0114951, IMG submission 88677) | Freshwater microbial communities from Finland to study Microbial Dark Matter (Phase II) - AM7a DNA metaG | ecosystem: Environmental > Aquatic > Freshwater > Lake | place: Finland: Lake Alinen... | reverse complement strand
GCCGATTTTTTTGGATTGTTCAAGTTTCCCTCCGCCAGCATTACCTGGGTCAGGTTGTGTGGGTTTGTTCTCAGCCCCGGCACTGCCGAAGCACCCCCGCGAATTAATATTTCAATGACACGAATTGTTCCCGCAGCCGCATCCACCCGATTTCTTTTCGGTGTTCGGATTTTGGATTTTAAAGCCTTCGCCCTCGGGCGTCACGACGTAGTCCACCACACTGCCCGCGAGCAGCGCCGCGCTCTGCGGATCAATCACCACTTCGATTCCCGCATCCGCCACCACGGTGTCATCCGCCTTTTTGGCATCAAACCCCATCCCATATTGCAAACCACAGCAACCACCTTCCTCCGCGTAGACCCGCAAAGGCTTACCGGTGGCATCATGTTCTTTTTGTAGTGCGCCAATTTGTTTGGCCGCGATTGGAGTCAATGTAATCATAGTTTACCTGCGATAAACAGGACAGTAGCAGTCAAGGTGTTGGCTGTCAAATCCAGGGCAACCGCCGCCAACCACCCGCACTCGACTCCTCGGATTTGCACTGGAATTGGCTCAACTTTTTCGATCAATCTGGGCGACAAAGAAGTCGCCGGCCTCCGCCATCAGCCGGTCCCCCGCTTCGTCGCTAAGATTCGTGGGATTGTCAATCCAGACAGGAATGGCATCCTCCTCCTCGGTAAACTCCATGATGAAGCGCGGGGCATGGCAGTGCACAACAAAAAAGCGGTCGCGGCCATCATCGGCAATCAGAAATTTTGGCAGCCGGTCAAAATCGGAGGTTAGGTGCATGAGGCCACAGCCTACCGGTTGGAACGGTCAGCTGCAAGCTATTGCGCAGAGCCGGACTCCAATCGGACTGACGCGGTGGTAACTCAGCGGTAGACCTTCCAAAGACGATCGAGGTCCGGCCGGATCTGCTGCTCCAAGACCGGGTATTTCTTGATGATCTCTTCGATCGCGGCAATCCGCTTACTCCGATCTTGCGATTCACGTTGCGCTTTTGCCTGCAGGTCTGCGGGGTTGACGGCCGCCCGCATAAACAAATACATCTCCACCTGGGTCAATTCGGCGTACAATACGAATAACCAGAGATTGGGCACCAGTTCCGCCTTGTCTTCCTTCCGATTGTGATCAAACCAATTCCGACAACTGTGTTTGATACTGGCCGCAAGATGAACGTCTTCAGTACCCATGGGTTACCGCGAGAACCTACCGAGACTTACCGGTAAATCAAGCGGTAAATGAAAAAAATGAATGTTGGGATTGTTGATTACGGTCGTGCCGCGATCGGCACTCGGCGGATTACCAAGCGGGATCGTTTGCAGTTTCTCTGGCAACAACCCCTTGTGTCCACCCTGCCAACATTCGAAAAGATTTTCCGCGACGTTCGCCACGGTTTGTTGCATAATCAATCCGCTGGAATGCGACTACGGTGACAGTGCTCCCAATCGTACCGCAGTCATCGTGAGCCGGCATTCAGTTAACAAGTCGTTCCGTAGCAAGACCGCCCGGGTGGCGAAACTGGCAGACGCATTGGACTTAAAATCCAAAGGAGTATTAAAGCTCCGTGCGGGTTCAATTCCCGCCCCGGGCACCATTTACCATGCCCGAACTTCCCGAAGTCGAAATCGTCGTGCGCCAACTTCGGCCGCGCTTGCGCGGTCAGACCATCCGGCGTGTCGAAATTTGCGATCCAAAAATCAAATTGAATCATAATTTGACCGGCAGCCGGATCCACCGGATTCACCGCCGCGCAAAGTTCATCATCTTCGATCTGAGCAGGCAACAGCATCTCGTCATTCATTTGCGAATGACCGGGTGGTTTGAATATGTCCGACCCGCACGCTACCGGCTGGCGATTCACACCGGAAAAAACGTGGCTTATTTCACGGATTCCCGACGCTTTGGAACCGTCGAACTATTATCAACCGTTGAACTGACCGCCAAGCTGGCCAAACTCGGACCAGAACCTTTCCAGTTTGAAAGTCGCCGCCTCCAAAGCACGACCCGCCCCATTAAGGTGGCATTATTGGATCAATCATTGATTGCCGGCGTCGGCAACATCTATGCCTGTGAGTCGCTGTGGCGGGCACGGCTGAATCCACGCCGACCGGCCCACCGGTTGGCTCCGACTGAATATCAGCGACTTCAGCGCAGCCTTGTGGCGGCCTTGCGCAAGGGGCTCCGCTATGGCCCGCGCATCTTTGCCGTGCAGGAATTCTTCGCCTACGACCGGACCGGTAAACCTTGTCGCCGGTGCCGGACACCGATCCGTCGCATCGTCCTGGCCCAGCGCAGCACATTTTATTGCCCGCACTGCCAGGCTTGAGGCGAAATACGCAAGGTTGTTGAAAACAGGCTGCGGCTGGCCCGGCGGTCCAGCCCTACCTTGTAAAGCGCATTCGGAAGTTGTTGGTAGGGCGCGACCGCCGGGCGCGCCGAGATCCACAGGTCATAGGATTTCGACTTTTTCAACAGCCTGCCAAGGACCGGTGCTTGATTTTTCAGGCCAGGCTCTTCACATTGTCTTGATGGAAGTTCGTCATCTTCTGGCACTGGTTGTCTTGCTCCCCCTGGCCGGGTGCCGGCCAGCGCCTGCACCGACAACCGGCGAAGCCGTCGACTCACTATTGATTGGCAAACCGGCCCCGAGTTTGGATGGGGCCCTGGTCTGGCTGAATGGCGCAGAAGTGACGCTGGCAAACGTGCGTGGCAAAGTTGTGTTGCTGTATTTCTTCGATTACAGCTGCCTCAACAGTATCCATACGTATCCGTACCTGCTCGAATGGGAGCGGCGGTATGCGCCACTCGGATTGCAAGTGGTCGGCATCCATTCCCCGCAATTTGACTTTGAACTGACGCCAGCCAACGTGCAGCTCAACGTCAATCGTGCCGGGTTGACCCATCCGATCGCCGTGGATAGCGACCTGAAGATTGCCGGTGCGTACCACAACCGCTATTGGCCGCGGTTGCTGCTGCTCGATAAAACCGGTCTCGTCCGATTCGATCACACTGGCGAAGGCAGCTACCTCGATCTGGAAAGAATGATTCAAAAGCTGCTCCGTGAGATTACGCCCAAAGCAAATATGCCGACGCTCATGCGGCCGGTCCATGATTTCGACCGGACGAATGCCCTCTGCTATGTCGTGACACCCGAGCTGTATCTCGGCCACACGCGCGGCGATCTGGGCAATCCTGAAGCATCCAGCACCAATGCGATCATCCCCTTTCGCTTACCACCGGTGCGCACGGCGGGCGTGATCTATGCGCAAGGCACTTGGAGCGTGCACGACGAGTACATGCGGCACACCATGGATCAAGATGAACTGATCGACTTCCTAGCACTTGAATATCAGGCCACCGAGTTAAACGTCGTGATGAAACCAGAAAGCGTCTATTGGATGAAAGTATTCGTTACAATCGACGGCCAGCCGGTCCCAAAAGATTTTGCCGGTGCCGATATCACTTACGACGAAACCGGTCGGAGCTTTGTCCCCACTGACACGGCCCGCTTGTACAACCTCACCCGCCGCCAGCCCTACCGGGACTACGAGATCCGGCTCAGCGTCCACGGCAAAGGATTATCAGTCTACGGATTTAGCTTCGGGACGAGCGCCATCCCCACCCAGGCCGCCACGATTCGCTCCGCCAAAGAGCGGCTGTAAGTAGCCAAACCAGATTCCGTTCGTGCTGGAGGGCGAGCCTCCAATTCGGATTCAAGGCGGCTTACAGCCGTTCCCGGCCCGAATACCCTTCGTCGATGTCGTGAAAAAACTCGATATCGTCTTCCTCAAGTTCCCAACAGAGCAAGATTTCCCGGCCCTCTCGGAGACTGGGAAAATCCACCAAGCCGCGGTCGAAATCCTTGATCAACACGCCGCGCTCCTGCAATTTCCGGATTTCGGCGTTCAACGCCACCAGGTCAGCCGTCAGTTCCGCCACCAATTTGCCGCCAATATCGCCGCCGCTTTTGGTGAGTGAATCGCCGAGTTTCTCATCGGCTTGCTGGGCCCGTTCGCGACCAGCGTGCAGTTCTTTAAAAAGCCGGCGCAGCTGCGGCAGCATGGCGCGCGCTTCAGCCAGGGTGAAATGGATTGCGAATTGGTGCATCAGACCGGCTGATCGCCAAGCTTGGCGGTAATCCCTCGATGCGCCGTGTGCCACGCCAGTGTGGCGCACTTCACGCGCACTGGAAATTTCAAAACCCCTTCGAGCGCCTTCAAGTCACCCAATTCCTTGCCGCCATAGGGCACGTCGCCGCGCATCATCTTCTGGAAGTTTTCGATGTAGTTGCGCGCCTCCGGCAGAGTCTTCCCCACGAGCCGGCCCGTCATGATCGAAGCCGAGGCGAGGCTGATCGAACAGCCATGGCCGTCGAATTTCACTTCCGTGATCTTGCCATCCACCAGCTTGGCCGTGACTGAGATTTCATCACCGCACAGCGGATTGGTCTCCTTGGCAGTGATATCGGCCGGCACCGTCGTCCCGCGATTGCGCGGACGCCGGTAATGGTCGAGAATAATTTCCTGATAGAGTTCTTCCAACATTGGCCGGTAAGGTAGCATAAGCGCCTCGACCGCACAGGAAAAAAGCAACCGGCTGCCTGTGGGCATCTGGGATGAAACTCTCCGATCCGTTGAGTGGGACAGTGCGGCTCGCCTGTCCGCTGCGCGAGACTGTTCGACGTCGGTCTCCAGACCGCGTCGTTCGGTCCGCCAAGGTCTCCTGACCGCCGTAGTCTGTCGTTTGGCCAAGGGCGGTATTATCTCGACCCAAATCCACGGCTAATTATTCAAACTGGTTGATTTCCCCAACAAAATGAAGCCCCCCATGTTCTGTGCCAAAACTACAGTGTGTCGATAACTCCCAGTGAGCCAGATCACCTCAGACGGCGCGGTCGGGACACCGCGCCCTACCCCGGATTTCCCCGGTAGGGCGGGCTGCCTGCCCTGAGCGACGTCGAAGGGTCCCTAGCCCGCCGTTCGCACCGAAAATAATTCTTAGCCGAGGATTTGGGCTCGACCTGTGTTCTTGCTTCCCCACGCCAACTCTGTTTTCATGCGGGCCTGAAAATGAAACGCTTTGCCGGCCACAACCTCGCCACTCTCGGCGGCTTCGGCGCAATCTTGTTATGGAGCTCGACCATTGCGTGCGTCCGCCGGCTGTCCGAAGACGTCGGACCGCTCACTGCCGGCGCGGCTGTCTACAGCATCAGCGCGCTCATCGCCGGGACCATGTTGCTGCGCACCCCCCAACGCTGGCGCGCCATCTGGCAATTGCCCCGCAAGTATCTGGTCGGAGCCAGCGCCTTGTTTGCCGGCTACACCCTCCTCCTCTACCTGGCCATTGGCCACGCCCACAGCCGGGAGCAGGTCCTCGAAGTCGGCCTCCTGAACTACCTCTGGCCCTCCCTGACGCTCGTGTTGTCGCTGGTGATTCTCGGGGCGGCAGCGAATTGGGTGTTAATCCCCGGTACGTTTTTGGCTCTGACCGGCGTATTTCTGGTCATGACCCAGGACGCGCACATCTCCTGGATATCGCTCACGCACAACGCCGTCAACAACCCTGTCGTCTATCTCCTCGCAGCGAGCGCGGCAGTCTGCTGGGCCTTGTATTCCAACCTTGCCCGCAAATGGGCCGGCGGCTGTCAGGAAGGCGCCGTCAGCATCTTCCTTCCGGTCACTGCCCTGCTCCTGATCGCAATCAGCTGCGGCGTAAACGAACCCCGCCACTGGACCCTCCGGGCCGGTGCGGAACTCCTGTTTCAAGGGATTGCCACCTACGCTTCCGCCGCCCTGTGGGATCAGGCCATGCGCCACGGCAACGTGGCCGCCGTGGCCGCCGCCTCCTACTTCACGCCTCTGCTCTCCACCCTGATCAGCTGCTTATATCTCACGGTCCTGCCGGGCCCCAAACTCGTCATCGGCTGCGTGTTGCTCATTACCGGCTCAGTGCTGAGCTGGTACTCCGTCAATTCCGCCAACCGCCAACCACCGGACCGTGAGCCGCAAACCGTGGCCGCCGCGGATCCCATCAAATCAACCTAAAGGACAATCGCAATTATGGACCCCAAATACATTCAGGATGTCGCATGGATCGGACAGGACTACGTCAAAGGCAAAATCCGCGGCGTGATCCTCACGTTTCACGGATTGGGCGGCGGCCTCAAGGCCGGTGTTGGCACGGATGAACTGGAATGGTCGAACCGCGGTGGCCTAGTCGTCTACCCGTACTGCGGCCCCTGGTCATGGATGAACCGCCCAGCCCGCCGGATGGTGGACGAACTGGTGGAGGCCATCTATCGAAAGTTCAAGCTGAGCGACCGGGTCCCGTTGATCTCCATCGGCGGCAGCATGGGCGGGCAGGCCACGCTGCTTTACACCCGGTACGCCCAACGTCCCGTCCGCGCCTGTTTTGCCAACTACCCCGTCTGCGATCTCAAATACCACTTCCACGAACGCCCCGACTTGCCCCCCACCATCCGGCAAGCCCTCCAATGGCCGCCCGAAGCCGAACTGGACGCCATGCTCGCCGAGCATTCGCCAATGTGCCAGATCGCCGCGATGCCGGACATCCCCTATCGGATTGTCCATGGCGATCTCGACAAGGCCGTCTCCAAGACGCACCACAGCGACAAGTTCGTGGCGGCAATGCGGAAACGGAAGCTCAACGTCAAATACATTGAAGTCCCCGGCATGGGCCATGGCGGCCCCGTCCCGCTCCAGGTGATCGCCGACAACATCGCCTTTGTTAGCTCGGCCTTGACCGGACGGTAAGGCGTGATTGCCGTGCGCATCGTGCTGGATTGACGGGCAGGTAGGGCGTGACCTCGATTCGAAATCGCAGGCAGGCCGGGGGGCACATCATCCGAAAACCGCCGTCCATCCTCGGTAGGGTCAGACCGCCGGGCTGACCGTCCGCTCCTAATCCCCGCCCCGGTAGCGTTGTCGTCCCTAGCCGGCCTTCGCTCCGCTTCCCCGGCTGTTGAGTCGGGCACGCTATTGCGTGTCGAGATTTGGATCAATCACTCGACGGTATGCAATAGCATACCCTACGGCGGCCTGCCCGCGATTCCTAATCGGGGTCCCTCCCGGGACTCCAGCCCCAGGACGCAGGACTTCCGCCGGTGGCGGCAACCCAGTCGGTCAATTACTTTCCCCCGCGCCCCCACGCTGACCTCGGCCGTCCATCCGGATCACTGTTTCCAGATCGCCGTCGGACGTCCGCCGAACCTTTCGCCCCAACCGGTCGTCCCGGGCAGATGGTAGATGGTTGCTTTGCCAGCGCCTTCAAACGCATCAACCTCCAAACGCGGAGCGCTGCCATTGAAATAGAGGCTGGTCAGGTTGCTGCAGCCAGAAAACGCCCCGATCCCAATCCGGTTAACGCGATTGGGAATTGTAACACTGGCCAGACTGCGACATTCCTGAAATGCATAATCACCGACATTGGTAACGTTGCTGCTGATTTTTACACTGGTCAGATTCTGACACCAAGCGAACCCCCACTTTCCGAGACTGGTGACATGGTCGGGAATTGAAATGCTGGGCAGGTTTTTACATCCCTGAAACGCCAGGTCCCCAATGGTCGCGACGCCGGTCCCGATCTTGATCGTGCTCAGACGGTGGCAACCACTGAATGCACTCTCCCCGATGCTGATGACGCTGTCCGGAATTGTGATACTCGCCAGATTGGTGCAGTCCAGAAATGCCGCCCCCTCAAGATTGGTCACACTGTTGGGAATTGTAATCCCCGGCAACTCGGTACAACCTTCAAATGCCGATTCGCCAATGCTGGTCACTCCCGATTGAATGGCGACAGTTTGCAGATGCGCGCAACCGGAGAACGCCCCACCCCCGATGCGGGCGATGCTGTTGGGAATCGTCACACGGCTGAGGTTGGCGCAACCAGCGAACGCCTGCTCGCCAATCGTGCGGATGCTGCTGGGGAGCGTGATGCTGGCCAGGGAGCAATCAATGAATGCACCATTCTCGATGTTGATCACGCTGGGAGGAAATGTCACGCTGGTCAGACTGGATCCGAGGAACGCGCCCATCCCGATGCTGGTCACCGGCAGTCCATCGATATTCTCCGGTATCGCCACCGCTCCCCCTGCCCCGATGTATTTCGTAATGGTGATCGCATTGCCATGAGTCGCAACCTGGTAATCTTGCGCCTGCACCCCAGCCGGCAACGCCAATCCCACCAGCATCAGTCGCAAAATCATCATGGCGGCCTTATTCATGGCAAAAGTGTAGAATCGCATCCTCAGCCGGTCAACCGGTTTCAACCGAGTCGGCCGCCGCATTCGATTCTCTGTAATTTGCGGGCCATCAGAATCGATCACCCAAGGCATGATCCCAAGCCAGTGCTCCCGAGCAGACTTGCGCGATCGACTTTTTATGTTAGTTTGCCGCAATGCTCCGAAGGTTTGGCAACATTTTGATGCTGGTCGCTGTTCTGGCGGCAACCGGCACGCATTGGAGTCTTCTGCAATCGGTTGCCTGGACCCGGATGCTGGCCGCCAACCTCCGAACTGACTCGTTCACTGCGGCCGTGCAGAAGACGTTTGACGGCAACCATCCCTGCGCCCTGTGCAAGGCGATTGCCAAAGGCAAAAGTGCCGAGTCTAAAAAGGAATTCACAGCACCCCTGCAAAAGTTCGAGTTCCCGCCGGTCCACAAAGTTATTATGTTGGTTGGCCCGCTGAATTTTCAGTTGATTCCAATGGCAGATATCAGTGCGGATCTTCTCACGCACCAACCGCCAACCCCACCACCACGCCGCCGCCTCACCTAGTCGATCCAATCGCAGTGCGCAGTTGCTCGCGTCAAGGTGGCGCGCGCGTGAATGTCCCCTTTAACCTTCGAGAACGCCAGTGTGCGATCTCACAACCTTTGGAGTTTGATTATGAAAAAGTTTTTAGATTCAGTCGTCAGAGTAATAGTGTGGTGTGGTTTATTGATTGGAATGCTCGCGCCAACCCTCGTTCAGGCTTGCGCCTGCGGGTGCGGTGTTTTTGACGTCGGCACCAGTGCAATGTTCCCCAGCGGTGAAGGCGGAATCGCCTTCGTGAAGTACAACTATCAGGATCAGAACCGCAATTGGCGCGGGTCGTCACCTGCGCCGGCCGCGACCAATGACGACAAGGAAATTCAGACCCAGTTTGTCGCATTCGGTCTGCAATACATGTCGAATCCGAGTTGGGGTGTTCAAGCGGAACTGCCTTATGGGTTTCGCCGCTTCACCAAGGACGACACCGGCACCATCGGCTCGCGAAGCTGGAGCCAGGTGGGCGACCTGCGCGTCGCGGGAGTTTACTCAGGCTTCTTCCCTGACCAGTCGGCGGGGGTGACGTTCGGCCTAAAACTGCCGACCGGCAGTCATACGTTTGATTCGGCGTTTGTCGACCGTGACACCCAAATTGGCACCGGCAGCACCGATCTTTTGCTGGGCGGATTTTATCACGGAAATCTGACCCGCAACAACCACTGGGGCTGGTTCACCCAGTTGCAATTGGATGTACCGGTGTTGATTCAATCGCAATATCGACCCGGCGTTGAACTCAATACCGCCGCCGGGATTGATTACAAGGGCTTCGCATTCGGCCGCCTGAAGGTCATCCCGCTGGCGCAGGTGATCTTCTCCGAGCGCACCAGTGACAGTGGCGCTGCCGCGATGCCCGCCGATACCGGCTACCAACGCCTTCTGCTTTCTCCGGGACTCGAATTCCAAATCCAACCGGTAAAAATCAATGCGGATGTCGGATTCCCCGTTTTCCAAAACGTGACCGGCAATCAATTGGTCGCACCGGTCCTGGTCAAGGTGAGTCTGGGCTTTCTGTTTTAAGCTTCACCAGTCGAAAGGAAAACAGCGACCTCGGACAGCCGAATCAGACGCGATGCCACATGTCGTTTGCCGGTGGCAATCCAAGTTACCAACCGACCGACGGTGGCCGCAATCAGTCAACCGGTCATGATCAGTTTTATCTGAATTTAATGGCTCCGCGTCGAAACCGGCGCCGCGATTTCCTTGCGCGATGCACCACTGCCAAAGTCATAACCCAACACCAGCCAGGTTTCGACATGAGGCGAATCGCTGGTAAGGCCAAACAACGGGTTGAGATCGATGTGGATATTGCGCGTCGGCCGCCATTGCAGGCTCGGCCCCAAATTCACCTCCATCGGCGACAGATGCCGGGCGCCATGTTCCGTTTCGCTCTCAATTTTCAACTCCCCGCCCAGCCCCAATTTCTCATCGATCACCGTGTAACTGAGCGCAGCGCTAAATCCCAGCTCGGTCGCGCGCGCGGCGCCGACTTCCTGCTCGTAAATGAAGTTCGCGCCCCAATGCCAGCGCGGCGTCACCGAGTCGCCCAGCAGCAGCTTGACCTCGTACTTGTCGCCGCCGAGCACGTGGTTGCGAAATGTCCACTCGCCGTAGAGCGTCGGGTTGCCCGGTAACTTGCCCCAGTCGGCCAGCGCCCAGCGCATTTCCGCCGACACACTGTCATGCTGCACTTTGCCGGCTTTGTCGCAAATCCAGTTCTCGTAGATATCCGCCTGGAGCCGGCCTGGCAAACCGAGCTCGACTTCCTCCTGGAACAGGTAATTCGGCGCTTCGCCGCGTGGATATTGCGCCTTGACCCATTGCTCGACGCCCACATCCCAGGGCGTTTGCTGCAAATAGACCCGTGTGGTCGGAAACCGGCGCGCCGTCGTCCACTCTGGTTGCAGGTAAGGCCCCACCGGGGCCGCTTCAGCAATGGGGGTCGTATCTTGGACAATTGTGTCCGGTAAGCGCGTCGGCGTCACATCCGCCCACGCTGGTAATGCCGCCAAGATCGCCGAAAAGAAAACAAGTTTAGTATTCATGATTTAGTTCGACACCGATTCGTCCAAAAGGTTCCAAGAAAAATACATCTGATTATATTTATCGGCAGGGCGATAGGCCAGCGAGGAAAAACGCCTGTGTGCCCGCGTCAATCATCCCCAGCCGTCATCGTCTGGCTTGCCTGCATTTCCTCCCCCCCAAATATCGCCGAGCATCTTGCCGCGCTATTCCGGCCAGATGTAGTTTACCGTCACTTTAACATCGGGGTGGATTGCCAGAAAGACCGGACATTTCTTGCTGGCAGCCTCCAATTTCGATTGATCAGCTGTCGCCAGTTTCTTCGGCAGTCGGATATCAACCTTGATTGTGGCGATCCGATAGTTGACCAAATCGTAACTGACATCAGCTTTCGCTCCGACAATGTCCAGTTTTTCGGCCTCCGCTGTCTTGCCCATGACGATCATCAGGCAGCTGGCAACCCCCATCGCCATCAGATCAACCGGATTGAGATCGAGTCCTTTTCCGCCGAAGGCGCAACAACCCTCCAGCGGGATTGTCTGTTTCAGTGGAATGTGCGATGCCACGGTATGCACGTTCTTGTCGTAAACAACCTGCATCACTGGTTTCGTGGGGGCTCCTGTCGAGCAGCAATCGGTATTGGTCTCATTCATTTTCCCTCCTCCAATTTCGGGCTATGCGTAAATCGCCGATTCGATCAGGTCAAGCGGAAATCGATTGGCGCATCATGTCTTAGGTTTCGCCACCAGCGTTCGCGCCAGAATCCAGGCGAACGCGAATGCGACCAGTGTGCCGAGCGCACCCACCGCCGCCGTTGCCCAGCCCGATTCACCGAACCACGGCAACTGATAATCATGAAACGGCGTTGCCACGATTGCTGTTGGCAGCGCGTGATGCTCGAAACCCAGTTTTGCCGCAACCTTCTCCAAACCATCCGGCCAGGCGCAGGCAAACGGCGAAACAAACAACGCCAGGCCCAGCGCCACCAGCAGCCCGTAGCCAACGGTTGCCCCGGCTTGCGGGATATCATCCTGGCGGTCGACGAGTTCGGGACGCGCCCGCGCAATCGCCAGCAAGACCAGCGCCGTGATCGCCCCCTCGCCGATGCCAATCAGCATGTGAACGCCCGCCATTGCGGGAAAGATCAGCCGCCAGGCGACCCGCCCCGACCAGGCCACATCCCCGGCGCAACAGACCGCCGCCAAAACCGTTGCGAACCAGCCGGCGAACGTCGCGCCCAGAACCAGCCCGCGCTGTCCCTCCGCCAGCCGCCGGATGCCCCGGTAAATCGCAAAACCCGCAATGACATTCACCAGTGCCATATTGAATATATTGGCGCCCAACGCCGTGATCCCGCCGTCGGCAAACAGGAAACACTGCACCAGCAATACCGCTGTCATCACCACGATGGCCGCACCCGGCCCAACCAGCACCGCCGCCAGCACCCCGCCGACCAGATGGCCCGAGGTGCCGCCCGCCACGGGAAAGTTCAACATCTGCGCCGCAAATATGAATGCCGCCGTGACCCCGAGCAACGGCACTCGCCGCGCCGGCAATGTGCGTTTGGCCTGCCATAACGCCGCGCCCACGCCCGCAGCTGCCAGCCCACTGCTCGCCACCGCAGTCTTCGCGTCCAAAAATCCATCAGGAATATGCATAAGAATCCTCGCTCAGGGGTTAACTTCCGTTGTTTCCTCAAAAATCTCATACCGGTCAAGGTCCGCCCACGCTTCTAGTGATGCTCGCCGCGCCTCGGGAGAATACATGTCGCCACGAATTTTTCGCATTGCGTCTTGCGCGCGTTGGAACACATCGGGCTTGACCCGCAGGCGCAGTCGTTTTTTGCCAAAAATAAAGATCGCCTCGGGTACTGACGGTGCGCCGTTGGTGACGCGAATTGTGCCCCGTCCAAGACTGGCACCGGTGGAAACCTGTAATCCATCATTGAAACAACTCATCGGTGGGGTCAGACCGGCATGACTTTCGACACTGAGATCGTCCAAGGACGCGCCCAGAAGTTCGCGGGCCCGCACCCCCATCTTGGCGCCGAGAATGGAGAACGTGCCGAGATGTCGATGGAGTTCATGAACCAACACGACAGTATTCCATTCTTCTTCACCATACCGCGTGATAATTCGTTCGATGAAGGGGCGCACATCACTTTGAAACTGCTCCGGTTTTGTCGGAAATGATGCAAGCACGACGGGGCTGCGAACTATCGCACCCGTGGATGATTCATCGTGCGCCCCGACCGGAAGCGCAACAAGCATCGCCACAAATACAGAGAAATATAGGTTTTTCATTAAAACTCCAATTTGATGCCACCCATTCCGTTAATGCCGGGCATCGGGTAGCCGGGTTGCTGCTGATAGTTGGCATCGGTGAGATTTTGACCGGCCACGAAAAGCTGGCCGTGAAGCCGCCAGCTCGGCAATGAAAAGTCGTAGCTGAGCCGCGAATTGACCAGAAAGTAAGCATTGATTGTGCTGGTGTTGACCGCCTTAAAGTCCCGGTCGCGGGAGAGCGCGGTTTGATCACCAACGTACTGACTGTCCACGCTCAGACGGAAATGCTTAAGAAACCGGTAGCTCGCGCCAGCGCTGGCAGTCCATTGCGGCGCGTACGGCAGATCACCGGGCAAGGATTTGAGCACGGTAAATCCACCGAATAAGGCCAGATTTTCAATCGGCGTAATTGTCAGTGTATTTTCCAAGCCCTCGGTGTGGAAAGTTCCAATGTTCTTCCAGACCGGCGGGAACGGCGGATAGTCCAGGACGATTCGGTGATGGCCACCGTCGTAGAAGAGCGTCAGGTCGAGCTTGGCAAATTTGCCGAACCGCTGACTGGCACCAAGTTCGTAATGGTCGAGCGTCTCGGCATTGAGTTTGTGGCCGAGGTTGTTCCCCGGTGGAAAGGCATCAACAAAAATACCGGGGTAGTTGACGCCGCGCGCGTAAGACCCGTGAAACTCGGTTTCTTTGACACCGAGCACCAAGCCGGCTTGCGGCGCAAATTCATCAGCAAACACGTCGTGGTTAAAATACCGGACCCCGGCCGATGGCTGGAGGTAAATGTCATTCTTGAAATCCCAGCGTTGGCTGAGCGACGCGTACGGTGAAACAATCTGAAACGTCTCGCGCGGAAAGACCGTGGGCGACCCGGCCGCCACATCCGTGTACTTGCCGCTGATGAAATCCACATCGACACCCGCCATGAGTGCGCCGCCATCCCACGGCTTGAACGTTTCGCGGGTCTTGACGCCGTAATTGTCATAGCCGGTCACGGTGTCTTCATCGTTCAATTTCGTCGTGGAATCATATTGGTTGACCCAATTTAAGGTTCCGCGATTCCAATAGGCCTTCACATACCCATCGGCCTGTTCGTAATGATTCGCCAGCGTCATGATGGTCAGATAATCGTCGTCCTTAAAACGACCATTGTTTTGACCGGTAATCGTCGAGCCGGGGTCGTCGGCAAAGTTGTCCGTGTGGTTGAATACAACATGCGCTTCCCAATTCGTGTTCAGCGCGTACCCGAACCGCCCAAAATAATTCTGCAACTCGCCATCCGAGTGGGGCCGGTGACCGTCCGCGGCGCGATAGCTTTGCAGCACATAATAGTCAAGGTTGTCCACCTTCCCACCATGCTCGGCGACTTCAACAACCGTGTTATATGAGCCGCCCGCCAATTCCAGACTGGTGATAAATCCCGGCTCGGTTTGGCGTTTGGTGATTAAGTCCACCACGCCGAACGCCATGTTGCCATACAGCACCGGCTGCGCGCTCTTGTACACTTCAATGCGCTGGGCGATATCCACACTCAGCATGTCCAACAGCGGATGCGTCCAAAGGCTGTTGTAGTTCGCAATGCCATCTATGGCCAATTGGATTTCGGCCCCGGGCCGCGAAGCACCCATCCCGCGAATGAAGACCGACCCGCCCTCGCCGCCGCCGAAACTGCCGACCGCATTATGATGCGTGACCATCATGCCCGGTGTTTCGCGTAGGGCCGACTGCAAATCCTGCGCATTCAATTCCTTGATCTGTTCTTCTGAAACAGTGGTGACCTCGCCGGCTAACGGCGATAGTCGATTCCCCCCAATAATTGGCGAGCCGGTTACAACCACTTCCGGCAAGCGGGTTGTTGTGTTGGTGCCGGCCGTGGCAATCCCGTACGACACGACAAAAGCGAGCAATGTTAGTTTTGCGGCGTTCATGTCGGCAGGTCCTTTCCTGTGGTGGTGATGGTTAGTTTGCCGTGTTTGACGCCTTTGGCGGCAATCAACTCGTCGGCCAGTTTCTTGATTGCATCGGCGGGGCCCCGCACCGCGAGGACTTCCAAACAATTATCGTGATCCAGATGGCAATGCAGCGAGGAGATGATGACTTCACGGTGTTCATGCTGGAGATCCGTCAGCAGGTCTTGCAGGTGATGCTTGTGGTGGTCGTACACGATCGTGATGCTGCCGGCAATCTCGCCGCTGCCAAACTGCTGGCGGTGTTCCACCAATTGCGCGCGGATCATGTCGGCAATCGCTTGCGACCGGTTGGCATAGCCCTTCTGCCGGGCCATATCGTCGAGTTGGCGTGCCAGCGCACCGGCTAACGAAACGCTAAAACGGGTCAGTGATTTTTTCATAGTGTTACGATTTATAAGATTCGTAACACCATTTTTCGTAAGCGGTCAAGTTGTTATTTTGCTACCCACGCCTTTGTCACCCACTATCCGGTAAGCCATCCATGATGTCCCGCTCTTTTCTGTTGGTGAGAGTTTCCGATCTCAAACTCAATGTTGTGCGAGGACCTTTGCCACCACACTCAATGTTGGCGGAAGACCTCCGACCCCACGCTAAATGTTGTGCGAGGATCTCTGAATCCACACTCAATGTTGTGCGAGGGTCTCCGACCCCGCACTTGGGATGACCGTAGGTCTTCCGGACCAATTTTCAGACCTACGGTCGACGGCCCCGGCGAGGTCAGAGACCCTCGCCGAACAAAGGGACGGTCTCAAGTTGAACGAGGTGCTTGCAAAACTTCTGCGGACGCGACGAAGCGCGTCCCTCCGTTGTGAAAATAGGCCTTTTCCCATATTTTTCGGAGGGCCATCCCGCGACGACGGGATCGTGGCCGTCTTTTATACGAGTTTTGCAAGAGCCTCAAACGACACATTTTACTGGGACCAGACACGCTACCCCAGCCGAATTGGACAAGACACGGTTCTCCGCAAACCCCTGTCCGACTACCGGTTTGGAGTGCAGTGACATGCCACCGCACACCCAATCGGCAGACTCAGGACTGAGGACTCAGGACTCGGGACTTCCCCCCGCCCAACCTTCCCTCCCATTACCGCTGGGATTGACTTTGCCGATGGCTCGCCGTATGAAACTGCACCTATGGAAGAACGTAAATACCTCGACGAACGCCAACGGATGACCGATTTGGAACGGCTCCGGCATTCGGCTGCCCACATCCTGGCCGCCGCCATCGCCAAGCTGTGGCCCGACGCCCAATTCGCCGCCGGCCCGCCGGTCGAAGAAGGTTTTTACTACGACGTGGATCTGCAACATCGCATTTCTCCCGATGACTTCCCGGCCATCGAAGCCGAGATGAAAAAAATCATCAAGGACAACCAGGTCTTCGAAAAGGTGATCGTGACCCGCGACCAAGCCCTGGCCGATGCCCAGAGCGGTCGACTGGCTGCCCTCGGCAACCGGGATGTCCCCAGTAAATTTAAACTCGATATCATTCAAGGCATTCCCGCCGATGAGCCGGTCTCCTATTTCAAGACCGGTGACTTCATCGACCTCTGCGCCGGACCGCACGTGATGCGGACCGGGAATGTGGGCGCCTACCGGCTCACCAGCGTTGCCAGCGCGTATTACAAGGGCGACGAGAAGAATCCACAGCTCCAGCGCATCTACGGCACGGCATTCAAGAACAAGACCCAGCTCGAAGAGCATTTCGCAATGCTCGAAGAGGCGAAGAAGCGCGACCACCGCAAGCTCGGTGCAGAAATGGGCCTCTATGTGATCGACACCGAATATGTCGGCCCCGGCCTACCGCTTTGGTTGCCAAAAGGAACCGCCATCGTCGAGGAGCTGGAGAAGCTCGCAAAAGAAACGGAATTCGCCGCCGGCTATGTCCGCGTGAAGACGCCACACATCGCCAAGGAGAAGATCTACAAAACCTCCGGCCACCTCCCCTACTATGCCGAGAGCATGTTCCCGCCGATGGAATTGCAGGAGGACGAAGGTCGGGGAGCGCACGCGCCCTCGCGTGTTGCTTCCGTTGCCTCGACGGAAGCTTCCGTGGGAGCAAGGTATTCACGACGCAATCTTCCTCACTTCGAGCGTCCGTGGGCAAAGTACGCGGTAACCTTTTCCACGGCGCAACGTCAGCCTCTCTCAGAAGAAGAACGGGATATTGTTTTGGCCAGCATCCGGTACGCTCACGATCATGGACAGTATCTTTTATATGCCGCCTGTGTCATGCCCGAACATGTCCATCTACTCATTGAACCGCAGATCAAGGAAACCGACTCAGCGGGGCAAACGGTCTTCTGGTCGCTCGCCGAGATTCTGCAAGGGATCAAGTCTTCAACCGCTCATCGAATCAACAAGTCGCGGCAGGCGACAGGGACTGTCTGGGAAAAAGAATCGTTCGACCGCATGATTCGCTCCGATTCAGATCTGGAGGAGAAATTTCAATATATTTGCCGAAATCCGTGGGACACGAACCTTGTGAGCGCGAATGAGTCCTATCGGTGGTTGTTGGTGCCGGGAGAGGCGACGACCGAGGCGGTCGTTGCGACACGCGAGGCGCGAGCGCTCCCCGAAACAGTCCGCTACTACCTCAAAGCGATGAATTGTCCGCATCATCATCGAATTTTTGCCGCAGAACCGCACAGCTACCGGGACTTGCCCTTGCGACTCGCCGAATACGGCACCTGTTACCGGTACGAGCAGTCGGGCGAACTATTTGGCCTGATGCGCGTGCGCTCCCTCAACATGAATGACGCGCATATCTATTGCACCCCGGAGCAATTCGCCGTTGAATTCAATGCAGTGAACGAGATGTACCTCAAGTATTTCAAAATTTTTGGGCTCGAGAAATACCAGATGCGTTTCAGCACCAGCGCCCCCGAAGGCCTGGGCAAGAAGTACGTGGACGAGCCGGCATTGTGGAAACAGACCGAGGACATGGTCCGGGAAGTTCTCAAGACCAGCGGCATCAACTTTGTCGAAGTCGCCAATGAAGCGGCGTTCTACGGCCCGAAGATTGACGTGCAGGTCTGGAGCGCGATTGGCCGGGAATTCACCATCGCCACCAACCAGGTGGACTTTGCTGTGCCGAAACGCTTTGGCCTGACCTACCGGGACAAGGATAATACCGATAAGACTCCGCTCTGCATCCACCGCGCCCCACTCGGAACCCATGAGCGATTCATCGGCTTCCTCATCGAGCATTACGCCGGCAATTTCCCGCTCTGGCTCGCCCCAGAACAGGTCCGCGTTCTTACCTTAGGCGACGATGCCGACCTTGTGAATTACGCCCGGGCAATCGTTGCCGAGTTGCGCGCGCAGCAGGTGCGCGTGGCCGACGATCTCGGGACGGACAATATCAAAGGCAAAATCCAGAATGCGGAAGTGGCCAAGGTCCACACGATGCTTGTGATCGGCCCCCGCGACCTGGAGGCCGGGAATGTGAGCGTTCGGCTCCACGGCAAGGGCAATGTCGGAGCCAAACCGAAAGCGGAAGTGATTGCCGATATCGTTGCCGCGATTAAAGAGCGCCGCGCCTGACCGAATCGATTGAACAGGACTGCAAACGCCGGCCGCAAGCGGCCGACACGCGGCGTTGCTTTTCAGTGGCGGACGATTATAGTTACAACATGCCAACCACAACATCGTATCGCTACCTGGTAAACCTGCCAAATGTCTGCAGCGGCAAGACCATCGTCGATGGCACACGGGTCGGTGTCCACGATGTGATTGGCATTATCGTCACCGGGGCCACAGTGGACGAGGTGCTCCGCAGTTTTCCCAATCTTACCCGGGCCCAGGTCTATGAATGCTTGGCCTACTATGAGGATCATCGACCTGAAATTGATGCGCTGGTAGCCGAGCAGATGGCTGAGGCGCTGGAGTGAAGTTTCTGCTCGACCACGACGTACCCGACGCGGTCGCGCAGGTTTTAAAGCACTTGGGACACGCGGTAACTCTGGTTCGCGAGGCGCTTTCTGCCACGGCCCAAGATTCAGAGATTTTCAGATTTTCTCAAACCTATCGGCTGATTATTGTCAGTTGTAATCGAAATCATTTTTTGGCCCTGGCGCGGGCGACATTCGCAGCTAAACCACCACAACCGTTTTCTGGATTGATCATTCTAATTCGTCGCCGAACGCGGCAGGCGGAATGTGCACACGTCCTTGCCCTGCTGCGCCGCGCCGGCGAAAGCGGGGTGGCTAATAATATTAACGTCGCATAAAACCCGTTCGTGCTGTTGACCACCTTGGAGATCGAAAGCGGTCCCGCACCAGCAACGGTCGACTCTCTTCCCTTGCTCCCCGCAGCTTGCCAGCAACTCAGCCGCCCACAACCCACGCTGCAAAGTGCTTGCGAACAATCCGGCAAGTCTATATCGTTGCCGGCAATCAATTATGGCAATCGCGCGCGAACGAGAAGGCGACAACGGCATTAAGATTTACCTGCGGGAGATCGGCCAGATACCGCTGATCACCGTGAAGGAGGAAATCGAATTAGCCGCCAAGATCAAGCGGGGCGACAAAAACGCCCGAGCAAAAATGATCAAGGCAAATCTCCGGCTGGTTGTCAAAATCGCCCATGACTATTCCAATTTTGGGCTCCCCTTGCTCGACCTCATCAACGAAGGCAACATCGGCCTGATGAAAGCCGTCGAGCGCTTTGACCCTGCCAAAGGCGGAAAACTTTCAACCTATGGCGCCTGGTGGATCAAACAATCCATCAAACGCGCCCTCGCCAACCAGGCCAAAACGATCCGCCTGCCGGTCCACCTGGTGGACAAAATTGGCAAGATGAAGCGCACCGCCATGAAAATGAGCGAGCAGCTGGGACGGGAACCCACCGACCAGGAACTGGCGGACGTCCTCGGCATGCAGCGTTCCAAGGTGGCCCAGCTCCGCGAGATCAGCGTGCGCCCCGCCAGCCTCGACGCCGCCATCGGTGATGAAGATGATACGCAATTCAGCGAAATCGTCGGCGACGAAAATGCTGCATCACCATTCGAGATGCTGCGGGATAAAACGATGCGCGACGACATTCGTGATCTGCTGGAAGAACTCGAACCCCGCGAGGCCGAGATCCTGACTGCGCGCTTTGGTTTGGACGGCAACAAACCGCTCACGCTCGAACAAGTTGGGAAATCCATGAAAGTAACCCGCGAGCGCATCCGGCAGCTGCAAAATATTGCCCTGAACAAGCTCCGCCGCCTGATGGAAAAACAGGACAAGCCCCTGCCGAAGTTCTTCACCAAGGATTAGTGTCCGTCCCTCTCTCTGGAGGGCGAAGCTCCAGCTGAGCCGCGCTGCGGACCAGTTCACGGACAGCTCGCCGGGAGGCTCGCCCTCCAACGCTACACAATAAAACGGTTATTTCCACTTCACATTCCCGCCGTTCTCCGGTACAACCTGACGCATGAGCGAAAAACTCAAAGCTGCCGTCCGGGATGTACCGGATTTCCCCATCAAGGGCATTCTCTTCAAAGACATCACGCCCATCCTGAAAGATCCGCAGCTGTTCCGGCTCGCCGTGGACACATTTGCCGACCGACATCAGAACAAAAAACTGAAGGCCGTCGTCGGGATTGATGCGCGCGGTTTTATTTTTGCCGGTGCCGTCGCCTACAAGCTTGGCATCGGATTTATCCCCGTCCGCAAAAAAGGCAAGCTACCCTGGAAAACTGTCGGCGCCAGTTACACGCTCGAATATGGCAGCGAGACCACTGAGATGCACGTTGACGCGCTCGCCAAAGGCGACAACGTCATCATTATCGATGACCTCCTCGCCACCGGCGGGACGGCGATGGCCGCCGCCACGTTGGTCACCAAACTCGGGGGTACCATTGCCGAGATTGATTTCCTGATCGAACTCGCCTTCCTCAAAGGCCGGGACCGCCTCAAAGATTATCCCGTTTTCTCCGCCATCACCTACTGAGGCGGATTCCACCAGCAATTTCCTTTGCCCGCAATCGCCTGAGTCGCGCGGTGCCGGATGTCAGCCAGGCGCGCTGGGGATAACGGTTTAAAAGTCCGCGCTGCTGCATAGGCGGCATCTTGTTCGTTCGGGAAACTTAATCCGAGCAGCGTCACGTCGGGATCACAGGTCAGCGTATAATGTAGACAGTCGGCCACGCTGAGGTGCGGCAGGACCGGCGCCGCGGTATCACCACCACCCGAGCTTAACTTTCCACGCGGCCGGTTGGCCAGCGGCCGACTGTACCCTTCTGTATCGCCCAGTAACTTGCCAGCGCCAAACGATTTAATTCCGATGGTCCCCACTCGATGCTGTTTGGCGAGTGGCAGAATCTCGGTCACATACCGCTCATCCACCGCGGCGCCAACCGGGAACATCACCACATCGCACAAACCAGACGGGATCGCTTCCCGGAGCACGGCCGGGTTATGACATGAAATTCCACGAAAACGCGCCAAGCCGACCAGCTCATTAAAGCGCAACTTGCGCCATTCCTCCAAGGTGCTGACGCCGTGAAAAAGAAACAAATCTACTTCCGTAAAACCCAGCCGACGCCAACTCGCCTCCACTTGCGGCCGCACCGGGGCATCCAACTCATCAATCTTATCCACCACAAAGAGACCTTGGCGCCGACCTTGCAGGGCCGCTCCGACGATTTCCTCGCTGTAACCAGCTTCGTACATCGGGGCAGTGTCGATCACGTTTAACCCGGCATCCAATGCGCGCCGCACGGTCGTCACACACTCGGATAATGGCACTTTTCGATCTGCCAGATCACCGATTCCAAGTTGGGTGGCGCAGAATCCGGTTCGGCCCAGTTCGCGGCGGGGGATGAAAAGCGGTTTCATATGCGCGACAGTTTATCGTAGAATACCGGCCATGAGCAATCCCATCTTGAATCCAGCGGCCATCTGCCAAATCGCACTCGTTGTGAATGACATTGAGCGAGTTGCCAAAAACTACGCCACTGTTTTCGGCGTGCCGGTTCCCCCGGTGATCGAATCCGGCCCGGCCAGCGAAACGCAAATCGCGTACCGGGGAAAAACAACGCCCGGCCGCGCGAAGCTGGCATTTTTCAATCTGGGCGCGTTGCAATTGGAGTTGATCGAACCCATTGATGGACCGAGCACGTGGCGCGAGGTGTTGGATAAGAACGGGCCGGGCTTGCATCACATTGCATTCAAAGTCCCTAACTCCAAACAAACGTCCCAAGCCCTGGAAAAGATTGGCGCAACGACCGTTCAGACCGGGGATTTCACCACCGGCAACTATTCTTACGTGGATGCCACGCAGCCGCTCGGCGCCGTGCTGGAGTTGCTAGAATTTTATCCACCCCGATAACCGCCTGCTCAGCAAATCCAACCACCGCCCAGCACCAGGTCATCCTGGTAAAATACCGCAGCCTGGCCAGGCGTGATCGCCCGCTGCGGCTCGTGCAACTTCACAATCCCCTGCTCCACCGTGGCTGGGCAACCGGGGTGATTATAGCGAATTTTTACAGTCACTTCGACCGGTCCGGTCGGTGGCTCAATTGCCAGCCAACTGCTATTGATTACTTTAAATTCAGTCCGCAATAGTTCTGGAGCGGGACCCACGATGACGCGGTTCTTCGCCGCATCGAGCGCGACAACGTAAAGGGGTGCTTTCTGCCCCCCCAGCTTCAGCCCTTCGCGCTGGCCGATGGTGAAATACTGGACTCCAGAATGGGTGCCCAGCACCTGACCCGTACTGGTCACGATCTCGCCGGGCCGATCCGGGACGTGGGCGGCATCGTGAAGGAATCGGCCGTAATCCTTGTCCGGCACGAAACAAATCTCCTGGCTTTCAACTTTCGCCGCGGTTTTAAGTCCCAGCTTGGCGGCGATGGCGCGGGTTTCATCCTTGCTTAAATCCCCCACCGGCATCAGCGACCGGGACAGCTGATCCTGCCGGAGCGAAAAAAGAAAATAGGACTGATCTTTGTGCAGGTCGCGGCCTTTGCGGAGTTGGTAGTGGGATCGCCGTCCCGGCTGTCTCTCTGGACTGGAACGGACAGGCGAGACGCCTATCCCACTAACCACTTGCTCAATCCGCGCGTAATGGCCCGTCGCAATAAACTCCGCACCGAGCTGTTCCGCCTGCTTGAGCAGCGTCCCGAATTTAATTTTCTCATTGCAGACAATGCAGGGATTCGGCGTGCGACCTTGCTGATATTCAGCGACAAAATAATCAATCACATCGCGCTGGAAAGCGCCAATTTCGTCCACAACGTAATGCGGGATGCCCAGCGTGTGGGCCACCATCCGGGCATCGGTCACCGCTTGCGGACCGCAGCATTTGTCTTCGGCGCGGCTCAGGCAATCCTGCGGCCAATTGCGGAACGTCAAGCCGATGACCTCGTAGCCTTGCTCCTGAAGGCGGTAGGCGGCCACGCTGGAGTCCACGCCTCCGCTCATCCCAATGCATACCCGGCGATTCTGGCTCATCGTTCCATCCATAATTGTCCGTGCTGGAAATCAAACGTCACCCGCAACCGGCGCAAACTGGCGTTCCCAAGCAACGCATTCCCGTCTGCGGCATCCGGCCCGGTAACTTGCGTCCGGGCAGCGAGATTGGCAAAATTTGCCCGGCCCACCTTGGTTTCACGGACGACATACGTCGCCGACAACGACGCGCCCGCCACGCCTTTCGAAATCCCGACAGTCTCATGGCCAGGCTTCCAATAACCAAGTTCCCCGGCCAGTTTGCGCGGCAATAATAGACCATAATCGCCACCGGTATCCACGTAACAGGGCACCGTCCTGCCATCCATGACAACCTCGACCTGGGGCAGCCCATTTACCCAGCGCAGCGGGATTGTCGTGACAAAAATCGACGACGGTTGGGCTTGATACGCTTCGCGGGGTGCGAATGTGACGGTCCCGTTTGGCGCGTCAATGGAAACATACGACAGCATCCGCACCGTGTGGAGACCAAGAATCAATGCCTGTGGATTGTTCCAAAAACCCTGCGTCAGGCTCAGCACCTGTGTGTCGGGCCCGATCAGCGCCAGAACTCGGCGCAACTCCAATGTGTCCACCTTGATACTGCGGACCACCCCAATCAGGTTGTCCACTGATCCACCGATGCCGCTGCTGATCACCGGATCGAGGCCGGTGACGGCGGAAATCCCAAGCTCATGTGCCAGAGAATATCCAAATAGATTCCGGTTGCTCCCACTATCCAGCAACACCCGCACGCCCGGATGGCCATTGACGTTGGCGAGAATAATCGGCACGCGAAACTGACCGCCAATTTCTTCACGGGTTTGTTGAGTTGATACCTTGCATAGTGCAACGGTGACGTTGCTCTGGCTGGCCACCGCACCGACTGCGACACCCGGATTAAAATGCTCCGGTAATCCTAGCTCGGCCGGTGATTTCGCGCGCTTCCGCAGGTCATCCCGCTGGCTCGTCGAAAACGTCGGCGTTGATGTTTCCAACTGGTCCAACCCCGTCGCACAACCAGCGAGTCCGAGTGCCAGCATCGCTAGAATTGTCATCGTTCGCATTCGAGCAATTTACCTCAGCGCGTGTTTGGAAAATAGTGGAACGGGCGTCTCGCCCGTTTGGTTTACATGAATGGCCGAAAGAACGGGCGAGACGCCCGTTCCACTTTCCGCTCTCAATCGGATTCTCAACACGCTCTCAGAACTTCAGGACGACTTCCCGGCCGAGTTTCTGCGCAGCGTAAATCCCTTCGAGAATGGCAATCACCCGGATTGTTTCCGTCCACGGAATCGGCGACGGCTGACGATTGACGACACATTCGTAAAACGCCTTGATTTCCTCGCTATGCGGCTTCTCGACGTTCCGTGCGGCGGTCAACGTGCCTTGCGCAAAGCTGCCGCCGGTCACGGTCGCAAACTCGGCACTCGGCCATTTCACGCCACCCTTGATCCCGAAGACCTGACAACTCATGTCCTCGTTCTCCGGCTGGTGCCCGAGGAAGGCCGCTTCCAGTGTCATCGTCGCGCCGTTATCAAAGTGGACAAACCCAGCCGCAAAATCTTCAACGCTAAATAGCTTCCGGTCCCACTCGCCCCACATGCCGGGGATTTTATTGCCCTTGGCAAAATTTACTTTGGCGGTACCGGTCACGCGTACCGGTTTTGGGCAATTCATCAACCACATGCACAAATCAAGCGCGTGGACGCCGATATCCATGCACGGGCCACCACCGGAGAGCTTGTGGTCAATGAATCCCGGTGCGGGCGGCAACCACGCGCGCCGCATGGCACGGACCCGCGCGTGATAAACTTCACCCAGGCCACCGGCATTGGCCCAGCCTTTGATCGCGCGAGCGGAGTTGGTGTACCGCTGATGCTGCGCCGTCATCAACTTGAGTTTCTTCCGGTCCGCCAGTTCGCCCATTTGCCGGACCTCCTTCGTGGTAACCGCCAGCGGCTTTTCACAAAGCACATGCTTGCCGGCGTTGAGTGCGGCGATCACAGCCGGCGTGTGCACCCGATTGGGAGTGCAGACGTCCACCGCATCCAGGTCCAACTTGACCAGATCCCGATAATTCTTGAACGCATGGGGGATGCCGTTGTCCTTCGCAACCTCCTGCGCGCGGGCCTCGTTGATGTCCGCAATGGCGACAATTTCCGCATCTGCCACGCTTTTCCAACCGCCCAGGTGTGCCCAGCGGGCGATCCCGCCTGCGCCAATAATTCCGACTTTAAATTTTCGAGCCATGTTGGATAATTCTCCCTTTCAGATCGTAGATGGTTGAACCGGTAATTTGAACTTCCGCAAACTCACCGGTCGGGGCCGAACCCAGACCGGTCACTGTCCCGTCGATTTCCGGGGCATCCGCTACCGAGCGTCCCTGCCACCCGGTCTTTGTCAGCTTCTCGACCAGCACACGCGCTGTTTGCCCAACAAACTGACGCTGGACCTGCCGGGAAATCTTCTGCTGCAATGCCAGGGCCTTGCCGCGCCGGGCCGCTTTCACCTTCTCCGACAGTTGCTGTTGCAGGTTGCCGGCGGGGGTATGATCTTCCTGCGAATACGAAAAAACACCCAGCCGCTCAAACTTTGTCACGGCGATAAACTCCAGCAGTTCCGCAAATTGGGCCGCCGTCTCGCCCGGATAGCCCACGATAAACGTGGTCCGCAAAATGATCCCGGGGATCCCCGCCCGAATCCGCCCAATCAGATCACGAATATATTGCCCGCTTGTCTCGCGCTTCATGGCGGTCAGCATCGCATCGTTGATATGCTGCAGCGGCATGTCCACGTAGCGGCAGACCTTGTCGCAACTCGCAATGGTGGCAATGAGTTCATCCGTCCAATGCGCCGGATGCGTGTAGAGCAAACGGATCCAGAAATCACCCGGGATCGCCTGCGCCTGCCGCAGCAGTTCGCTGAGCAGCTCCTGTCCACCGGTCAGGTCCCGTCCGTAAAATGTCGTATCCTGCGAAATGATGTTAATTTCACGGCAATCGGCGGCTACCAACGCACGGATCTCCGCCAGCACATCCTCCCGCGGCCGGCTGCGATACCGGCCCCGGATGCGCGGGATGCTGCAAAAAGCACAGGGATGATTGCAGCCCTCGGCAATTTTAACGTAGGCGGTATGCCGGGGCGTCAGCCGCAGCCGGGGCGCAGAAAAATCCGGCACGTACTTGGCCGGTCCCGACCAGTATATAGTTGGACAGGCGTCCCGCCTGTCTCCCCTTGGCAGCCCATTTGACAGGCGAGACGCCTGTCCAACTTTCTCCAAAACCTGCCGGACAATCGCCGGGATCTGGGGAACTTCATTGAGTCCCACAATCGCATCCACTTCCGGCAGTTCGCGGCGCAGTTCCTGGGGATAGCGCTGGGTCAGACACCCCGTCATGATCAATGCCTTGCAGTGGCCGGTTTCGCGGAGCTGGTTCAGCTTCAAAATCGTATCAATGGATTCCTGCTTGGCCTTGTCAATAAATCCGCAGGTATTGACAATCAGCACATCCGCATCTTCCGCACGCTCCGTCAAGGTCATGCCATCCTGCGCGAGCAAACCGAGCATGACTTCACTGTCCACGAGATTTTTGGCACACCCGAGACTGACCAGTCCGATTTTAATGGAAGCACGCGGCGTCACTTCGCAGGGGGGTCGAGTACGGCCGGCGCGGGTGTGTTTTTTGATTGGTAATAGGCTTCGAAATCGGCCACCGGCAAAACCGCCGGTTTTTTCGCGGGCAAGGTCAGGGTTGGCCGATGCATCCACAACTGGTAGCCGGCCACGACAAGCAATGCAACTGCGCTGACCACTGCCAAACCGCGCATGATCATCCCCACCGGTAATTGAAATTCACTCGCGCGCCGGGCCCGCAACGTGGCTTCGGTTTCGAGTTGCAACCCCTGGCGGCGCAGGCCGCCCTGGCTTTTCAAATACGCGGCCATCATGCCCGCACTGTCGATTCCAAGGTAATCGGAGTAGATTTTTAAGAACCCCTTCGTATACATGGGCGCCGGCAGCCCAACAAAATCATCCGCTTCGAGTTTTTCCAAGGTCTCCATCTTGATCTTGGTGGCGCGGGCAACATCTTCCAGGGACACTTGCTTATTGTGCCGGGCCGCCCGCAAAGTTTCGCCAATGGATTCCATATCGCAACAGTATCACCGCGCCGGGCTCGCCGCTCAAGAAAAAAGCTCGCAACCAATTCCACAGCCGGTATCTTAGCCCGGATGAAATTCAGCCCCCAGGATGAAGAATTCATGCAGCAGGCGTTACGGCTCGCCCGGCGCGGCATCGGCCAGACCAGTCCGAATCCCGCCGTGGGCGCGGTAGTAGTGCGCGCCGGGAAGGTCATCGGCCAAGGCTGGCATCAACAAGCCGGCGGTCCCCATGCCGAAATCGTCGCTCTGAATCAATCACGAACCCGCGGGGCAACCCTCTACGTCACGCTGGAACCGTGTTGCACACACGGTCGCACACCGCCCTGCACTGCCGCGATCATCGCCGCCGGGATCCGCCGCGTGGTGGTCGCCGCGAAAGACCCCAATCCACGGCATGACGGACGCGGCCTTGCCGTGTTACGCCGCGCCGGGATCCGCTGCGACGTCGGCTTGTTGGCAGAGGAAGCCACTCGATTAAACTCAAGTTTTAACCATTGGATCACAACCGGCCAACCACTGGTCACCGCCAAGCTGGCGCTCAGCCTCGATGGAAAGTCGACGACTCAAACCGGTGACTCGCACTGGATCACCAGTGCAATCGCCCGCCGGGAAGCCCACAAGTTTCGGTCCCGCAGCGATGCGGTCATGGTCGGCGCGGGCACCGTCATCACCGACAACCCCCGGCTCACCCTCCGGCACGGCGTGTGCGGCTCCTGCCCGGGGCGGGATAAGCGCCAACCGTGGCGCGTGGTCATTGATGCTCGCGGTCGCTGTCCGCGCTCGGCTCACTTATTTTCGGATCGGCACCGCCACCGAACCATCGTCGGCACCACTCCCCAATCGTCAGCCGCATGGCGCCGCGCTCTGGCACTCGCGGGGGTCACCGTCCTCGTGCTCCCCGCACAGCAACGGCACGTCAACTTAGCCGTACTTTTGGCGGAACTGGGACAGATGGAAATTACGAGCCTTTTAGTGGAAGGCGGCGGGGAATTACATCGCGCGTTCTTTGCCGCTGGGCTGGTGAATCACATCGCGTTTTTCTTCGCCCCAAAAATCATTGGCAATGCTCCGACCATGCAATCTGCCATCCCTCTGGCCGGCCAGTGGCGGCGAATTGGCCGGGATGAGATGTTGTTTGAAGGGTGTCTTTCGGCATCGACAAACCCAATTTGAATGGCCTGGAGGGCGAGGCTCCCGCCGAGCCGCTCGCGAGACAAAGCAAACCTTCGGCTCGGCGGGAACCTCGCCCTCCATATTCGGAATCGCTGACCAATTATTAGCCGCACTCGACAAGGCGACAGGCAACCGGTAAAATACCCTCATGTTTACTGGCATTGTTGAAGAACCCGGCACAGTGGTGCGTATCCAACCCGGCCGCAAATCGACCGAACTCACAGTTCGCACCGGTGTGACTGGCAAAACACTGCAAACGGGCAACAGCATTGCCGTCAATGGCGCCTGCCTGACTGTCGTTAAAAAATGCGGCGCATTGGTTGCCTTCGATGTTTTGAATCAGACCTTGCATTGCACAAATTTCGGCGAACTTAAAACCGGTTCACTGGTGAACCTGGAACGCCCCTTGCGTGCCGACGGACGGCTGGATGGACACTTTGTTCAAGGGCATGTCGACGCCACCGGGGTGGTCCGGCGCTGGGAACAGATCGGGAAAGATTTTGTTCTGGAAGTAACCGTGCCGACCAGCCTGCGCAAATATATCGTCTCGAAAGGGTCAATTGCAATCGATGGGATCAGCCTGACGGTGGCCGACGTCGGTCGCGATTGGCTGCGAATCTGGATTATTCCACACACCCGCACGATCACGAATTTGCGAACACGCCGCGTCGGCGAACAGGTTAACCTCGAAGCTGATATTCTTGCCAAACACATGGAACGCCTGTTGACCGCGCGACGCGGCTGATCTTTGCCAGACAAAGCCCGCCAGCCCCGTCCGGTTGTCTTTTTTCACGCATTTCCTGCTCCGTGTTTGATTCTC
>Ga0114951_10001410_pt1 | contig 29733 bp, 21 predicted proteins | sample AM7aDNAmetaG_FD_88677 | JGI IMG/M metagenome (GOLD analysis project Ga0114951, IMG submission 88677) | Freshwater microbial communities from Finland to study Microbial Dark Matter (Phase II) - AM7a DNA metaG | ecosystem: Environmental > Aquatic > Freshwater > Lake | place: Finland: Lake Alinen... | reverse complement strand
GCGGTCCGGCGGCGGCGATCGTGCGTCCGGCGCGAGGGGGAGACCGTGATGCGTCGTTGGCTCGCCGCGATCGTGGCCGCCCCACCGAACGCTGCGTCGGCCCGGAAGTCACGGAAAGGGTGAAGATGACCACGACAGACCCAGATCAAGCTTCTGCGTCGCCGGCGGCGCCGGCAACGCCTGCCGCGGACGCCTGGTACGCACAGTCGCCGCAGGACGTCGCCACGCACTTCGACGTCGACCCGGCCGTCGGCTTGTCGGCAGCCAAGGCGGCGGCCCTGCTCACGCAGCACGGCCCCAACGCCCTGCCGGCCGAGAAGCCCAAGCCTGAGTGGCGACGCTTTCTGGACGAGTACCGCAGCTACATGCAGATCATTCTGCTGGTCGCCGGGGTGGTGTCGATCGCCATAGGTCAGCTCCACACCGGCGTCCTCGTCCTGCTCCTCACGGTGATCAACGCGATCGTCGGTCTGCGCGAGGAAGGCAAAGCAGAGAGCGCGATGAACGCGCTGAAGTCAATGATGAAGGCCACCGCGCGGGTGCGCCGGGACGGCGCCGAGGCGCAGGTCCCGGCCGAAGAGGTGGTCGCCGGCGATGTCGTGCTCCTCGCCGCCGGCGACCAGGTCCCGGCCGACGGGCGCATGATCCAGGCGAGCGCCTTGCAGATCGACGAGTCGGCGCTGACCGGCGAGAGCGTGCCGTCTCCCAAGGACGCCGGCACGCTCTCCGGCACGAACCTGGGGCCGGGCGATCAGTCGAACATGGCCTTCATGAACACGCCCGTCACGCACGGCAGCGGCGTGATGGTCGTCACCGGTACCGGCGGCGCCACCGAGGTTGGCAAGATCGCCGGCATGCTCTCGGCGACCAAGGCCGAGCAGACACCGCTCACCCGGCAGCTCAACCGCATGACCCTCTGGATCGGCGCCGCCGCCGGCCTCACGATGATCGTGATGTTCGCCCTCGGCCTATCGCGCGGCCAGGCCTGGGACGCGTTGTTCGTGACCGCCATCGCCCTGGCCATCGCGGCCATCCCCGAAGCGCTGCCGACCGTGTCCCAGGTGATCCTCTCCATGGGCGCCATGGACCTGGCCAAGCGCAACGCCATCGTCAAGAACCTCTCCTCCGTCGAGACCCTGGGGTCCACGTCGGCGATCAACTCGGACAAGACCGGCACCCTGACCATGAACCAGATGACCGTCGTGGAGGTGCTCGACCTCACCGACCGCTGGTCGATCACCGGCACCGGCTACGGTCTGGACGGCGAGGTGAAGCACTCCGTGGGCGCCTCGCCGTCGATCGACGAGGCCATCCTGCCGTTCGTCATCGCCAACGACGCCAAGCTCGAGGACGGCAAGGTGATCGGCGATCCCACCGAAGGTGCGATGCTGGTGCTCGCGCACAAGGCCGGCCTGCACGTCGACGGCACGAGGGACAAGTTCCCGCGTCTGGCCACCCTGCCCTTTGACCCCACGTACAAGCTCATGGCCACTTTCAACACGGCCACCGACGCGGCCGGCCGGCAGGTGGTGCGCTGCTTCGTCAAAGGCGCCGCCCCGGCCGTGGGGAGCCGCTCGACCAGCGTGACGTCCGGCGGCACGAGCATCTCGGTGGACGACGACCTCAAGCAGAAGGCCACGGCTGCCTCCCAGCGCCTCGGGGAGCAGGGCCTCCGGGTCATGGCGGCGGCGTACCGCGATCTGGACGCCGCCACCTTCGATGCCGGCGGCGACCTGTTGGGCTACGTCACCGACCTGCAGCTCACGAGCATCGTCGGCATGATCGACCCGCCGCGGGCCGAGTCCAAGGCGGCGGTGAAGCAGGCTCAGGAGGCGCACATCCGCGTGCGCATGGTCACCGGCGACGACGTCGTCACCGGAGCGGCCGTGGCCAAGCAGGTGGGCATCCCCGGCGAGGCCATCCTGGGCGCCGATTTCGCGGCGCTCAGCGAGGAAGAGCGGCTGAAGCGGATCGACGACATCGGCGTGGTCGGCCGCGTGGCGCCGGAGCACAAGGTGCTGCTCGTCGAGACGCTGAAGAAGAAGGGCGACGTGGTGGCCATGACCGGCGACGGCGTCAACGACGCACCGGCCATCAAGGCCGCCGACATCGGCATCGCCATGGGTACCGGCACCGAGGTCGCCAAGAACGCCGGCCGCATGATCCTGAAGGACGACAACTTCGCCACGATCGTGTACGCCGTGGAGCAGGGCCGCAAGCTGTTCGACAACCTCAACAAGTACATCGCCTTCGTGCTGATCACGCTGGCCGCCTTCGTGCTCACCTTCCTCGGGGCGACGATCTTCAACATCCTCGCCGGCGAGCCGTTCACGGCCACGCAGATCCTCTGGATCAACTTCCTCGTCGACGCCCCGATCGGCGTGGCGCTCGGCTTCGACCTTGAGACTCCAGGGCTCATGAGCAGGCTGCCGCGGCCGCGCAACGCTTCAATCCTCACGAGGAGCATGCTCACCACGGTCGGTCTCGTGGGCATCTTCATGGCCGTCTGCCTGCTCGGCCTGCTGCAGTACGGCAACGCCCACTACGGCAGCGCAGTCATCGCCTCCACCATGGCCGTCACCGCCTTCGCGGCGTGCCGCATCGTCGGCGGCTTCGAGAGCCGCAGCCCAACGGGGAGCATCGTGACGGTCGCCACCTTCAACAGCCGCCAGATGAACTGGATCGCCTTGTTCGAGGTGATCCTGCTGATCCTCGTGGTCGCTTTCGACCTGCTCAACCACTGGCTCGGGACCACGACGCTGACATGGACGCAGTGGGGCCTCGCACTCGCCCCGGCCGGCGCGCTGCTCGTGCTATGGGAGATCGGCAAGCTGGTCGCGCGCCGCGCGCAGGGTGGCGCTCAGGGGACTGCGGGAGAGCCGTCGGGCCTGAGTCAGTCCGGCCAGGAGCCGCCGGCGCCGGCAGACGTGCCGGTCCAGTGACCACTGGCGTTCCACGCGCCGGCCGGGGGAACGACCGCGGCCGGCCTGAAGCCTTCTTCCGCGGACTGATGGAGCCGGCCTGCCGCGGCTCGTGAGCCGCACCTTGGTGCCGTACGGCCACGTGCAGGCGCCGGCTTCCAACGCGCGCCCTACGAGACTCGATGGCCCCTCCTGCGCCGTCCGTGCTAGGGTCAGGGGGCATCGTCACGTGGAGATGCGCTTGTCACCATGATCCACCCGATCGGCGCCGACATCGAGAAATCGCTCGGCGCCACTCTTCGGATCGCCACGGCAAGCGGCCGATCCCTGGCCGGCGGACTGCGCTTGTGCAAGGGGCTCAGGACATGACGAACAGCGGGATTCTGAAGGAAGCGGATCTTCCGCTTGAGGCGGTGATCCTGCTGATCGCCGGGATGACGCTGCTGATCACCGGCGTCCTGCTCTTCCCGGTGTCCACGGGGGCACTCGCGTATTACGAGAACGGCCTGTACGGATTGCTGCTCGTCATGTTCGCCGTGCAGATGATCGCGCTGGGGAAGACGCCCTTCGGTGACCTGCGCACGTCCAGGCTCCCGCTCGTCGTGGGCGTGATCGTCGCGGCCGTGGGCATCGTCACGTGCTTCATCCCCGACCTGTTCAGCGAGGCCCCCCGCATCCTGCTGTTTGTCTGCTTTGGCCCAGGCGGGCTCCTGCTTCTTCTGCAGATGATCCTGGACAAGCAGAAGCTCAGGGCCTGGGCGCGGTTCGGCGGCGTCTTCCGGCATCTGATCGCCGCCTGTACCTCCGTCTACGTGCTCTCGATGGTGATCGGCGTGCTCGTTCTGTTCCCGAGCCTGCTCACGACCACGCTGACGGCCGCGGTGGCGCTGCTCTACGGGGCGGCCATCGTGTATCTCGCCCTCGTGCTGCGCGCCGTGTATCTCCGGTACCCCGAGGCCGCGAAGCCGCCCGAAAAGGATGCCGCCTTGCCCATCGACAAGGCCATGCTGCTGCTGATGGGCGTCTTCATGCTGCTTCTCGGCCTGCTGCTCATCCCCGTGAGCCGGGGCAAGCTGCCCTTCGCCGGCAGCGCCCAGCTGGGCCTGCTGATGATCATCATCGCCATCCAGATGGTCGCCTCCGGCAGCACCCCCATCGGCCCGTTCCGGCGCTCCTGGTTGATGGTCGGCTGCGGCTTTCTCTTTGCGGCGCTCGGCATCGTGTCGTGCATCGTCCCGGACGTGCTGGTGCCGACGCTGACGTACCTCGTCGGCGCGCTGAACGTGCTCGGCGGGGCCATCGTGCTGGTGAAGTCCTTCCTGCCTCGCCGTAGCAGCCGCGGGGAGCCGCGCGAGCCCAAGCCGCCGATCCTCGTCAAGCTCTTCGTGGCCACGGTGCTCATGAACGCGCTGACCATCGTGTTCGGCACGACGATGTTCTTCTCGGGCCTGCTCCCGCTGGCGGTCATCGGCGCGGTCCTCGCCGCCAACGGGTGCGTGCTTCTGTACCTCCTGCACATCCTCGTGACGCTGGACAAGCTGCAGAGCGGCGCGGACGTTGCCGCGCAGCCATCGTGAGTCGCGAGCGGCTCACCTGTCACTCACATCAACCCGAAGGAGGGGCGTGGAGATGTTCCATTTCGACGACGACTTCAGCTATCGCATGCCGGCGCATTTTGGCGGAGTGCGGGGCGGTGACCTTCACGATCTGCAGTACGACGACGTCACGTCCATCGCGATCAGCTACCTGACCGACGAGGACCAGCTGGCCCAGTACGTGCCCGATGCGTTCGAGATCCTCGAGCCGTCGGTGAACATCGAGTACCAGAAGTGCTGCGGGGTCCAATGGATGGGCGGCGGGCAATACACCCTGGTCGCCGTGATGACCCCCGTGCGGCACCTTAGCTCCGGCACCGTCGGCGCCTTCGCCCTGGTCGTCTGGGAGAACGACGCCGCCCCCATCCTGGGCGGTCGCGAAGACACGGGCATCCCCAAGATCTTCGCGGACATCCCCGACTACCACCTGCTGGGCGGCCGCGCCACGGCCCATGTGAGCTACGAGGGCAGGGCCTTTCTGGAGCTCGACCTGCAGCTGGACAAGGAGCTCACAGTCGAGGAGATAGCCACGCGGAACGCCGCCGGCAGGGTCGACCAGATGGGGTGGCGTCACATCCCCAACGTCGGCAGGCCCGGCGCCGCCCTGTCTCACGCGACGCTCTATCCGGTGGACGTGACGCACCTGTCCGGGAGCATCGGCGTCGGCACGGTGACGTGGACCAAGATGGAGTACCTGCAGAACCCCTTGCAGGCGCACATCATCGCCGCACTGGCCGACCTGCCGGTCGTGGAATATCGCGAGGGCGTCTTCGCGAAGATGGTGACCCACTTGCGGGGCGACCTCGCCCGCGAGCTCGTCTGACGGAGGAGGAACGGACCATGGCTGACGTATTCGAAGGCAAGTCCTGCGTGGTGACCGGAGGGACGTCTGGGATCGGCTTCGCGGTGGCGGAGGCGCTGCTGAAGCGCGGCGCGGTGGTGAGCGCCGTAGGGTTCCCGCAGGAAAGCGTGGACGCGGCGCGGGAGAAGCTCGCGACGTACGAGAACGCGCGCTGCGCGCTCATCGACGTGACCGACTGGGACGCGGTTAAGGGCATGGTGGACGAGGCGGTCGCGACCTGTGGCCGCCTGGACTACCTGTTCAACAACGCCGGCACGGGCGGTACAGCGCCGTATGAGAAGGTCGAGCTGAAGCACTGGAAGATGATCGTCGACCTCAATCTTTGGGGCGTCATCTACGGTGTGCACGCGGCCTTCCCGGTGATGGTCGAGCAGGGCTCGGGGCACATCGTCAACACATCGTCGATCGCTGGGCTTCTTCCGGTCCCGTATCAGGCGTTGTACTGCGCGACCAAGTTCGCCGTGGCCGGCATGACGGAGTCGCTGCGGTACGAGCACGAGCACCGCGGCATCGCCTTCTCCACGGTGTGCCCCGGCAACGTGGCGACGGCCATCTTCGGCGACGCCGCGCCCCCGCCGGACGCGATCACCCCGGAGGAGGCGGCCACCATCATCCTCGCCGGCGTGGAGCGCAAGGACGGCCTGATCGTCTTCCCGAAGTTCTACAGAGACTCGTACCTGGACCTGTGGGCGGACCCGGCGAAGATGGACGCCGAGATGCGCAAGACAGCCGAGGAGCGCCGCAAGGCCTACGAGACCGGCGGCAACTACTACTGAGAGGGGGCCTTCGATGTCCTGGGATACTGAAGGCTCGCTGATCGGCGCGGTCAGGCTAGACGCGGCCCGGGCCTCTGCGGACGTGCCGGGCCTGCTGGAGCGGACGATCAAGCAGGACGACGCGGCGTGGGCGCTCCTCAAGCAGCGGATCGACTACGTTTACGACCACCTCGGGTACGCGCTGACGCCGGTCCTGAACAAGGACGACCTGCGGCAGCGCATCACGGCGGAGGTGGAGGCCGGCAGAAAGCTGTTCTTCAAGCCGAACATCGTCGCCGTGAACGTGCTCGACTTCCCCGGCGACGGGACCCCGGGACTAGCGACGGGCGTGGTGGCGGCCACCAACTGGACGTTCATGGCCGCGCTCCTGCGGTTCTTTCACGACGAGCTCGGCGTACGCTTCTGCCAGATGGCCGTGGGCGAAGCCGGCGTGACCACGGGGGGCTACGCCTCCATCCTGGAGTGCGCGGCCGAGGCGGTGCTGGAGGGGCGCATCCCGCGTCCGGAAGGTGAGCTCACGTGGGTGGGCTACCCGTTCTACTTCGTGAGGCAGTACCTCGCCGAGGCGACGACGGCGCGCGATGCCCTCGACGACCCGATGAACGGCTACGCGGAGAGCGTGAGCGGGACGTACCTCACCCCCGGCGAAGCCACCCGCCGGGGCAAGCTCATGATGTACGACCTGAACCAGGCCGAGAAGCCGGGCCGTGGGCGCCTGGTGCTTGTCCCGGGCGGCGGCGATAACTACCCCGAGGGCATCATTCTGCACACGGCGCTGGTCGGCGACCCGGACGACCCAGACGCATATCCGGGCAGCGTGCTCGTCAACTGCCCGGTGCTCAAGGTCCACTGCAACGCGGTCATCACCAGCGCGATCAAGAACCTCGGCATCGGCGGATGGCCGATGCGCGCCAAGCACGGCGACGATCCGAACAACCACGACTGGCTCTACGCCTTTCCCCACGCGGATCCCCCAGGGATGAAAGGCGGCGTGCCCGGCGGGCCGAACAAAGGCGGCGTCTACCACGCCCGCTGGTACGTGAAGAAGGTCAACGCCGAGGGCATGCCGCTCGAGATCGCCGAGACCCCGAACCACGGCCTCGACGGGACCATGGTGGACATCAATCTGGCCATCAGGAGCCAGATCCCGATCACGCTACACGCTGTGGACGCCGTGCGCCCTGTCGACCTGGAGCACGGCGGCACGGGCATCGGCGTAGCCCATGATGAGGGCCTCGTGCTCGTCTCGGAGAACCCCGTGGCCGTGGACCTGCTCGGAGCGCGGTACCTGTTCACGACCGAGCCGAGGGACCCGGCCGCTCCCCACACGTTCGAGCGGCCGCTGTCGGTGCCCCGCTACGACGAGGTCCAGGGCGCCATCGTCGCCGACGAGAGCGTCATGGACGCCCGCGTGTCGCGATCCAGGCTCTTCGACTACGCTGCCGGCCGCGGGCTCGGGCAGCTCGACTACTTTGTTGAGGGCGCGGACGTGACGGCCGCGGACCCGGCGACGGGGGAGTCCCTCCTGCTAGTGACCGCGGACGGCCACCTCGGAAGGGTCAGAGACGGACGGTTCGAGGACGTCGTGACCAGCGAATTCTACTACGACGTCCCCAAGATCCTCTGGGACCTCCAGCCCGTCGTGCTGGCCCACGCGCGGGCGACGGATGCGCTGACCCGGGCCGCCCTCGGCTACGACAGCGGCTACCTCGCCGAGCTCATGGCCCTGGACGAGAACGGCGACGGCGTCATCGACGACACGGAGGCCGGCAAGGACGGCCTGTGGGACTGCCAGTGCGCCGGGGGCGGCATCAGCCTCAACCTGCATGCGCACGGCCATACTCACCACGGCAACTTCCACGCCCCGTCGCGGATCCTCAAGTTCGCCGACAAAGCCTGGAACGTGGACACGCTGAGTGGGACGGGCGTGAGCGTGGACACCATGAGGATCGGCAGCGACTCGATGGCCTTCACGACCGCCCTGGACCTGTCCCGTGGGGAGCCGGGCACGGACGCATTTTTCAACATCCCCATCGGGACCGGGGCGGACGGCATCACCAGGTGGCCCAGCCTGCAGTTCGCGCGCTACGTGTCGGAGGCGGGGATGATCCGTACCATGCTGTATCCGCAGGCCAAGGCCTACGCGGAGGAGACCGGCCAAGAGCTCACCCTCTTCGTGCCGGACGCGGCGCCCTACTTCCCCTCCGCGTCGTACAACCCGGACGGGCTGCCCGGCATTGTCGAGATCAGCGACAAGGAGCTTCTCCCGAGCGGCGACCCGAACCCCAAGTACGATCCGGACTTCGCGGCGAAGGTCTTCACCGCCTGGTTCCAGAACGGCGAGAGATGGTGAGCTGAGGGCCCGCGCCACCTCACGGCCGAGGGCAGGACCGCAAGGCTCGAGCATCGGCGACAGTTACTTCAGCCGCGCCTTCACGGTCACGGTTCCCAGCCGATCTCCGGACTGCTGGTAGCGTGGGAAGACGCTCGTCAGCTGGTTCCTCAGCCAGGTCGACATGCGCGCCGGCACGTTGCCGACCCTCACCCAGTCGCGACCGCCGCTGTGCGACCGCGTGACGGTGGCGTGCGACATCTCAAGCGTGGCGAGCACGTGGCGGGTGCCGTGCGCTCCATAGACGCCGCTCAGCACCGCACGCGCACCGGTCGTGACGATGAGCCTGGTGAACGACAGCTCCGTCCACGAGCTCATCGTCTCCCGGCCCCAGAGCAGGAGGCCGCCCCGGGCGCTGACGCGGCCGGCGCCGCTCGCCGCGTTGAGGCTCCCCCCGGCGATCGGGAAGGTGAAGCGCCAGGCGTCGCCCGTGAGGTGCAGCGTGGCAGGCGCCACAAAAAACGGCGCCACGCCGCCGACGAACAGCGCCTCCGACTGCGGCGGGTCGGTGAGCAGCGTGAGCGCGCCGCCGCCGACCGGCGAGCCGGCGAGAGCGGCCGGCGCGACCCAGGCGGCGAGCAGGCAGATGGTTGCGATCACGAGCAGAGGCGCGCGGCCTCTGCGCGCCCGAGACAGCCGTCCGTTCATGATGACCTCCTCGCAGACCCATGCCGGTCGGCATCCATCATACACGCGTCCCGCGCCGGCTCCGGCACGGCCGCGGCGCCCTTTGTCTTCCTCCGGCCCCGGACGGCCGCTCACTTCACGTTGTCCACCCAGATGGTCATGCCGGTCGAGGTCGCGCTCTTAACCTTGAGGCGCACGCCGAGGTTCGCCGGCAGCTTGGCTCCGACAAGCGGCGTCTGCGCGAGCCAGTAGGTCCAGGCGTCGTTGAACCACGCAGCCGCGGGCTTGCCGGGCGCGATGCTCTCGCCGACGACGGTGGGGCTTTCCGTGTCCCAGTCGGTGAAGTAGATGCTCTGCGTGGGCGTCGGCGAGAGGCTGAAGGCGGCGTCCCGGAGCTGGACGAGCGGCCGCCAGTAGCCCGTGGCCCCGTCGTACTCGACCGAGTCTGGGTCGGGCCGGGCGTCGACGACCAGCCAGCCGCCCTCGCCGGGATGCGCACCCTCGTTGTTGTCGCTCCAGAAGGTGTCGCAGTAGATGAGGAGCAGGCCCTCGTTGTACGTGAGCCAGTCGACCCAATGCCCGTAGGCTTGATTGTACTCATAGCAGTCCGCCAGTGAGGCGTCGGCGCCGTCGCGCGTGCGGTACTCGGCGATGTAGTAGTTGTCGCTGAAGACGGTGTTCCGGCCGTCGATGCGCGTCCAGCCTGCGCTGTCGAAAGCGGTCTCAGGCAGCGCCGCGCCGCCCACCTCGATGCCGGTGACCTCCCAGCCGGTCGGGGGGTTGTGCTTGTCCGCGACGCAGCGGAACTGGACGAGGACACTCTTCCCGGCCCACGGGCTCAAGTCATAGCTGATCGCCGTGCCCCAGTGCCCGGTGTCGGCGCCGGAGAGTGCGTACATGCCGGCGCCGATCTCCACCGTTCTCCCCTGACATTGTGCCGCGGTCCACGTCTGTCCGCGATCGTCGGAGACGCACACGTAGCCGCAGTCGTGCCCCTCCCCAAAGTCGTACCGGGTGCGGAACGCGAGGGTCGCCGCGTTCCCGGTCGGGACCTTCACCGGAGCTTTGGTCGTGAGCCGGCTGTCCATGTCGTTGCCGGAGCCCGAGTACCACTCCGTCTCGCCGTCCGCGCCGCTGAGCTCGACGATGTGCTTCCGCCTGGGCAACGGGATCTTGACCCCGGTGTCGCCGGGAGCCCCCGTGGCCGCCGGCTGCAGCTTCACCGTGGCCGAGGCGCCGCGCTTCACGACGTGCGGCGTCACAAAACCGAGGGCTGTCTTGTCCCATGCATTGAACGGCCCCGGTGCGCTGCCGAGACCCCATTGACGCCCGAGCCAGGCTCCCATGCCCATGATCGTCCAGAACGCGCTGCCTTCTATTGTCTGGCCGCCGGCGTAGTCGTATTCGTCCGGCAGGCCGAGATCGTGACCGAACTCGTGGCAGAAGACGCCCGGGGAGCCGTCCTCTGCATCGATGGTGTAGGTGCAGGCCCAGATGCCCTTGCCCCCGGGGCCCGTGCCCTCGGTGCCGGGGATCAGGTAGCCGGGACCGCCGCCGGGAGCGCCGCTCGGGCTGGCGTCGATGCTGTTCGACTGCGACCAGATGGCATCGGGACCCTGGGCCCCACCGCCGGCCGCCTGATCGCTGCCGGCGTGCACGACGATGAGATGGTCGATGCGGCCGTCCGGCTGGTTGAAATCGTCGCCCGTGATGCCATTCGGGTTCTCCTGTTCGTACTCGGCCCAGGGGAAGTCCGGGTGCTCGGCGGCGAACTTGGCGACGGCGTCGCGCGCCACCCGCCAACTGGGGCCGGTGAGGTCGTCGCGGCCCGGCAACCCCCACGGCGTGCTGTCGGCGCCGTACCACGACTCGGGCATGTCGAGCTTCACCCAGTTCTTGATGTCGCCGTCCACCGTAAACGTGCCGTGCGACTGCTCGAGGTACCAGGTGCGCATGGTGTGGCTCTCGCTGCCGCGGTAGAGACCGGCGGCGTCGTACAGGGGGTACGAGTTGCCAAACAGCATCTGCCGGTAGTGCGTGAGCGAGGAGTCGCCCGGCCAGAAGGTGTTGTTGTCGTCCGGGGCCGGGGCCGGGATCTGGGCGTGAAGGGGCCCCGGCGTCATGGGGCCGGTGGGGGCCGGCGAGCCCGCCGGCCACGCCGCGTCGCCGAACTCGACGAGCAGGACGAGCGTCTTCGTGACGAACGTTCTGGTCGCGCCGGGATCGTCGGCGCGCCGCGCCAGATACTTGGCGAACTGCGTCCGCTTGCCGCCAACGGTGAGCTGTACGAGCGGCGACTCGAGCTCTCCGCGAGGCGGGGCGGCGCCCAGAGCCCGCGCCGCGGCCGTCGCCATCTGCGCGTCGGCGTATGGGGGAATGAGGCCCAGGCGCTCAAGGTTCCTCGCGATGAGGATCTCGTTGGGTGGCACGGCGCCGGCCGGCAGGGCGGTCGCGAGGACGGCCGCGCAGGCGCAGACCGCGAACGTTGCCAGGGCCCATGCCGCGCCGGACCGGATGCGTTTCACCATAGCCTCCCCGGGGTTCTGCGATCGCCGGCATGCCCTTCGCTCAGTGCCCTCGGACGATCTCTGCGAGGCCGTCGCGGGAATGGTGCGCGGCTGTGCTCCGCCGCATCTGCAGTATCCGTCGCGGCGGCTCGGACCTCACTGGGACGACCGTCTAGACATCGTGGATGTGATCGGCGCCCGATGGTAGGGTCTCAAGGACGTTTCGCACAAGAGGCTCGGGTGCCCGGCAAGCCCAGCGCCGGCAGCTCGCACGCTGCGGTCTTCGCCCTGTTCGGATCGGGCTCGCGTGAACCAGCCCGACGCCGAAGAGCTCATGCTCGGCTTTGCCGTCCTGTTTGCGCTGCTCTTCCTGTGCATCTATGGAACCGCCTACCTGCTCGCGAGGCCGCGAGATGTCACACGACGCACGCACCTCGGCTCACCACGGGCTCTGGCGCTTCCAGTGGCGCGCCACCGTCGGACGAGTGCATGATGGTGCTGCCCGAGCCCACAGCCCAGGCCGTTCGTGCGTTGGCCACGGCGATGGACAGTAGGACGCTGTGAATGCCAGCGGCCTGCACGGTCCAGTTCGCGCCACCGTCGGACGTCCTCACGATCGTGCCGCTCGATGCCACTGCCCAGGCGACGCGGTCGCTGAGCGCCGCGACCGAGCCGGTGGCCCCGTACCTGCAGGTCAACTTGGTCCACGTAGCCCCGCCGTCCACTGTGCGCAAGAGGGTGGTGTTGCCGGCCGTCGCCCAGGCGACTTGCGCGCTGGCGACGGAGACGCAGCGCAGGCTGCGCACGGCTGCGAATGGTTGGGCCTTCCACGTGGCGCCGCCGTCGACCGTCTTGAGCATGATCCCCCTGCCGTAGTTGCCCGCTGCCCAAGCGACGCGCTCGCTGACCGCGTCGACCGACAGCAGGTTCAGCCTCGTCCCTGAGGTCTGCTTGCGCCAGCTCGCCCCGCCATCCGTGGTGACGAGGATGGTGCCGTGCAAGCCCACGGCCCACGCCTCGCGGCTGCTCACGGCCGACACCGACATGAGATCCTCAGTGGTCCCGGACGGCTGCCTCAGCCAGTGCTCGCCGCTGTCAACGGTATGGCCGATCGTGCCGTCGTCGCCGACGGCCCAGGCGACGTGCTCGTTGGCCGCGTCCACCGACCACAGGTACGTGCTCGTGAAGTTCTGCGGGGTCCAGCTCGCGCCACCGTTGCCGGTATGCAGGACGAGGCCTGTGGGGCGAGCGCCCAGGCATCGTCGGCGCCGGCTGCGGCAACGGCGATGAGCGGGTTATTGTCCACCGCCGAGGGTTGCGTCTGCCAGCTCGCGCCGCCATCCGTGGTGTGCGCGATGATGCCGATCCCGCCGCCCCCGCCGACCGCCCACGCGACCTGGTCGCTGACGGCCGAGATGCCCGACCCCAGCGAGTCGGTGAAGCCCACATTGTGCTCGCTCCAGGTAGAGCCGCCGTCGGTCGTCTTCACGACGCATGCTTCGCCGACGATCCAGGCCACCCGATCGCTCACCGCGGCAACGGCCAGGTAGCTCCCATAGGGAGCGCTCTGCCTGCTCCAGGTGGCGCCGCCGTCGGTCGTGCGCAGCACGTAGCCGATGCCGACGGCCCACGCCACCTGGTCGCTGACCGCGGACACGGCGTACAGGTTCGTGGCGCCGTCCGGGTTCTGCGAGGTCCAGGTGAAGCCTCCGTCTGAGGTGTGCAGGAGGGTCGCCAGGCTGCCGCTTCTGCCGACCGCCCAGGCGACCCGCGCGCTGCCCGCCGCGACGCCCATGAGGTCCTCGCTGACGCCCGAGACCTGCGGCTCCCAGTGGACGCCGCCGTCGGCGGTGTGCAGGATAGTGCCGCGGACACCGACGGCCCACGCCGCTTCACTGTCCGCGGCCGCGACCGCCGTGAGGAAGGAGCTCGTGCCGGAGGCCTGCGGCTCCCAGTGGACGCCACCGTCGGCAGTGTGCACGACGATGCCGATATCTCCCGCACCGCCGACCGCCCACGCCTCCTGACTGCTGACCGCGGCCAGCGACGACAGCCGCCAGATCTCGTTCTCGGGGATGCCCGACGCGATCGCCGGTCGCGGGTCGGCGCGGGCGGCGAGGGCGCCGCCGCACAGCACCATAACCACGCCCAGCAGAACGGTGACGACGTGGAATCGCATGGCCCCTCCAGTCGGTTGCGAACCTCATCGTACCTTGCCGCCCCGCTCTCCGGGTCTTCAACTCGCGGCTGGTCAGATTCGCCTTGACCTCGTACCGCAGGTCCATCTCGAGGTCGTCGACGATCAGCCGCGAGAGGATGCGGACATCACCATCCCCGTACGCCCGGTCACTGGTTCAGCCTTCGGATCGTCGAGCGGCGAGAAGGCGAACATGGCGCGCCGCACCCGCGAAAGCCACGGGAGCCGCCCGCGCGAACGGCGCGCGGGGTAGTGCTGCGAGGCAAGACAAGGAATCCTTGTCTTCCCCATCAGCAAGCGAGCCTGCGGACGGCCGCGTGCGACGCGAAAGTCAGGGAATCCTTGTCTTCCCTTTTCGCACTACCCGGCGCCGCAGCCGCCGGGGTCGGCACGAACGCCCGCGCTGTCGGCTGCGCACTCGCCGGGCGCCCCATTCGTGGCTCACCGGCGCCTGAGCGACGGGGATGGTCATGTCGAAAGGGAGGTGTCCGGGATATCAGCGCGGCAGGCGGCGCTGATGCCCTCGCTGCCTTGACTCCAGGGCCAGAATGGCCGCCACCGTCTGTTGAACGAAGCCGGGCGCCTGTGCCCGGAAGGCATCGAAGCACTGTTCGTTCGCAAGGTTTTCATGCCACCAATGCAGCATTCCCGCTTCCACAGCCGTGAAGAAATGCTCGATCGGATCCGGCGGCCCAGAGAAGACCTGCGTGGCGAAAGCCGCCTCGCCGGCCACCCGCCAATCCCTGGGGATCATGACGCGCCGATACGTCTCGTCGCTGATCCGGACGGCGAACCTGAGGTTGGCGCAGAGCGCGCGGCAGGTGCTGCCGCGGCTGCCGGCAGCTCAGCCGGCGCAGCGGGCGATCGAGTCGCACCACGACGGATGCACCATTCCTCGGTGCCCGCCGCCGGTGTACGATCGTGGCTCCGAGTCACCATCGTGGGGGGACCATGCGATCTGCGCCGACCTTGTCGCCGGCAGGCGGGAGAGTGAGCCACCGTGCGCTCACCCGGGCACTCCTCGCAGCGCCCCACCTTCCAGCGGCCGGGACAATACGCGACGGCCACCTCCCGGCCCAGGAACTGCTGACCCACTTCCCGAAGGACCCGAGCCTCGCGGCTTTCGTCCAAGAGGCACGAGAGTCGTCTACCTGGGCGCCGGCGAGAGGCGACAAGCGCGGCGCACAGAGAGAATGTGCATCCAACTGAGGGAGGAAGCATGAACGCTCACGATCTCAACTGGCGCGCAGGTGCAGCGCGCGTCCTCGCCGTCGCCGTCGTGGCCTTGCTGGCGGCCGCCTGCGTGGCTGTGTGGACCGGCAGTGGGCCGGCGGCGGCGGCAGGCCACGGCGGCGCCGCTCAATCCGTGCTCACGCTGCGCACCGACGGCGACCACGACGCTCTCTGGCTCGTGTCGCCGGCCGGCACCGCCACGGCGGCCGGCACGTTGCCCGGCCTCGCCCAGGCCGTCGCCGTCTCACCGGACGGCGCCACGGTCGCCTACCTGCCTAACCAGGGCAAGCCGTACATCTGGATCAGCCACGGTCCGCTCGGGTCCAAGACCATCCCCCTGGAGTCGGCGGGCATCAAGGGCGTGGGCGGGATCACGTGGATCGCGGCGGACAGGCTCATGATCTCGGCCTCCACGAGCGGACGGTACTACGACCTCTACACGGCGCGCCTGTTCACCGTGGACGTGAAGACCGGCTACGTGGATGGGTTCCGCAACCTGCGCGGCGCGGAGCCCAGCGCCGACCCCACCACCGGCAAGATGACCTACGTGCGTTTCAAGAAGCTCGACAAAGGTAGCGCGAAGAACGACCACACGCCGAAGTACCGTGAGAGCATGATGATGACGCAGGTGATCGGCGGCGGCTCGGACGTGATGCTGGACAGCGCGGAGTACCGCCTGTACTACGAGCAGCGCGCCTTCTCGCAGCCGCTGCTGGCACCCGGCGGGCAGTGGATCATGGCCGGGAGGACGGGCAGCGACCCGGAGGTGACGTACACGCTGTACGACGGCGTCGACTCCGCGGAGCTTTGGCTCACCCTGTTCGCACCATCGCCGCAGGCGGCAGCCTGGGCGCCGGGCGGTCAGAAGGTCGCCTTCACCGGCGTGCCGACCAGCCCGACCAATGAGTTCGAGGACGGGTGCGTGTACGTCCTGGACGTGAAGTCCGGCGGGGTCGAGCGGTCGCCGGCCGGCCTGCTCACCGGCCTCGCGCCCGGCTGGCTCGACGGCGTGGCCTGGGCGGACGACGGCTCGCTCGTGGTTGATGCCCTGGACAGCGACGTCCTTGGGCAGAGCGGCAAGGTCCTGCTCATCGGCGCCGGCCTGGACACGGTCAAAGACCTCGGCGAGGGGCACCTCTCCGTGTGGGTGAAGTAGGCTGTCGGGACGGCGGCGCCAGCGATCAGTGAGGCTCGCGGCCCGGGGGGCGCGGCGGTCCAGCCGCCGCGCCCCCCGGGCGTTGTCGTGTCGCACTACGTGGTGACGCCGGCGGGCAGCGGCGAGCCGTACGCGCTGAGGTCGGGTGGCGCGGTGTGCGTGCCGACGCCGACTGCCAAGTACGTTATTGAGTCACCGCCGCGGCAGGCAAGAGCTCGACCGATGGCGGCCGCGGACGCGCCTGACACCGTGGCCTCTGGAGCGCGACATCAGGGCTTCGGTGGCGGGTTCAGGATGAAAGGTAGCGACGGACCCCTTTGCCTGCCGGTGCACTTCGTTTGCGGCCGGCTCCTCCATGGCCTCCGCAGCGAGCGCCCTGGCGCGGAGACCGTTGTCGCCCACCGACCCGTCGATGAACGCCCGCACCGCTTTCTCCGAGATCGCTGTACCCTTTCGCCCTTGGCCGCTCCTCCGCTGCGTCTGTGCGGCCGGCATGGGCGGTCGCAAGGCGGAGACTCGAGCGGCGGGCAGGAACGGGCGGCGCAGCGCAGGCTGATCCGCGTGCGCGTTGCGGGACCGCCTTGGCGCCACCGCGGATGAAGGTGACGGCCGCACGACTCTCGCCGCCTCAAGTTCGCCCCACGGCATGACGATACCGACCTGGTAGGTACGGGCGGCGGCTGCCGCCGGACGACGCGGAGGGGCGGACACATGGAGCAGTGGAGACTGGGACGAATCGCGGGTGCGCCGGGAGCACGCTTGGCAGCCCTCCTTGCGCTGATGGTCCTCGCAGTGGCGATCGGCGTAGCGCCGGCGCTGGCCGGGGGCGGCCAAAGGGGCACGCCCAGGACGAGCGCCACCCCGACCATCGCGCCCACGGCCATCGCGCCCGACGTGGTCGAGCGCGCGGCGAAGCTGAAGTACCTCGACATGTCGAAGAGCCCGCTCGAGGCGGGGCTCGTCGCCTGGGAGCTCGCCGTCGTGGACAAGCTGAAGCAGGCCGCCGTCTACATGGACCAGGCCTACTGGCAGCAGGTCGACCCCGACGGTCTGCCGATCTTCGACTCTCTGGCCGGCGCCACCAGCGAGCCGCAGAAGTCGGCGCGCAAGATGATGGACGCCAACTACGGCGTCTGGGACCGCTTCGACAACTTCGCCCCCTTCATCGGCGCGCAGGCGCGCCCGCTGGGGGCCTACGTGTTTCCCACCGACCTGACCGAGGCTGAGCTGAACACGTACATCGCCGCCCATCCCGACGAGAAGGCGCAGCTGCTCGATCCTTACACCGTGGTCCGTCGTTCCGGTGACGCGCTGATCACCGTGCCGTATCACGAGGTGTACGCGGCCTACGTGGAGCCGGCGGCCGACCTCCTGGACGAGGCCGCGGCGCTCAGCGAGAACGCCTCGCTGACCACGTTCCTCAAGCTGCAGGCCCAGGGGCTGCGCACCGACGAGTACTTCGACGCCGACATGGCGTGGCTCGACCTGGACGCGAACCTCGACGTCAGCATCGGCCCGTTTGAGACCTACGATGACCAGCTCACCGGCCAGAAGGCGTTCTACAAGGCCAACGTGCTCATCGTCGACAAGTCCGCGGCGGCCAAGCTCGACACGTTCAAGGCCGCCGTGCCCGACCTGCAGAAGAACCTGCCCGTGCCCGCCGAGTACCGCCCCGACCAGACCGGGACGATGACCCCCATGGAGCTGGCCGACGACGTCCGTCGCAGCGGCCAGGGGCGAGCGGTCATGGAGCCGGTCGCCTTCAGCCTGCCCAACGACCCCAAGGTGTGGGCGGCCAAGGGCTCCAAGAAGGTCATGATGGGCAACTACCTGCAGGCCCGCCGCACCACCGTGCTGGTACCGCTCTCCAAAGTGGTCATGGCCCCCAAGGCGGTCAAGTCGATGGTCTATCAGACCTACTTCGACTGGGTGCTCATGCATGAGATCTCCCACACCCTCGGGCCGCGCACGGTCACCCAGAACGGCCAGGTGGTCACCGTCCGCCAGGCCCTGGGCGAGTCGTACACGCCGATCGAGGAGGGCAAGGCCGACATCGGCGGGCTCTACAACATCCCGTATCTGCAGGGCACCGGCGTCATCACCGGATCACTGCGCTCGCACTACATGGGGTATCTGTCCGACGCGCTGCGCTCCATCCGCTTTGGGCAAGGGTCGGCCTACGGGGTCATCCGGCTCGCAGCGTGGAACTTCTTCGTGGAAAAGGGCGGGCTCACCTACGACCGGGCCGGCCGCCACTACGACCTGAACATGGCCGAGATGACGCCGGCGGTGAAGGATCTTCTGATCCAGCTCGTCACCATCGAAGGAGAAGGCGACGCCGCCGCCGCGAAGGCGTTCATCGCGAAGTACTCCGTCATCGCGCCGCAGCTGCAGAAGCTCCTGAACAAGGCCGACAAGACGGTGCCGATCGAGCTCGTGCCCGTGTACCCGGCGCCCTGAGGCTGCCCAAGAAAGCGGCCGGCAGCCATCCTGCCGGCCGCTTCTCTGGGCTGAGCCTGCTCCTGGGCAGGGATGTTCGCGCTTGAGGTCCAAGCAGGCACTCTCAGCTACTCGGGCAGCGGCGCTCCGTGATTCTGCATCTTGGCCTGCATCTCGGGGCTCAACTGCACCACGAGCTCGGCATTGTACGAACCGGTGGGCAATAGAGGCAGCGGCGGAACGGCGATATCCCCCATGGAAACCCCCTCGTCCATCTTGAAGAGCTTGAGGGCACCGACACCGTAGGAACGCGACAACGCGGCCGGCGAGCCTTCCTCGACCGCCGGATCGACGTCGATCGCGAAGATGGAGACGGTGTCGTCGCTGTTGCGAACGATGTCGAAGGTGCGGAACTGCTGAGGGAAATCCCTGAGCGACGAAGTCTCGACCTCCCAGAAGCCAAGCTCGGGGCGCTCGGGATCCGGCGAACGCAGCGGGGTGACGGCGTTGTAGTGGCGGTGTCCGGCGACCCAAAGAATGAGGTTCGGATAGCTGTGGAGCTTGGCGAGGAGCTCGTCTTCGGTGACGCACGCGATGGGGCTCCAGCCGACCAGGGAGCCGGGCTTCTCGACGGCGATGGGCACGTGCGCGCCGATGATCATCAGCTTGCCCTCGGCCTGGCCCTTGTCCAGCTCGCCGATGAGCCAATCGTAGCGCTCCTCGTCGATGAAGGCATGACCGCACCCCATCTTGCCGGGATCGTCCCCGCCGGTGTCGTCGAGGGCGATGAACTTGACCGGCACGTCCGGCTTCGGTTCGACGGCGTAGCAGGCGAACACCCTCTCGACGTCGGCTTCGGTGAACCCGTGCCCCCTGGGTTCCGACGAGGTGTCGAAGAGCTCCTGCATCCATTCCTGCCTCGAGAGCGCCCGGCGATCGGGATCAGCCGAGGGCACCTTCGGGGGAGTCGGGAAGGCCGCCTCGGGCCCCGCGCCGATGACGTCGCCATACGGCGTGCGACCGTCGACAGCGCCTACGTAGAAGCCGCGACTGTCGGTGCCGCGGGGGTCCTTGAGGATATCGCCGACGTTGAGGATCTCGTCGCCGAGGTGCGCGGCGCGGATGCGGTCGTCGACGGGCATCGAACCCATCCAGTAGTGATCGTGATTGCCGCGAACCTGGTACCAGGGAATGTCCTTGTCCAGGCCCGCCGCCTTGAACTCGTCCTGGTAGTCGTTGAGCGCACCGGGGATGGGGTCGTCCTCGTCGCCGGACTGGGGGCTGACCGTCTTGCCGTCGAGCACGTCGATGTACCATCTCAGCTCGTTGTACTGCGTGTTGTCGCAGGCGTCGCCCAGCGAGATGCCGAAGTCGATCGGGTCCTGCGCGTGCAGGGCGTTGATCGTCTGGACGGCCGCGTCCAGCACGTGTGGCGTGTAGAGCATGACGCCCGAGTAGACCTCGGGAGAACCGCCCTTGAAGCCGAAGACGACGAGCTGCGCCGGCGACTCCTTGTCGGTGATGTGGATGTCCGTGATGACGAAGAAGCGCGACAGCTTGGCGACGCCGGTCGCCGCGGCGGCGTCGTAGGTCGGCGGCATGAGGTCGAGTCGCCTCTCGGCCTCGAGGCCCGCATCGTAGTGCCACTTGCCGTAGCCGCTCTGCTCGTACTTCGCGAGCTCGTACGGGAAGATCGCCGGCGCACCCGAGGGTATCGGGTCGGGCACGATCGTCCTCTCGCGCGTCGTGCGCACGTCCGCCGCGATCGGGTAGCCTCCCGGCTGACGTTCATCTCTGCCGACGCTTGGCTTCACAAGAACCCTCCTCTGTGTTGGCATCTGGGCCGGACCCGCGGATCGTCTGAATAACCGCGGTCCCGTTGCCCGCAAGTACCACGCCCGGCGCGAGCATGGCGAGCAGGTCTGCGCGTCCCTCGGTGCTCCGCCGGCTCGCCGATCCCCGCCTGCTCTTGCAGGCTCACGGCGAACCCGGCGCGAAGGACCTTCTGGGTCTGCCCACTCCAGTCATGGTGGGGCAGCGCTCGCGTCAGCGGCCTCTCTGCATCGTGCCCAGCACGCGCAGGCCGTAGGCGAGCACCACATCCGCCGGCGACGTGCGCCGGCGCCCGTTTCATCTGTCGGCACCGGGCGCGCAGAGCTTCACTCGCGCGTCGCCCCGGCTCTGCGAACGGCAGGCCGGGCCGGCAGCCTCCCTTTCAGTGCCTCGCCCGCTGTGCTGCTTGGCCTATACTCGCAGCGCCGCAACCGAACGACAAGACACGTCAAGCGGCTCGTTTCGGCACCGCCGTGGACGACCGCGGGTTTCCAAAGGAGGCAGAGATGTCGGGTCAGGCGAAGATTGAGCTCATCGAAGTCTACTTGGCGGAGCCACGCCAGGGACGTCCGCCCTTCAGCTTCGAGCCGGGAGCGCTTGAGTATCTTCCCCCCGATGCTCCGCTGCCCCAGGTCGGGGACCTCCTCCTATTGCCGAGGGGTGTTACCGGCGACAGTGAGGAGCAGACATTTGCCTGGGGCGGCACGGTCGCACCGTTCCGGGTCGTCGAACGCGAGCACGTGTACTTCCGGGCAAGCGACGAGAAGCTCGATCCCGTCAACGCCAGGCCGGCGCGCTACGTGAGGACCATGATCTGCGTGCGGCGCCTCACCGAGGAGGAATACCGCGCAGACCCCGGGCAGGCTGGCGGGTGAACCACCGCTCTCGTGGCCGACCCTGAGGTCGACGGGCGAGCGCGGGCTCGGCGCCGGTGGCCGAGCGGGGGCAGCACTCAAGAGAGTCACTCCTCGATCCAGAGCGTGAGCTTCCACCCCAGCCACGCCCCAACGATGCAGCCGACAAAGCCGCAGATGAGGCTCAGCCAGGAGAAGGCACTCGCGCGAAACAGCACGACAGGCAGATAGCCACCGATGATCCCGCCGATCGTCAGTCCGATGTAGATCGTCAGCTTCGCCACGGTCGTCCTTCCGCTGGGCTCGCCTGTGCCGTCGTCGTCTACCGCGCCCGTCTACCTGGCCCTTACGGTGCGGCCGGGACGGGCCCCGGTGTGCACGCCTTTGTCGACCACCACCTCGCCATTGACGATGACCCACTCGATCCCCGGGGAGTACTGCCGGGGGTCGTCGTAGGTCGCCCTGTCGATGACCGTCTCGGCGCGGAAGACGGTGACGTCGGCGTCCAAGCCGGCGCCGAGGACGCCTTTGGACCTCATCCGCAGCTTCTGGGCCGGAGCCGAGGTCATCTTGCGTACCGCCTCCTCGAGCCCGAGCACGCCCTGCTCTCTGACGTAGTGGCCGAGGACGCGGGGGAACGTGCCGTAGACCCGGGGGTGCGGCTTCCCGCCGAGCAGGCCGTCGCTGATGATGCTCACGGTCGGATGGGCCATGATCCGCGTGACGTCTTCTTCATCCATGCAGAAGACCACCATGCCCACATGAAGCTCTTCTTCGGCCAGCAGATCCAGAGCCGCATCTGAAGGGTCGTCCTGCCCCCTCATGGCGGCGATCTCGACGACGCTCTTGCCTTCGCAAGGCTTGTTCTTCTCGCTCTGGACCGACGAGATCACGATGTTCTCCCAGCCGTTGCCTGAGGCCCAGTTTTCCCAGTCGGTGCGCTCGCGGATGTCCTTCTTGATCTTCTCGCGGTCGTTCTTCAGGTCGTCGACCAGCTTGCGCGGCCCGTGCCGGTGGTACCAGGGTGGGATCACGGCGTGAAGCATGGTGCTCGCGGCGGCGTAGGGATACTGCTCGAGGGTCACGTCGAGCCCCTGGCTCCGGGCCTCGTCCACCATGCGGAGGGTCTGCTCGCTGAGACCCCAGTTCCTCTTGCCCATGGCCTTGTGATGGGTGACCACGATCGGGATCCCGGAACGCCGGCCCATGTCGATGACCTCTTCCATCCCGGCGATGAGCCCATCGCCTTCGCTCCTCAGGTGAACGTCGTAGATCCCGTCGTAGTCGCGTGCCACCTCGCAAATGGCCACGACCTCCTCGAGGGTCTGGTACTGGCTCGGAGGATAGATGAGCCCCGACGACACCCCTCGCGCCCCCTCTTCCATCGCTTGGGCCGCCAGCGAGCTCATCGCCTTCACCTCCTGGGCGGTGGCGGCGCGGTCGCTCATGCCCATGAGCTTGAACCGGATGGTCCCGAGGCCGACGTAGGAGCTGATGTTGTCGGAGGTCCGCAGCTCGTCGATGGCGTCGAGATAGCCGGCAAAGCTGCGCCATTTCCAGTCGATGGGTGGGTCCCCGGCGAGACCGGAGATGTGCTGGCGCCAGTCGGCTATGTCCTTTGCCTCAATGGGCGCGACCGACATGCCGTCCATGCCGACGTTCTCCGTGGTCACGCCCTGCATCACCTTCGGTTCGGCCTTGGGGTCGACGAAGATGAAAAGATCCGAATGGCTGTGCCCGTCGATGAAGCCGGGGCTCACGTAGCATCCGGCCGCGTCGATACGCCGGCCGGCGGGGGCCCCGCCCAGGCGGCCGATGCGGGCGATCTTGTCTCCCACAAGGGCCACGTCGCCAAAGAACCAGGGATTGCCGGTGCCCGTGATCAGCCGGCCGTTCTCGATCACAATGTCATACATGACGCATGTCCTCCTGCGGCGATCGGTCGGGTCGTGGCTGACTACCCCTCGACTCAGACCCGGATCAGCCGGCAGAATGGGGTCGGCTGACCTGACCCCATTCCCCGGTCCGCTCCCATGATAGAGCGTGGGCCATAGCTTGAGTGAGTGCCTGCCGCGCGCCTCAGCCCAGCGAGTGCAGCCCCACGGTGTTGCCTTCGCTGTCGGCGATCAACGCGAAGGAGCCGGCGTCCATGGTGGTCGGGGTCTTCGGCATGAGGATCCTGCCGCCGGCGCCCTCGACCCTGTCGAGCGCGACTTGCAGGTCCGGATCGGCGTTGAGAAAGACGACCGTCCCTGTGGCACTGGGGGCCGCGCCTTCACCGCTCACGAGGTGGCCGCCGATCTCGCCGCTACGCCGGTCGGCGGGAAACGCCCACATCTCCATGTGGGGCGGCCCTTCCATTTTCTGGAGCGCGAGGCCACAGATCGTCTCGTAGAACGCCCTGGCCCGCGAGATGTCGCTGACGGGGATCTGAAACCAGTTGACTGCCGATGGCATGACCGTCTCTCCTTCGCGGGATCGAGGGCCCCGGGCGGGGCGTACGAGCATCGTTGCCCCCGCCCGCCGGACCGAAACCAGCCCCAGCGAAGGGCACGCTATGCACCGCGGAGGTCGGGGGTCCGGTTCCTCCGCGGCCCGCCACCGATCGGCCGCCCGGCGCCCGATTTGCCCGTTGCCCGGTGGTGACGCTACTCTTGGTCAGAAGGGGACGGCGGGTGCCGCTCCCGAGAGTCAAATGGATCAACAGTGCGAGCGCCGCTGCGACCCTCGAGAGAGCCTGTGCTCCTCGCTGTGACCGCGTACTTCTGACCGTCGGCGCACGCGGCCGCGACGCAGAGCCCCACGAACCGCGAGGAGCACATGCACTCAGGCACTCGCAGCCCCGTCTTTCAAGATGGTGAGATGAGGGAGATCGCGCGCCGCGCGAACGGCGTTGCGGCCAACGTCGCGGCGGTCATCCTCGGCAAGGAAGAGGTCATCCAGGCCTGCGTCGTCGCTTTGCTCGCCGGGGGCCACATCATCATTGAGGACTACCCGGGCGTCGGCAAGACGCTGCTCGCCAAGGCCCTCGCCCGCTCCGTCAGTTGTCGCTTTGCCCGCATCCAGTTCACGCCCGATCTGCTGCCCAGCGACGTCACGGGCGTGAGCGTCTTCAACCAGAAGACCTCCGGCTTCGAGTTCCGCCCCGGACCGATCTTCGCCAACATCGTCCTCGCCGACGAGATCAACCGCGCGTCGCCGAAGACCCAGGCGAGCCTGCTCGAGTGTATGGAAGAGCGCCAGGCGACGATCGACAACGTCGCGCACGCGATCGTCGCCCCGTTCATGATCGTCGCCACCCAGAACCCCATCGAGTACGAGGGGACATACCCGCTCCCCGAGGCTCAGCTCGACCGCTTCATGATGCGGCTGAGCCTCGGGTATCCGTCACCGGCCGCCGAAGAGGCCATCCTTGACTCGCAGACGTCCGGTGACCCGTTCTCCGCGCTCGATCCGGTCGTCGACGCGGCCGAGGTGCTCTCCATGCAGGAGGCGGTGAGCCGCGTCGCGGTCACGCCTCCTCTGCGCCGCTACGTCGTCGCCCTGCTCGCCGCCACTCGCGCGAGCAGGGACATCTACCTCGGCGCCAGCCCTCGCGCCGGCATCGCCCTCCTGCGGGCGGCCAAGGCGCTGGCTATCCTCCGCGACCGGGATTTCGTCGTACCGCAGGACGTCAAGGATCTCGCCGGGCGAGTGCTGAGCCACCGGATCATCCTCTCCCCGGACGCGGCTGTGCACGAGCACGCGGAAGAGGCGGTGATCGCTCGCCTTCTCGAGACCGTGCCGATCCCGGGACCGGACCGATGACGCGGCCCACCGCCCGGGGGGCGGGGCTCCTCGCCGTGGCGGTCGTCACCTACCTGGCGGCGCGGATCGTCGGTACGTGGGAGCTCTACTTTCTGGCGTTCGCGTTTCTTGCCGCCGTCGGCGTCTGCTGGGCGCTGGTCCTCGCGACCTCACGGCATCTGCAGATTTCGCGCACGGTCACTCCCGGGCAGCCTGTCGCCGGCGATCCACTCGTGCTCTCGTTCCGCGTGCAGAACGCCTCGCTGCTTCCGGGTCTCCAGGTCACGCTGGTCGACGCCACCGGCGATCTGGGCGGCCACGAGCGCTTCATCGAGGTCGAGAGCCTGGGGTCGCGGTCCGCGCGGGTGGCCACGTCGGGGCCGCAGCCCGCGCGACGTGGCGTCCACCGCCTTCCGGCGCTGACCGCCGTGGCCGAGGACCCGCTGGGCCTCGTTCGAACCAGGCGCCGCCTGGGAGACACACTGGGCCTCACGGTCACTCCGCGACTTGCGCATCTCGCCTCGTGCGGTCTGCACGCCGGAATGGGCGCCCGCCGCGCCGGCCGCAGGCGCCGACTGCCGACGGTCGACGCCTCGGAGCTCCGCGGCATCCGTCCTCACAACCCAGGGGAGCCACTGAACCGCGTGGATTGGAAGGCTACGGCCAAGACGGGCAACCTGATGCTGCGGGAGATGGAGGATGCGACCGACGGCGGCGTGGCTGTGCTTCTCAACTGCGCCGCCCAGTACGTCGTCGGCGAGCCGCCCGAGACCAACTTCGAGGTGGCCGTCCAGGTCGCCGGGTCGATCGCCGACTACGCCCTCCGATCCGGTCACCCGGTCACCCTGCTGTTGCCCGAGAACGATTGGCGGCCGATCCGCCTCTCGCCGGACGCGGAGAGCCGGCGTCGGCTGCTCGCGATCCTGGCCGCGGCAACTCCGCGCGGGTTGTCCCAGCTCGGTCCGTCGCTGCGGGCACTCGCTGCCGGCGGCCGGCCGAACGCACGAACGCAGAGCTTGACCCTCGTCGTCCTGTCTCTCGACCGCGGGCTCGTGCGCGCGCTGGTCGCGCTGCAGGAGGAGGGCGTGCCCGCCTCTGTCGTCCACGTCGCCGGCGGCCCGCTCGGGGCCGCCGCCGCTACTGCCGAGGACCTGAGCCTGCGGCGCGCCCTCTCGGTCGCGGGCGTTAACTACCTCGCCGTGAGCCCCGGCGACGATCTGTGCGCGGTCCTGTCGAGGCGCTCGGAAGGCCGCCGCGCTCGCGCCCGATGAAGACGTCGCGAAAGCTGCTCTACTTCGCCAGTTTCGTCGGCCTGGCCGCCACGGCGGCCGTCGCGATCGATCGCGTCGGCGCGCCCACCATCGCCCCGTTGCTCCTCGCGGCAGTCGTTGCCGCGGCTCTGGCAGGTGCGCCGGGGCTCATCCATGGGCGCGCGTGGCCCGTCGCTTTCGTCTTGCTCCCGCTGGGCGCGTACCTACTCCTGCGCGCCCAGCTGCCGATCCCGCCGCACGTCCACGGGGTCGGGCAGCAGGCCGGCTTCTATCTTGAGCACCTGCAAGCAGGCGCGCGGACGTACGCGCGCGACGAGTTCCCTCTGGACTTTGCCGCGGGCACCGACGTCAGGATCCTCCTGTCGCTGGTCGTCTACGCGGCGATGGGGCTGGCCGCCTTCATCGGCTTGAGCCTGCGCAAGGCGCTGCCCGCCATCGCGATCGTCCTCGTGGTGCTGGGATTCGGCTTCACGACCGACGACGCGGCCCGGCTCGTCTGGGCGCCGCTCGCATTCCTTCTGCTGGCCGGCTGCATGCTCGTGCTCTCGCGCTCGCTCCGCCGCGAGCGCTGGCGGGCGACAGATGCCCTGGCGGGTGCTGCGACCGCGACGATCGCGGCATTGCTCGCGCTCTCCCTGCTGGGGGCGACGTCGGTCGCGGCGAGCAAACCTCTGCGGGACTGGCGCACGTGGGAGCTCGCCGGCGCCGACAGCGCACGTCTCGGCTTCGAATGGATGCAGAACTACCCGAGCCTTCTCGATCCGACGACCAACGCGAGGGTCATGCGTGTGAGGTCGCCCGTCGCCTCGTACTGGCGGGCCAACGCCCTCGCCGGCTTCGACGGGACGACCTGGTTCAGCGGTGCGTCCTCCAGCCAGGACCTCGCCCCCGAGTCGACGTCCGGCTCCTTCGTCTACCCGGTGCCGCTCAGCTACCCCGAGCCCCCCGGCAAGCTCGTCACGGAGTCATTCGAGGTCGTGTCGACCTACACGGACCATCTCTTCACCGGAGGCTCCCCCAGGTCGCTGTTTCTCGCTCATCAGGTGTCGCTGCAGCTCACCGATGCGCACGCGCTTGTCACCGAGCTGCCGCTCGGCCCGGCGCTGGACTACTCGATCACCGCCGTCATCCCGCAAGTGAAGCCCGCGGACCTCGTCGCTCGCGGCCGCGACTATCCCGCCGACATCCTCGGCCAGTACGCTACCCTGCCGTTCCCGGCGCGGTCGGATCTGGCGGGGCCCTCGCCGGAGTCCGCCTGGCGCCTCGCGATGAGCGACAGTCGCAGCGATCGCGAGTGGCTCGGCCTGTACCAGCTGAATCAGGCCATCGTCGGGACAACGACCGATCCCTACAGGATCACCCTGGAGGTCGAAAAGTACCTGCGTTCGCGGTACGCGTACTCCCTTGAGCCACCGCTCAGCGGCTATCTCTCGCCCTACGCGGCGTTTCTTTTCCAGACAGACACCGGGTACTGCCAGCACTTCGCCGGCGCCATGGCCGTGCTTCTTCGGTTCAACGGCGTCCCGGCGCGGGTGGCAGTCGGGTTCTCGTCCGGCAAGCAGACCAAGGACGGGGCATTCATCGTCTCGAGAAACGACGCCCACGCCTGGGTCGAGGCATATTTCCCAGGCGTCGGCTGGGTGCAGTTCGATCCCACTCCCGGCCGGACGATCCCCGGCGCCGGCGCTTCGTCCGCGAGCGCCGGCTTCGTCGACCTCTCCGCCGGTGCGGCAGGCGCCTCCGGCAGCTCTGGCGCTGCCGGCGCCCCGGCCGACGCGAAGCTCGGCCCCCGCGGCGCGAGGCCGAACCGGGACGCCGATAGGGCCGGCGCCGGCACTGAAGCGCCGGCGCCTTCGGGAACCGGCGCCTGGCTCCCCTTGAGCGTCGCTCTCGCACTCGCGCTCATCGCCTGGCCCGTGGGCCGCGCCGTGCGCCGCCGGCGCGGCCTGCGCCGGGGGAGCTGCGCCGGGCGCCTGCGGGCGTCCCTGGCGCTCGTCTACTCCGATCTCAAGGACTACGGCGTCGATGTGCCGCGGTCGCAGACGCTCGACGAAACCGCGCGGTTCCTGAGCGGCTACCTGGACCTCGACGCCGGCGCGCTCGTGGACCGCGTCCAGGCAGTGCTTTTCGGTGGCCGGGCGGCGACGCAGGAGGATCTCGCCGACCTCGCCGCGTTCCGTCGTGACCTGAAGCGCAGGATGCGGGCGCGGCACGGACGGATGCGCGCGGTTCTGGCGCTCTACGGCCTGCCGGCCGTCGCGACCGCGAAGCTTTAGCGGGGGACGCGTCGGCCGCTGGCAGGACCGCCTCGGGGTCCATGCCGTGCGCCTCAAAGCTGGGGCGCGGCTCCGGCCGAGGCTGAGGCGGCTCCCTGCCCATGCCTTCCCGGCTACCTGACGCCGGCGACCGGACCCGGGCAGACGGCCCGGACATCGTCGGCGCCCGCAGACTCCTGTACGATGCACCATCGCCTGCGTACCGAACGGGAGGGGCAATGATCGTCGCCAGGTTCACGTCGGCCACCGGCTGGGCCGGCAAGGCCATCACCTACGACAACGGGCTGTTTGCGCTCCAGGGCTACGGGCAGCTCGCCGCCGAGGACGTGCTGCAGTACGACCAGCAGGGGCAGCTGGCCTGGGAGTACGACGGCCTGCGCGAGTGGGTCGCCCAAGCGGCGGCCCGCGCCACGAGCGCCCCCACCGCCGGCGGCATCTCGGCGCAGAGCGGCTCCGCGGACGCGACGGGCCCCCCGTCGTGTGGCTACGCCGCGCCCGCGCAGTACTTCGCGGTGGACCAGCCGCCCTCCCCGCCGGGCATCGCCGTCGCCGGCTTCGTTCTGGCCATCGCGGGGTTCATCTTTCCGGTGGGCGTGTTGTGGTGGGTAGGCCTGGGGCTGTCGTGGCCGGGCTACGCGCAGGCGGTGCGCGAGCAGCTCCCCTCCGGCCTCGCCTTGGCCGGCCTGATCATCAACGCCGTGATGACCGGGCTGAGCGTGGTCTTCCTGCTGGTCCTCATCGCGGTGGTCGCCTTCAGCTAGGCGCAATCTTCCTCAACGCCGGCGCAACACGCACTTCATCTTCGCGGGGCAGAATGCCCTCAAGCCATACGACGGCAACGACGGCTGCCCCCCCGGCCGTCGGGACCGGGCTGATGTACGGTGTGCCCCCACCGAGCCTGAGTCCCACCAGCCCGGGCGATAGACCTCCTGAGCCCGGGAGCCGCTGGCCCCACATGGGCCGCGACGACTGACCCCCAGTCGTCGCGGCCCATCCCCTTTCTGGATC
>Ga0114951_10001407_pt1 | contig 29771 bp, 43 predicted proteins | sample AM7aDNAmetaG_FD_88677 | JGI IMG/M metagenome (GOLD analysis project Ga0114951, IMG submission 88677) | Freshwater microbial communities from Finland to study Microbial Dark Matter (Phase II) - AM7a DNA metaG | ecosystem: Environmental > Aquatic > Freshwater > Lake | place: Finland: Lake Alinen... | reverse complement strand
TTTCAGTAGCTTTTCGGTTGCGTCAGAGCTATATCTTTTTTTCATCTTGTTTCCTCCTATTCGCTTCTTGTTGTCTTACTGCCTTTATCCAGCATGTATATGAACAGTAGTATGTCTTTTTGTTTTTCTGCCTAACTCTTATCTTCCAAGCGTAGTTATCCCAGCACCCATGGAAAAACATTTTCCCACAGGCACACTTCTTATCAGGAAGTCGGGTATATACTACAATTTCTTCTTCGTTCATGTGATCACGTCCTCTTTATTAAAATCCTTTACATGTATGACATTTATGAAGTTACCTTCTAGTATATCCTTAGCCATATCCGATATTACTTGCGCCCTACCATATATAACTTGGGAAATACCCGCAGCCACGATCGCTCTAGCACAGTTTTCACAAGGATATCGGGTAACATATATTGTCGCCCCGTTTAAGTTGCAGCCAGCCCCACAGATAGCCTCTATTTCTGAGTGTACCGCCCTGCAATCATCTGGGTTTCTGTGTCTTTTATCATTTTCCCCATAACACTCTACTCTCCAGCATCCTTTGGTTTTACACATGTCTCCATCTGTTTTGTTAGAACCTCTTGCTATAAACTTTCCACCACTGCTCACTATTATAGAACCCACTTGTACCTTTATACATCCGGAATGTACTTTAGCCAGTTGATAAGCACCTTCTAACCACATTAACATCGTTTCTTTATCAGGGTTGTGCATAGTTTCATCTCCTATCTATATAGTCTTAATACACGTTTAGGATCTTCATTTATGCGAACATACTTGTCATACTCACAGAAGCAGTTCTGTATGTCATGTAGTATTGTGTCACTAAACTCTGGATAAGCTTCTACTAGGTTGTCACGTACCTCTATGAGTAGGCTGTTAAATTCAACAGGGCGAAATGATTGTGTTAATGGGCGTCCTAAGAATCTGTTAAGCCCACGAGTACTTCCAGGACCAATTGCTGCAAAGGTATAAAGGTCACTAGCCTCCATCAGTTCTGGTAAATAGTACGTCCAGTCTATAGTGATTTGTCCCGCCATAAAGGTTCCGATATTCATGTACTTAGATAGGGCTTCCACGTTAGCCTGAATAGAATCCGGGATAACCTTGTACTTACTTAGAGGACGTAGAGTGTTTTTGCATATGTTGTAGAGCTTATTTCCGGGAGTATTAGGACATAGTATCATGTAGGCTCCATTGTATAGCTTACCATCATAACCCTTTAAGTCATCCATGACCTGTTTAGCAGATTTAATTGGGAAGTTTAAGTGCTCCATTGATTCAATGAGATTAATGTGCCTTGCTACGATTGCGTCAAATGGGTTTCCATGTATAAACGCATTATGTATGAGCCATTCAGATACCCTGTCGTGACGACGTCTCACGTTGCAAAATCTGTACTTCTGAAGCGCTGGGTCATTGGTCCAAGGTGCAGGTAATCCTCTAAGCCTTTTCTTCCTTATCTTTTCTCTTTCCTTGCAAAAACTGTAGAAATCTAACATTAACTTTCACCCCTTCTTATCTTTGGCTTTAATACTTTGGGGTTGCTTGTATCATAGTCCCTTGGGTTTATTGTGGTTAGTGCTCTCATACCCAATGGAACACCTACCATTTCCACTTGAGTGGCTAACAAAGTGCTAAGTTCAAAGGTTTTCTTACAGTGCTCTTCCCATATCAATTTTATAGGCAGCCTTTCGTCACTATCTACCCCATCTATCCAGTTACTTCCACGCAGTACTCTCAAACTTTGTTCCAGTTCAAAAAGCTTTTGTTTCAACTCGTTGTACTGTAGTATTATTTCACCAATAAACATAAACTATTCCTCCTCTACACCCCAGAATTTATCCCATTCCGGATGGTTACTGTCAAACGGCGTTGCCTTGGGTTTACTAGGAACTCTCTTTTTGGGTTTACATGGGGTGATATCGTCATAGGACATGTACCCTGTACCCTCTTGGCAAAAACATCCCCTAGATCTATGTATGCAGTTCTTACAAAATGTGTATTTATCAAAGTCTGAAGGTTGAATGTTATCAATAGGGAAAACTTCCGGTTTACCCGCTGCGTATTTAGGGCATACTTTGGATTCCTCTGTCTGCCAGTGTTCACCATCCTGCCATTCTACATGTTTGCAATAACATCCGGATAAGGTACAAAATATCTTGGGTGCAAACACTGATTTGTCATGCTTGTACGCATTTACACATTTCAAAATTGGTGGCTTTATTGCCATATCACATTCCTCCTTAGATTAACATGGTCTTGTGGAAACTACTCTTTCATGGTACTTTTTAGCGGGTGAGGATTTAGTGTAAATCTCACGGCTGTCTGCTCTGGTGTTTGAAGTTTTTATAGGTGTCTTTGGAACTGGACTAGGTGTAACAAAGTATGTAGAATATGTAGAAATACAAAGTACGTTGCAGCCTTCAGCAAGTAAATCAAATAGTACACTAAGTTTTGCCTCCATAGCTGAGAAAGCTTTCAATGTGCGAGAACCATGCTGCCAATTATCCTGATTCATCCTTTTTGTGTATGTAACTTTAAATTTCTGCTCCATACTAACACATCCTCTCTTATTCGTGAAGTTTTTCCAGCATTTTTACGAACTCTACAGGGCTTATTTCGGTGTCATATGTAGAAAGCAAGTACCCTATGTGTTTGTTAGCCTCTTGTCTGTACTCTTTAGATGTGTTTGGATTATCCATTATGGAATATAATGTTTGGAGTTGAACTGTCATGTTACCCTCTCCTTTCTCGTGGGTGTTTTGGTTAACCTTGTGAAGTCTATAATACAATGCCAGTACCAGCAACACGGGTGAAAATATAATTGCAACAAGTATGATATAGACTAGTAATATCACCTCCACTCAGCTCCCTTATCTGTAGTCAATAAAATCCTTTATCATAACAATAATGTAAACTACTACAGTTGTTGCTATAGATGTCAAGTAGGTGTAAAACCATATTTCCGTTAAAACTCTCATTATACATGCGCCTCCTATAAGTTATTGTCCCTTATGTACACACCATAGGCGTCATTAAGTATATTGTCTAGTGTTAACCAGTTGTTAAGTTTACAGTACTTGAGAAGCCTTGGGTGACACTGGGTTATCCTGTCTTTGTTGCCAGAGTTTATCATCTTAGCTACATACAATCTAGTCACCATTATCACCCCCGCTTTACCTTAAATCTATAAATCCGCTTTCATCTTTGCTGTCATATAACAATGCTGCGGTTTTCTTGCCTACATAGGTTGCTATCTGGTGTATGTGTACTTTAGCAAGTAGAGGAAATATAACCCTCAAATTACTGATTGCGTCCTGCTTCGCTGTAGACCTAGCAGCTTTCTTTCGGATAATGTTCTTCTTAAATATGTTCATATTACTACCTCCTCAATGTTCTTTGAAAACCCACCACACTATCACAAGTATGGCTTCAAAGTATAGTAGCACAAGTAAATATCTGTACAAAATTTCGGTGTCGTTCATAATGCCCTCCATTTGGTCTTATCAATACACGCCTGACGTGTAGACGCCCTGAGGCGTTTCGACCTGTGTTACCAACCCGCTTTTCTTGCTGCTGTACCCAGTTTATCCACCACCGCCAATACTTTGTCCATATGGTCATTGGGTACTTTGTTAGGAGGTAAGGTTAACATCCTGTTCGCTTCCCTTGCGTGTTCCTTCATCTCCGGTGTCCCACTTCTCATTGCTTCCTTAATAAATTTCAAATCCATATATGTACCCTCCTTAAAATTTACGGTTACAGGTTATAGTATATCCAAGCTTGTACTATTTATACTTCTGGTCCTTTGCGCACTGGTTGAGTTGATTTGCTACGCTTTGAGCGGCTGCTTGCGATTGATTGCCACCAGTTACCACAATATATTTCCCACCTGATTTTGCCACTGTATAAATATTTCCGTTTGCCATAATAAATTCCTCCTCAAATTTTAGTTTTTAACGCTGTTAAATTCTGCCTTAATAACATCAGGAGTTATCTCTAAGCAGTAGTTGTTCACTGTACATTTAATCATTATACACAACACCTCTTTAGTTTACTATTTATCCAAGCTATATCATCATTAGTGAGTTCTAAGTGTTTAAAAGTAAGGGAGCTATCTGCTTTCTGTTCATTGTACATTGCTTTTCCAACTATGTTTCTTGGTCCCAACCTAGCACAGCCTTCATTATCAATAACCTTTATAAACCCTCTGCACTGTAACATTTTTAACATCTCCTTAAAATTTGTTTTATATAGTACGAACACGTTATTTTTACTAATTACACCGTTTGGACACGTCTACTTTTTAGTGAGTGGCTTGTACTAATTTCGGGTCGTGCTGCATAAATAATTTCAGTGTGTAGTGTGCGTTTGCTTAACCCTTAATTTAACTATACTCTCATTTTGTCAGAAATGCAAGCTTTATTTTTAACTCTTTTTTAGGAGTGTTTTAGGGTGTTTGGGAGCAGCCTATAGAGCCAATTTCTACGAGGATGAATTTTTGTGCGTGGGGTGGTGTGTTTATATTATTTAGGGGTAAAATTTAAGAGGTGGATCGCTGAGGCTAAAAATTAAGGGTGTGTGAAAATATGTCCTTTTTTAAAAATTGTAAGTGTCGGATTTTGCGGCGGTCGTAAAATTTTAGGGGTGTAATTTTTGGGTGTAAAAATTTTTAGCAGCAAAATCTCAAATTTTTTAACTGGGGCTAAAATTTTAGTTTACTCATAGCAAAAATTTTGTATAAAAAATATTAGGTGTTTTTAAAAAATTGGGGCTTGGAGTAAAACCTAAAAAAATACCAGTTTTTGACGAAAAATACCACTTTTTGAAAATGGGCATGTAGACTCTTTGGGTAAATGATAGACCAGAATAAAAGTTGCACCAGTTTTTGAAAAGTGGTTTGAAACGGTATTAAACACAGGATGTGGATAGCATAGTTACACCAGTTTTTGTTTCAAAAAGTGGTAGGGTTTAAGTCGTTTATTGTAAGGAAGGGGATAATATTACATACCACTTTTTATATATATATTTTAAAGTTATATGTATAGAAATAATAGTAATAGAAATAGTAATAATATATTACACATATAAGCAATAGGGCAAGTCCAAAAACTGGTGCAAAATACAAGTGACATCGTGTGGATAAAGAGTGTAGGACTCGTTTTGAAAAAGTGGTATGTAAAAATTTTACATTAGGTCGTAGCTCCCTAGATCGTCCTCGACCAAAACGTGCCATTTTTTGTTTCTAAAAACTGGTCAAAAACTGGTATTTTACCACTTTTTCATTTTACAAAAAACTGTAGATCCCTATTTTACATTCGTTAAAAACAAGTTTGCAGTTAGTTGTTTTGTTTTTCGGGTTAAATCATCACTGAGTAAAACTCAAAAATTGTAAAATCGGGCTTCTGTGTTGGTGCGTTATTTGGGTTATTTTATTCTTTTGGAGGGTTTAGATTTACTCCAAAAAGTAAGGAATGTATTATAGCCATTTTACGAAAAAAGTTGTAGTGTTAGTGTATAAGGCAACGTCGGTCGTGGAAAATATTTTTATGGTTTGAACTAACGGCTGCCTAATTTACTCCCTACTAAAAATAGCATCTATACTTATTCCTTTAATTTAAACGATAGGCTTTAAAATGTGTTTAGTTATTACTTTGGCATTTACTAAGGTTTAAGTCTTGTTGACGTTTAAAATTAGGTCATGTCTGTAGTGGTGTAAATATGTAAATGCAGTTAGGGCAAAATGTTAAGTACAAAGTAAAGGAGGGAATTGGAGTGGCAGAAGGAAGACAAGAGATGTATTTAAAGAAGGTTGCGAACAAACTTGAATTAATAGAAGGTTGGGCTCGCACAGGACAAACAAATTTAGAAATATCTAGAAACCTCGGCATCTCCGTTCCTACACTTGAAAAGTATATTGCAAAATATGAGGGTTTAGCGGATGCGATACTTATGGGTAGAGAGGGCGCTGAGGTACTTGTGGAAAATGCGCTGTTTAAAAAAGCCATCGGGTATCAATATAGGGAGGTAACAAGGGAAAGAGTTAAAGTTTATGAGGAAAATGATCAAGGTAAGATGGCGTGGAATGGTGAATACAAGGTTTCAAAAACTAGGGAGGTAGTTAGGAGCGTTGCAGCGGATACGGCTGCTATTATCTACTGGTTAGAGCACAGAGTACCAAAGCGCTGGAAACACGTGATAGAGCAGACAGAAAATGAGCCTATTGAAATTGTAATAAAGCGCAAGGATGGACAAGTTACTACAGTTGATCTAAATGAGGAAGAGATTTAAAATGGCTTCATACTATAGAGTCTAAATTTAAAGGTTAGGTTTTAAATGTGTTTAGTTATTAGTTAGTAACAAAAATACAACACAGGACACGTCATCGGTCAAATTATGGCGCTACAAATGGGGTGTTAATGTGCAAATACAAAAAGAAGTAAACCCACACTTTGAAGATTTTCTTTTTAATTGGCAGCAGCCAACTCAACTACTGGTTGGGGGATATGGCAGCAGCAAGAGTTATCATGTAGCTCTTAAAGTTGTTCTTAAGTTGTTAGCAGAAAAGAGAAAAGCTCTCGTAGTTAGGGAAGTATACGCAACGATCCGGGAAAGCTGCTACGATCTATTGGTTGAAATAATTAATGAGTTGGGTATAGAGGGCAATGTGAAAGCTACAACAAGCCCTATGATGATAACTTTCAGTAATGGGTCCAAGATAATATTTAAGGGTATGGACAAGCCCGTCAAACTTAAATCTATTAACGGTGTTACTATCCTATGGTTAGAGGAAGCCCCTGAAATAAAGTATTCTGGGTTCAAAGAACTGCGTGGTAGGTTAAGACATCCCTCTTTGCAACTTTACACTCTTATATCTGCAAATCCTGCTCCAAAGAATAATTGGCTATATAAGCACTTCTTTAGTGACCCATTGATGGGGAGGTTTGTGCTAGATGATGAAATCTTATATAAGGAACGTTGTTTGGTTATTGGTAAAGTGCTATACCATCACAGCGTGGCCGATGATAATCTATTTCTGCCTATCTCGTACATAGAACAGCTAGAGGAAATGAAAGAGTACGATCCAGATCTTTACAGGATAGCTAGACATGGTAGATTTGGGGTTAACGGAATTACTGTACTTCCTCAATTTGAGGTTATGGCGCATGAAATGGTTATGGAAAGATCAAGGCATGTTCCTTATAGCATGAAAAGAGCTGGTATGGACTTCGGTTTCGTTACTAGTTATAACGCATTGGTAAGGATAGCCATTGACCACGAAGAAAGAACACTTTACATATACAGCGAATACTACAAGAATAAAACAACGGATGATAAGACAGCTGAAGAGATAGCGGAATTTGCTAGAACTGGTGAGTGCATACGTGCAGATAGTGCAGAGCCTAAAACAATACAATATTACAAGCAACAAGGCTTTAACATGAAGCCAGCACTAAAGTTCCCGGGATCTAGGCTTCAGTACACAAAGAAAGTTAAGCGTTTTAAACACATATATTGCTCTGATGAGTGTGTACATGTTATCCAAGAGCTAAAAGAGTTAACTTATCTAATAGACAAGGATGGCAACATAGTTGAAGATGAGTTTAACATTGATCCCCATACGTTTTCGGCTATTTGGTATGCTCTAGATGGCTACGAGGTAAGTGATATAAAACTTGGAAGTTCAGTAAATGTTAGATTATAGGAGGTTTGTATGAAAATTGATATCTTAGGAGCAAAGTACACCCTAGTAATGGACAAGAGTGGCACAAACCCAAGACTTGAGGAAGCCGCTGGTTATTGTGATGTACACGCTAAGAAAATTGTAGTGCAATCCTTGTATGAGGAAGATGTAATGAACAGCGATAGGATGGATATGTATGTTTCAAAGGTAGTACGGCACGAGGTATTTCATGCAGTGCTCCATGAGTGTGGCTTGGATAAATACTCTGTGGATGAAACCCTTGTGGATTGTTTAGCTATACAGCTTCCAAAGATAGTGGAAATCCTAAATAAGATAGGAGGAAAGAAATAATGCTAACAGATTTAAGTTTCTTAAAAATAGGCAGCGTGTTTCCCCCAGAAGACAAGGATTGCTGTGAAAGGCTTAAACGCTACGCCATAAACAGAAAGATATTTGAGGGTAAACATGCGGATGTATATGAACATCAGTTTAAAAGGATAGAGCGTGTTATTGGCAACTTTGGGGATGTAATAAGTTATCCAATAATCATGAACTATCAAAAGCTTATATCCCTAAAGGTTGCGGATATGTTGTTTGGTGAATTCCCTAGTATAACAGCTGGAGAGGATGATTCCCCTGAGTACAACAGCATAGAGCAAATGATTGAAAATAGCGACTTGATAAATACGCTTTATGAAAGCGCCATTGATGTTTCAAGATACGGTGATGGCATACTGTATGTCTATTTGGATGATGGTAAGGGCTGCATTGATGTTTCTCAGCCGAGTATGTGGTTCCCTGTAGTATCTATGGATAACATGAAGAAAGTTTTGTACCATGTTTTAGGCTGGATGTATGAAATAGGCGAGGACAAGTATGTTAAGTTCCAAGTACATGAAAAAGGTTCATATGAAGAGATTGTGTACAAGCTAGACGGAAGTAAAATAGGTAAAATGTGTCTTGTTAAACTTATTAGTACTAACAGCATAACAACAGGGCTTGACGATTTTGCTATTGTACACGTGCCAAACATAATGACCAGTGACAGATGTACAGGGCTAGATGATTACACTGATATAGATAGTATTATTTCAGAGCTGCTGATAAGAGTAGGTCAGATATCTAGAGTACTGGATAAACATGCTGCACCGAGTGTATCTGGACCCAGTACAGCACTTGAGAAAGACCCAACCAGTGGAGAATGGAAGCTCAAAATGGGTAACTATTTTCCAAGAGATTCTGCCGATGAGCCTACTGTAGAGTATGTGACATGGGATGGTCAGTTGGAGTCCAGCTTCAAGCAAATAGAGGTTCTTATCAACGCCCTATACATAATTAGTGAAATGGGCGCTATCTTATTGGGTGACACGGATAAGATGGGAAATGCTGTTAGTGGTACAGCTCTTAGACTTAAGATGATGAGCCCGCTGGCAAAGGTTAAAAGGATAGCAATGAGATACACTCCTGCAATTAAGAAAGCACTTAAACTGTGTAGCCAGCTTGGAGGAGAGGGTATTGTTGATATATCTGCTAGTGATATCAGCATAACTTGGCAAGATGGTATTCCTAATGATAATGTAGAGACAGCTAACATCATGAATGTAAGGACTGGAGCAAAGGCTACAATGAGCGTTAAGAGGGCGCTTATGATGTATGATGGAATGTCTAGTGATGATGCTGATACAGAACTTGGCTTAATACAGGATGAGGATGCTATGGCAAATCCTATGATGGATATAGGCGCAGGAATTGGAGTAGCTGCAAAGGATACAGGAAAAGCAAAGGATAAGAGTGGAGGTGCTGATTAATGGCTGAGCCTTTAGTACCTAAATACATAACAGACCTATCTGACGTATACATAGAGGCACAGATAAGATTAATTAAGGGTATACAACAAGGTAAAGAAAAGGGAAATGCTATAGCCTATCAAGAGGCGCAGCTTAAACAGGTGGAAGCAGAAATTAGAAGACTTAACCAGCTGTCCGTTGAATGGGTAAGAGGCACTATTCCAGATGAATATAAGAAAAGCGTTAAGGCTGCAATAAAAGCTATAGGAGAAGACGGTACTGCGGAAGCAGCTACTAGATTTTCTAAAATGCACACACGGGCAATTAATAACCTCGTAGAAAACACGTCTGACAGTCTCGTCAGTGCAAATAACTTTGTCGGGCGGCAAATTACCGACATAATTAGAATGGAGACGTTAAAAGCCGTTCAGCAAAAGCTGGCTACGGGTGGCACGGTAAAGGAACTAAAAAATGATATAATGAATAGGCTCATAAGTTCTAACGGAACTGGAGTAAAGACAAAAAATGGCAGAATGATAAACATGCAAAGCTACGCTGAGATGGTTGCACGTACTTCCACAAGGGAAGCAACTAACAGAGCATTACTAAACCAGTTAACCGCATCTGGACGTGATCTAGCTAAGATGTCACATCATGCCAGCGCTTGCAGCGTGTGTTCCCCGCTTGAAGGTAGGGTGTACAGTATATCCGGTACGAGTAAAGACTTCCCTCCATTGGGTAAAGCCTTTTCGGGTATATATGCAAACATCCACCCAAACTGTAGACATGTACTAGTCCCTTATATTAGAGGGCTTGCTGATGATCCTGAGGGTGATATGGCATTTAGCAATAGACCTTTTGATATAGACACTAGGACACAGGATAACATAGATAAATACAATGCTAGGCAGGAAGAGAAATCTGATAGGCTGCGGGATAGAAAGCAGTATGAGCGATATAGAATGGTAATGCCTAATGACGTGCCTAAAAGCTTTTCAGGTTTTAGGGCTATGAAAAAGGCTAACAGTGATAAGTTTCAAGAGTTGGACAGCACCTATCGCAGCATAAGAGCAAAGTATGGCGCCGACACAGCTGCTGAAATAGATAAGGTTGTACACCCTCTTCCATTCGTTACATTAAATAGGGTTGCACCTACTAACACGGTGAAAGAATTAGTGTCTGAGGCTCCCGATGCTGCATTTAAAAAGCTGGCTGCTAAACATAGCAATGTTACAGACATGTGGATGGATTTAACTCCTAAACAACAAGTAGAATTTTCTAACTACCTAAAGGAAAACGGTATGAAGAGAGCTGAGTACTTTGACAAGTATAAAAAGGCTGAGCCCGTGGTAACTGCACCCGTTAAACCAGTTGAAAAGGCTAAGGAAGTTAAACAGGCTAAACCTAAAAAGCCCGTAGCCATAGTTAAGGATGATACAGCTAGGGGTCATTTAGAACAGGAAGCAGTTATAAAAACAGCTGGGGCAACTTACTCTGATAAGATGTCCAACTTCATACAAAAGGATTTAGGGGTATCTAAGGAAAGGGCTGAAGCATACCAAGAAGCGATAAGAGGATTTGCTGGTAGTGAATACAGGGAAATGCGAATCGCTTCCATTAAGGGTGTAAACGTAACAGATACTCATAAAAGGATGGCTAAGAACATGGATGAGTTTATTGAAAACAGTCCTAAGTTCAAGGGTGAAGTACATAGGGGTATGAGAGTTAGTCAGGCAGACATTGCATCCTTTACGGAGGGCGCCACCATAGATATGAAGGGTATGAGTTCTTGGACAAGTGATAAAAAGATAGCTACAGAGTTCGCCAAGGGTGATGAGGGTCATGCTGTTATCATGCATGTAACCAATAAAACGGGCGCAAGTATAACCCACCTTAGTTCCCTCCCTTATCAACGTGAGGTTGTATCCCCTTCTACCACTAAGTACGGGGTATTAAGATCAGAGAAAAAAGGAAACACAGTACATGTTTACTTAGAAGAAAGGTAGGCGTAAAGATGTCTAAGGAGTATACCTTAAATGAAAAATGGGAGTTTGATAGTGGTGTTATAGCCATAGAGCCCGCAAAACCTGAGGAAAGTAAGGTGATTGATGATGGGCTGCAAAAAGAAGGGAAGCAAGCCACCTAAAAAGAAATAAAATTTTAACATAAATCAGGCGCTCGTGCCGTTAAAACGAGGGAAAGAGGCTTACTATGAGTAAAGAAATATTTGGAGATCTATGGGAACAGGTTCAATCAATTAGTAAAGAAAAGGGCATCAACCTTATTGTCGACAGTAAGGAAAAGCCAGAATACATTCCTAAGAGCCGCTTTGATGAGGTTATCGGAAGTAGAAATGAACTGAAAACTCAAGCTGGAGAGTTGTCCAGTCAGTTAGAACTACTTAAGAAGTCGGCTACAGGCAATGAAGTATTTACAAAACAGATTGAAGAGCTACAAAAGAATAATAGTGACTGGGAAAACAAGTACAAATCCAGCCTATTGGAATCGTCTATTAAGATAAAGGCTGTTGTAGAAAAGGCTAAGGATGCGGGTGACTTAATGAAGTTCCTTGATACATCCAAGTTAGAAATAGCTGAAGATGGTACAGTTAAAGGTCTGGATGATCAGATAGCCAAGTTGAAGGAATCTAAGCCATATCTTTTTGATTTGGGTAAATCCAATACAGGTGCAGGAGCAAATCCCGCCAACACTACAGGAACAAAAACAGAAGAGCAGGAGCTTATTGACGCACATGATGCAGCAATGAAAGCTTCTAACATGCCTTTAGCAATCGCAATAAAGAATAAACTTGTGGCACTAAGAAACAAATAATTATAAATTGATTTGAAAGGTGGAATTTAGTATGAGTAATGTTGCAGCTGGAACGGTTTGGAATTTACCTAATTACACAGGGGAGCTATTTACATCTGATGTAATTAACACTCCTATACTCAGCGCTTTGGGTGGCTTAAATGGGGGTATGATGACTGATAACTTTGAATTCCCAGTAGATAGCCAGTACAACCACGAGACAGCGTCTCAGCCAGCTATCACAGAAACTGCATCCTTAACAGCACCAACAGCTATCTCTTATGTAAGAGCTCAATCAAAGAATGTTACACAGATATTCCACGAAAAGGTTTCTATCAGCTATGTTAGACAATCTAATCAAGGGAGAATGTCTGGTATCAACACAGCTGGTCAAGCAAACAATGTTGTAACTGAAAAGGATTTCCAAATTGCAAGAGCATTAGAGAAAATTGCTAGGGATGTAGAGTACACTGTCATAAACGGTACATACACTATCGCCACAACTGCTGGAACAGCTAACAAAACTAGAGGTCTTATTGAAGCTGGTTCACTTGTAAACACTGTCGCAGCTGGTAGCGCATACTTAACCAAAGCTTTGGTAGACGCTTTATTGCTTACAATGTTCACTAATGGTGCTATATTCAAGAATATGGCTATCCTATGTGGTGGATTCCAGAAACAACAGCTTTCTAATATTTATGGGTACGCTCCACAAGACAGAAACATCGGTGGCGTAAACGTTAAGCAAATTGAAACCGACTATGGCAACCTTGCAATATTGCCTCCTCACAGATTCTGTCCTACTGGTACAATGGGCTTCTTTGATCTTGGCGTTTGTTCTGTTGTGTTCCAGCCAGTTCCTGGGAAAGGTAACTTGTTCTATGAGGAACTTGCTAAGTCCGGTGCAAGCGAAGACGGTCAGGTATTCGGGCAAATAGGTCTAGACCATGGTCCAACCTTCATGCACGGAACAATTACTGGTCTTGCTACTTCCTAATTAACGTTAATTTGTGGATGGGGGACAATGTCCCTCTCCTAATTTTGAAAGGAGAATGTTGTTATGGCATTAGCTAAAAGCAATATAGCAGGAATTCAACCTAGAGTTAGAGACGCATTTGCACTAAGGGATAAAGCTATGGCGGGTGACCTTGTGTTCGTTGTCACTCCTGCTACTGTAGCACCTGTTCCAAGGGCAACTGCTTGGACAAGAACTGTAACTGTGTATCTTAAGACTGCTGCTGGAGAAATCCACACTTGGTTTAATAAGGCTATCACAACTGGAGTATCTATAGCAGATACATCCTCAGCGGGTACAGCAACTATCCCAGCAACAACTTTAACCTTTGTAGAGGGAAAAGCAACTGTAGTAGTGTCTGGAGACGCTCAGGCGTGGTTGAATACAGAAACTGATACTCTTACAGTAGCTCAGGCAACCATCCTAGGGTACACTGTAGCAGCTAAGACAAGCGTAGAAACGTTCACTACGTAAGGAGGGAGCAATTATGGCTAGATTTTATAATGATGTGCCTAATCAAGTGATCTGGGATGGCGCTTCAAATAAAGTTCTGTGTGTGTTTAAGGATGGCATCCTAGACACAGAGGATGAATGGACAATTAGCGTGCTAAAGGACACTTTTAAGAATGATATTGTAGAAGAATCCGTAGAGGTAGTGGAAAAGCCAAAAGTCAAGAATAAAGGGGTGGCGAAATGAGTGATGCAAGAGAACTACAGGTTATGGAAACATCATTTGGTAGGTTTGGCAGCAAAAGGATCACAACTACTGATGCCACTACCCCCCACGACTGGATATAAGTTTGTGGCTATCCAAGTAACTGAGGACGCTATATTCAACGCACTTGTGGGTAATATGGTAAATCCAACGGGATTATCCTTGGGTGCTGGAACTATAATCTATGGACTATTCACCAGCATCACTCTGACCTCTGGTAAAGTCATCGCTTATATGGGGGTGTAGATTATGCCTAACTTGGGCTTGGGCTTGGGTCTTAATACATCCAACGCCCCTAGTGTTTTATTACCAAGAGACGTTCCTGGGAATGTGTTGTCATTAGTTGCTAAGAAAGCTAATAAGGGTCAGAACCCAATAGTTACAGGGGCAACGGCTACCAAAGTATTTAGTGACCAAAGCAAAATTAGGAATAGTATAAGTTATAGTAATATAGCGCCTAATGGAAACTTTGTTGACACTTCGAATTATACCACCATAGGTAGTGGGTTTGCATGGAGTGTGTTGAATAACGAAGGTATCATAACCAATCTTAGCTCAAGTGGTTCTGGATTTAAACTATACACTGCTCCACAATTTTCAGTTATATTAGGTCATAAATATTATGCTAGAGAATGGATGAAAAGCAATTCAAGTTCAGATGGGATTGCGACAACTGCACCTGTATATGGAGCATTTTCCAAAAATCATAGTGGCAGTGGAAATTATGAATTACTATCATTAATAGCTACTGCAACGGCTACTGGTACAGATTCCATCAGGGTTTTAAACACTACTAGAACGGGAGATATTTCAGCAAATCCAGTAAAAATAAAAGAGTTTATGTCTTTTGACTTAACAGCACTTGGACTAGACCACCTATCACTAACTCAATGTGATGAACTATTCTCATTCACTGCAACATCGTCAACTACAAGTATGGCTAATGATGTAACTATAAACAATACCATAAGTTCAGTTGGTAGTGGATTCAACAAGGTTGGAGTAGTTAATGATAAAGGTACAAGTGTCCAGTATACAAACTTTGTAACTAATCCAAACTTTGTGGGTACTACGGGATGGACTAACTTGGGAACCGCTTCTGTCATAGCAACTTCAGGTAATGTTCTTACAAATACGGCTAACGGTTCTGTATACTACCCAACCACTAACCAAGATACAACACTAAACGCTGTTGCGGGTAAACGTGTGTATAATAGATGTATGACTAGAGTAACCACTACAAGTTGTCTTTCTATACAAATATATGGTGCGGATACAGGTAATTTACAGTCTTACACTATTGCTAATCCTATACAGAATACTTGGTACCCTATGTCGGTTATAGCTACAATGGTCGCAAATACAGGCGTGTACAAGACAAAAATCTTACACGTTTATGCAGATGCGGCAACCTCCAATGGTAAAGTACAGGAAGTAAAAGAGTATATGACTGTTAATTTATCAGATAATACCTATGTACAAGCTTTGGAAGCTGCTCTAGGCAGAGTATTAACAGTTGATGAATGCGATAGACTATTTGCTTTCACATCTTCTACTGGAAATGTTAGGGTTGATACTCAATATGCTTTGTCTCTGGATGGTACAGATGACTACGGCTCCATGGCTAACGTATCTAGTTTGGATATTACGACAAATGAGTTTGTATTGGCTTGTACGTTTAGAGCGCCAAGTAATTCCGCAACTGGGTTTTTACTCTTTAAGGGTTTGGATTCAGGTACAAATTCACAGTATTATATGTTATTTGATACCGTTAATAAAAGGATACAACTATGTTTAAACGGCACTATATATTTGTCAACCACTAATAATTCAACATTAGAGAATGTTTGGTACAATGTTATCTTCTATAGAAATAGTTCTGGGTTAATAAGTTCTTATATCAATAAAGTGGCTAACTACACAACTACCAATAATACAGCATTAATATCACAACCTAACGTTAGAATTGGTGCTAGGTCTAATAACGTAGGAGGCACAACTCACTCTACCTATTTCAAGGGTGACATAGACACAATATCTATCTATCAACTAGCTACGCTGGATATAGCCAAAATAATTAAAGCGGAAACGAACGTAAGTAAGGATTACACGGGGGTGACGTGATGTGGGTTAAGACAACATTAGAGAAGTTCTTACAGTATGGTATCACCATAACTACCCAGAGACAGTTAGCGGATGGTGAGTACATAATGCATATGGAACTTACAGAGTATCCAGAGTTTTTACTAGACGTAAGGATGGATTTAGCCGTTAGGCTTATGTCTAAGGAACAAATGAACGAGTTACTATTATTGGAACCTGTTACAGAATAAGGAGGTGATACAATGTCTACGACAATAGTAGTTGGAACAAATAGTTACTTGTCTTTAGCTGATGCAAACACCTATGTAGGAGATAATTACATAAGTACCTCAGCGGAGTATGTTGCGTGGAACGCCTTATCTGACGCAAATAAAGAACTATTGTTGAAAAAGGCGTGTAAGAAAATAGATAGGCAGATACTACAGGGCATAAAAACACTTCCAACGCAGACATTAGAGTTCCCAAGAGCAATACGGACTGACTATTACAATGTTAACTATCCTCAGACACAACTACGATTTACAGCGGATTGGGTTGTAGAGACAGCAGTAGCACCAGCAGTAACATACGCTCAAGTGGAGGAATCCATTTCAATGCTTATTATCGGTTCTGCTGCAAATCAAAGAGCCGAACTCCAGAGGCAAGGGGTTAAAAGCTTTTCATTGGGTAATCTTTCTGAAAGCTACGGCTCAGGAAAAGTATCCAGTTATCCAAAGCTTTTAAGTACTGAAGCGACTGACCTAATTAGACATTATCTATTAGGGAGTGTGAGTATAGCATGATTGAAGCATACATGAACCAGTCGATAACTTTAAAAACTAAAACAGCCACTAATGAGTATGGGGATGACACTTACACTGAGAGCACTGTCAAGGGCAGATTTGAGTATAAGAGGCGTTCTGTAATGAGTAAAGACGGTGAGATAATAATTGCATCTGCTATGGTGTATCTAACAACCGCTATCCAACCTGATGACATGCTGTCTTTTGGCGGGGTTGACTTCTACGTAGTGGCTATAAGTTCAGTCGCAGATTTATTTGGAAGCATATCTCATTATGAAGTGGTGGTGACGTAATGGCTAATAACAACAATCTACTAGGGGTGCAGCAAGTAGTTTCCAACTTAAACCAGATGTCCGCTAAGATGAAACGTGCCGCTAGGATAGCCATAGAGGATTGTCTGCTAGATCTACAGAGTAGAGCAGTGCCTCTCGCACCCATATCTGAGGGCGGGGGTGATCTTAGAGGTAGCTGTAGTGTAGATGTTAAGATAGTGGGGGATGAAATAGTCGGGTATATTGGATTTGATACACCCTATGCCCTAAAACAGCATGAGGAACTTAACTATCAGCATCCTAGAGGGGGTCAAGCTAAGTATCTAGAGGAACCTTTTAATGCCAAGAAGGATGGCTATGAGCGTTATGTAGCTCAGGCAGTGAAGGAGGCGATTGACTAATGGGGGTATGTGAAACCATAAGAGGGCTCCTGTCAGCTGAGTCACACGTGAACATCGGATACTTTGATGATAAGTATGACAACATAGTTACAGTTACACCCACAGGAGGGATGCCTCCAGATCATGCCTTTGGTGCTGCTGACCCTGTAGTACGATACCCAACTATACAAGTTAGGGTCAGGGATAAAAGCTTCTCAGCGGGGTTTACAAGGACTGAGACCATACTTAAACTCTTAAGCGGGTATTCGGGTGTTGGTTATGCAATACACGCAACCACGGACATTCTAAGCATAGGCAGGGATAGTAATAATCGGGCTGAGTTTACAGTAAACTTTAAGATAATTTTAATATAGAAAGGATAGGTGAATATCATGGCTTTACAGGGTATGGTAGGAAAGATTGTTATCGGGGCTGCTGATGTTGCCAGCATAAAAAACTGGAAACTTAATGCAAGCAAAGCAATGATTGATACAAGTGCTTTTGGAGGTACTTGGGAAACCAAAATAACAGGGCTTGGAGCATGGACAGCAAACTCTGAAGGACAATGGGCTGCTGATACAGACACCAATGGACAGACTTCCCTACAGACAGCGTTCTTAGCTGGTACTTCAATCACTCTTAAACTGTATGTTTCTGCTGCTCATTACTACAGCGGGACAGCATACATTAGCAAAATGGACACTTCTGATGCCGTTGATGGCATTGTTACAGTAACCTTTGAATTTACGGGTTCAGGCGCTGTAACTTATACTTAATACGTTCCTCCTGAGGGTATGGTTCGCCCTGCCCTCGTTTTATTTTAATCCCGTAGAAAGGGGGTTGCCGCAATGTTAACAGGATTAACAGGAGCTATATACATGTTGACGGGTGCTGGTACATCTATGACAAAGACCGCTACAACTGCCAACGCTGATTATACTAAGTACACTATATCCACGGTAGCTAGGCGGTATCTAGATAAATCTAGAGCCATAACCGTATATGTGGATGACGTCTTGGTTTCATCAGACCAATATATCGTAGAGCTTGGTACAATTATATTTGATGTAGCTCTAACAGCTCCAAAAGTTGTTACTGTATCTGCTTATTACTTTGCTACTGCTCAAGTTGGTGGTTTCTTTAACTTCAAAGTTAGTATGTCTCGTAAGATGGTAGATGCAACTACATTCGGAGATACTTGGAAACAAAGTTTACCTACTACTCTAAATTGGACAGCTACAGCGGATAGATTTTGGCTTGATGAAACTATTTCGGGTATGCTGGGATCAGAACTTATACTGGTATTTTTCTTGAACACAACTTCTAGAGCCCGTTATGAGGGTTATGGGTTTATGTCCAAGAATGGGATAGATATGGCATTTGACGCACTTATAAAAGAAAACTGTGAGTTTACAGGTAACACGGAGCTATTTTACAGGGCTGATTAGTAAATTAATCTATAGGAGGAATTGATATGGCTGCTATAATGGGAAAGAAAGGCGTGTCCGTAAAGTTGGATAAACAGCGTACACTAAGATATGGAATAAATGCAATTATCACATTGGAGGAATCTTTGGGGTGTAAAATAACAGAGTTTGACTTAGAAAAGATGTCCTTCAAACAACTACGTGACATCATACATGCTGGGTTATTGCATGAAGACAAAGAACTTACCCCAGAAGTAGTTGGAGACCTTATTGACACCTATTCTTCTATAGAGGAAATTGCTGAAAAGATGTCCTACGCCTTTGATCTAGCCTTTGGACCTCAAAAGTTAAAAAACAAATAACGTCTAGCACAGATAACACCCCAGAGCTGGACGGGGAAATAGACTGGGGGCTTATGTTTGAACTAGCAGTTATTGAGCTAGGTATAGACATAGACACTTATTATGATATAACACCTTATGAACTAGGGTGTTATATCAAACATAAGAAGCGAAAGCTAATAGATCAAGAAAATGCTATACTGCGTCAGGCATACTATATATCCGCTTTTGTATGGGCTGAAAAGCTACCAGATTTAGACAAACTGGAAATACCTTATGATACAGCGGAAAAGCTGCCGAAGCCTAGAAAACGCACTGATGATGAGCTATTTGATATAGCTAGAGCGCAGGGATTAAAAGTACCAGAATAAGGAGGCGATTATATGGCTGCTGGAGGTTCAGTCGGAAACTTAAATGTTAACCTTAATGTCAATACATCTGGTGTTTCTTCTGGAATAAGTCAAGCGACAGCAATGCTACAGAATTTTGGAGCCAGTATAGGCGGTATGTTGAAAAACGCTTTATCGGTATCCCTTGGTAACTACATAACGGAGTTATTTAAGAAGTTAGCAGACACCATGGAGAGCGCCATAGTGATGGGGGTTAACTACAATAGACAGATAGAACAGCTCAGTACTAGCTTTGAGGTTCTTACTGGTAGCGCTGAAAAGGGTACTGCCTTACTAAAAGAGCTGCAAGCCTTTGGAAATGTTACACCTTTTCAAACTAAGGATCTAGCTGCGGGGGCTAATGTTCTTCTAGGTTACTCTGTACCATTAGAAAAGATAATGGGTATGACATCAATGCTTGGAGACTTGTCTCAGGGTAATGTAGCAAAGTTTCAATCCATGAGTTTAGCCTTTGGACAGATATTTGCTAATGGTAAACTACAGGGAGGAGACCTACTTCAACTCATAAATGCGGGGTTTAACCCTCTATCGGTAATTGCAAAGCAGTCCGGAAAGACAATGGGAGAGCTTCGTAAGGATATGGAGGGCGGAAAAATAGGTGTTGATCAGGTTATAAAAGCCATGATAACAGCTACTTCAGAGGGTGGTCAGTTCTTTGGTATGATGGAAAAGCAAGGCAAAACCTTCAACGGTATGTTGTCCACACTACAAGATAAAATTGAGTCAACCTTGGGTTTGGTCACTAAGCAGCTCACAGACAACTTAAAAAACATGATGGGTACACTTATTAACTTTTTAGATGTAATAGGCAGTGACACGAACCTACAGCGTCTCAAGGATGACATAATAACTAACGTCGTACCAGCTTTTGAACAGCTTGGAAAAACGATACTGGCAGTGCTAGGATTCACTAGTGAAATGGGTGATATAAGTACAAACATAGACTCAGCCACTCAGGGAGTTGGAAACCTAGCTAAGTCTTTATCCTTTGTGGTATTAGTACTTAGAAATATGTTCCTAATATTTAAAACCCTCGTAGAAGGATTTAAAGTGGGTATGGAAATGATAGCAGCTGGTATTCTTTCTATGGGGGCTTTATTGGGTGGTCTGGGTGTCCTAATGATTAACTCTTTTTATGGTATAATGTATTCCATACTAGGCGTTATAGAAGGAGTAGGAAGGGCTATAGACGATTCCTTAAAACTTATAGTGGATGGATTTAATAATGTTGCCATAGGTGTAAAAAATGCGCTGCTAGGTACAACCACAGAATACAAATCTTTTGGTTCTTCTATTAAGGGTATTAAAGACGCTTTTGGTAAGGATAATGGAGGCTTCCAACTTGCTGGTGAAGCTAAAAATAATCTTAATAAGCAGATGGGTGAGATAAAAGATGTTTGGAGTAAGGGTATGGGAGCCATGAATGCGCAAATGATACCTGATATGGAAGCAGTTAACCAAACTTTATCCAGCCTATTTACAGCTCCCGATCTTGCTGGGGTTGACAACTTCTTAAAAGCCGTTAATTCTAAACCTCAGGCAGGGGCTAAAAACTATGATAAAAGTGGTCTTGCTAGTGGCTTAATGAACTCAACTAAAGATGGAGCGGGTGGAACAAAAGGCATAAAGTCTATTGCAGACGGTATGAAGGATGTAATAGATAGCTTTAAGAAAGCGACAGAAGCCATATTTAAGTTTGGAGATGCCTTTGAAAAAGTAACCTATGAAAAGTTTTCTCCACAAAAGCTTTTAAACAGAACTAATAAGATATTTGAAACCTTGAAAGGCTGGGCTAGTAACCTCATAAAGTTAGAACAACTAGGGGTGTCCGCTGGTGTGCTTGATGAATTGAGGGGTATGGGTATAAAGGGCGCTGGTATAACTGCTGGACTGGTTAAAGCGGATAATTCCACAAGAGAAAAGATACTTGGAAACCTATCAAACGCTTCGGCAATAGGACAGATGCAAGGAGCTATAGTAGTTAACCATGAACATAAGGGCTCTATTGATGTAAAGGGAGCAGATGGACAGAAACAAACTCTTGAAGTGGCTAAGATAATAGGAACTGAAATAAATGCTAACAGAGGAAGATACTCACAGAACCCCTCTCCAATAAATACATTTAAGTAGGAGGTACTGTATGTCTAATAAACTTATTGTAACTCCTGGAGTTCAGGAGTACACACTAAATATAACAGAATTTAAAGTACAGAACCCCGCTACAATGACCCAAGAAAAGGATATAATCTCTGATCCTACGAATCTAACTGCTGAAAATACTGTGTTAATAGGAGCGGGGTATCGTAGAAAGCGGGTAAAGCTTGCGGGGTACTGCACACTTTCTGAAATGGGTAGTATAGAGGATTTATACGAAAATAATAACACCGTGTACCTATCTTTATACATTGGCACAACAGAGGTAATCGTTTCTAGTATTACATGGGTTATTACAGCACTAGAACAGACGTATTCTATAGCAGAAGAAAGAGTCCAGTACACTATGGAGTTCACCAAAAAGTAAGGAGGGTGCTATGAGAACAATATCCGACAGTCTTAGAACTAAACTAAATAGTAGATGCCTAGTCGGTGAGGATGCGCCCAGCTGTAAAGTTGTTTGGGTGGAAACAATACTTGGCGTAGACTATGAGCATGTTATACCACAGATAATGGACGTTCAAATATCTAAACAGGACAGCGCTTTCTCCCAAACTTGCAGCTTCACTCTAGCTAATGTTAATCCCAGTGATCCAACTGATTTTGGTTACTTTAACCCCCACAGAAGTGATTCAACTCACAATAAACCCTCCAATTCGTGGTATGGGGTAATAGTACCCAACAAGAAAATAAGAGTTTATATGGGCTATGGATCTACCCTAGTTACAGTTTTTACAGGGCTTATAGATACTATAGAGATGTCAGTTAAGCCTGACGAAGCCGTGATGAGCGTTAAATGTAAAGACATGGGTAAGTTGCTGCTAGACAATACGGCGTCTCAGGTTGTCTCTAGTGTTAAAAGCTACCTATTGGAGTACCCTATATCGGTGGGTGTTACCACTTTTCATTTACTAAGTACTGACACAGATCCAAACTTAGAGGATATTGTGGTGGATGTGTGTATGAGAGCGGGTATATCCTATGGAGATATAGTGGTTGAGGCTACAGGGGTAAAGCTTTCTGATACAGAGCTAGGTGAATTTGAAAAAGTTACCTATAGCCAGATAATAGAGCAGATAAAAACCCTAACCGTTTTTGACTTTGGCTTTGACGAGGATGGTAAGGCACATTTCACACACCCCCAGTCAAAAAACATAACAGTAACAAATGAGGCGGTCTGTATGTTTGGTGTAGATCCTCAGTTATTAGGACACCCCGCAGTTGAATCCTCGGTTATAGTTAAGAACTGGGGTTTGAGCACTACCTACACCAAGAACATAGACTACACTTATGATTCCAGTACTAACACATTAGTAAGACTTCCTGGAGGAGCAATTGCTTCGGACGCATGGGTTAAAGTGTCGTATAGTTCAGTTGATTTCATCTTTAAAAACGGGCAAAATATATTTCAGCTACCCTTAACACTAAGTCATGATAATATATACGGCACAATCGTTGTCACGGGTGATGGGGTGGAAACGATAGTATATTCAGGAGCTACACTTTGGGATGGAAGTGTAGTGCTAGTGGATAAAGTTCTTTTTATAGAAGATAACAACATAATTGATCAGGATAAGTGCGATGCCGTAGCAGACAGGTTGAAACTTGACATGTTGGAAAGGTACACCAGCACGGAATTTGATGTTATACCTGTTCCAAATCTACAACTGAGAGACATTATTCAGATAATAGTATATGGTACTATTTCAGAAGCGTACTTAATTGATGGGATGGATTTAGCATATACCGCCTCAGAGGGATCTATGACTCAATCACTAAAATGTCATCACTGGGCGTATGCACCCATAACATAGAAAGGAGGAATACAAATGGCTCACAATAGGGAACTGACTGGTGAAATAGCCCGAATGATTGAGTCCAAGTATAAGGTAGCCTCTAAAGCCTTAACAAAAGATATTAAGACCCTTATCACAGAAGATGTAGATGTTATATCCTTTAAGCAAAGCGGCGTTATCAAGATGGCTATCGGAATAATAACAGATAAAGATAGTGTACCAACACCACTAATTATATTTGGAGCCGGAGATGGAGCTGGTAACAATAGAGGCTATATATCAAAGGGTACAGATGGACTATCTATGTACTATATTGGAAGTTTAGCGGGTGGGGAGGTTGCTGGGTTAAAACTAAAAAAAGATGGGGTTTACTCCACTCATAAAATAGTGGTTGACTCAGGGCTTGGAAGTGAATTTACGGTTAACGCCACCAACTGGAACAACAAACTTTATGAAGCAGATATGATAACCATAGCCAGAAACGGAGCAAAGGATATACAGATACCCCAAACAAACTTACACAGTGATGTAAGAACTAAGATAGATAATGGGGCTTCTGCTTACAGTTACTTTGATCCCGTAGATTCTAAACTTATAACAGCTAAAATAAAGGATGCAGCAATGGACGCTTCCAAGTTTAACACTAAACAAATTATTTTAGTAGGTGATACTTGGACAGATTACTCCCCAACCTCCTACGCAGTGGCTTGGAACTCCCATGATGTATACTTTAATGGTGTTAAAAAGACAATATCAGCGGGTAACACCACCAATAAATATATATACTGGACAGTGGGTTCTACTTCATACTCTACGAGTAACACTATGCCATCATTGGCTGATACATCGTTTGTAATTGCTATAAATAACGGTGGGGCTCACGATATAGCGTGGTACAGTAGGCTCGCTAGAAAGTTTATAAGTTCTGTATTTATAGCAGATGCAGCCATACTAGAAGCCCACATAGGAAACGCTGAAATAACCTCCGCAAAAATAGCAAGTTTGGACGCCAATAAGATAAACGCTGGTACTATCATAGGGTTTGATATTAACACCGCCGCCTCTGGGTATGAGCGTATAACCCTAAATAGTACTGTTGGGTTCTGTAAGTATGATTCAAACGGCTTTAAAAGGATACAGATAGATACATCTGGTGGTGGGGGTACGATACAATTCGGTCGTAGTGCTGGAGGCGTCCAAGAAATACGTGGAGAAATACTTGAGGGTGGTAGTAACTTTGTAATCCGACCTGTTACTGGATTAATGGTGCTGGGTGCTCCAACAAAAACAACCGAATGCTATGGTATATGGGATTTTATAGCGGGTGCAACGGTTGATTTCACTGGGGTAACTGTTACAGGGTTAACCGGAGGAGGCGGCGGGACTGGTGGGGATATAGACATTGGTGGAACTTCTAAAAGTCACATAAATGGCAGCGGTTCAACTGTTACAGATACTACTACACTATTCGGCGTGACCTCAGAATTCATACCGTGGTCTATGGATACTAAGTTAATGGTAAAAAGTAAGCACTTAACCCAACCCTATACAGTTATGGAGGTACTTAGTGACTCCACTAACGTTCAAGCTAGGGAGGCAACAATGGCGCTTCATGTTGTAGACTCTGTGAATGGGGACTACTTTAGTGATATATCAATGTTGACGTATTCAGATGATCCTAGAATGGTGTTTGTAGCCCAGTCAAGAAGTGCTCCACCCCCGTGGATGGGACATGTTATATCTACAGACTACTTTGGATCACTTGCTACCCTTGAGGGTTTACGGTATACCATGACAGGACAAGCCAAGGGAGAAACAAGATGGAGAAGAACTGCTGCTGATCACGTTAATATGGTACGATTTGGAGATTATTCCTCTATGACAGAGCGTTTAAGCTGGGGAGATGATAGCCTAGCAACTAATAGAAAGATGGCTATAATGTTCAATGCTTTCTGTGCTGACTACACTAACAACTATTATCAACAATATAACGCCTATGCAGACAGTTACAAGTTTGAAATGGACGGGGCTGCTGTTGACGGGGCTGCTGGTGGGGGATTTAAATTTTTTGCTAGACCTACCATAGAATGGGGAAAGTACCAGCACAATGACACTGAATGGGTTTTATGCTTAAACATACACAAGAACGGTTTATCCCTCGGTACGGGTGATATATATTTATCCCACGGGGCTGGAACAACAGATTTTTATATAGGTAAAGTTGCTAAGAATACTAAGTTTTTGGGTATAGTTGATTTCTCAGGAGCGAGCAGTGTTACAGGATTAACAGCCGTATTTGGATAGGAGGGTTTATGATGGATGAATTAAAGGGTTTGGGAAAAGACCACATACTAAATAAAATCAAGAATAAACCCAAAAAGCCTACCAAAAAACATAAGAGTAAAGACCCTGATAAAAGGAGGGCTGAAAAGCTCTCTGATTTTAAGGGTAAAACAGCTATGATAACAGGCGAACCGATAAAAGGTGGTGTAGATAATGTCTGATGCTTCAATATCTTACACCAATACCAGTGATGAGGGTTCTCACATAACGGCTACACTATATAATTTATCTATGACAACTCAGATGTATGATGAGTTTTCGTTAGAACTTTACATATGGTGGGAACCAACTAGCTCTTGGGAACTATATGATCACATAGATTACGGTCCGGGAGACTGGTATGGGGGTTATTCCATATATCACACCTTCATAGATAATGCTCCAAACAATTACTACTATGTGGCGGGTTGGTATAAATATGGAGGTTCTTGGTATGAGACAGATTCTGCTGAAGCATACGTTGAAATTGCTCAGGCAACCTCATACATATCATCTACAAGCCCTCACTCCTTCACTCTATACAGATACACAGCTTATGGATACTTAAGAACTTACATATACAACTATCTGGAGGGAACTTATATATCTTTAGAACTATTTGCCTCCGATCATGGGTTATCCTATAGTGTTTCGGGTAACTACATAACAGTATATAACTGGATCCCGGATGGTTGGGTGGATATACTTACAGATGTGTACCTAAAGGATAGCGGGGGCTCTTACTTTCCTAAATACTCAGAGATATATGTGGGGGGTACTGCGGGCGCCTTGAATGTACCTAGCTCTCCAACAATTAATCACCGACTAAATGTAGGATTTGACATGAGCTGGGGTACTGCTACAGGTTCTTCAGCCTTCCAGTGCAGATATAAAACAACAGGTTCATACACGGAGACAGGTTACTTCTACAGTAACACAAATCAGCATGTTTGGGTTGACGACCAGTGGGGTACAACCTACTATATAAGCGTTAGAAGCGTGTATAACCCATGGAATAGCAGTGATTACTTTAGTAGTTGGTCAACAGAAAATGCAGCCACAACAGCCCCGTATCTATGCTATATATCCGCTATCAATGAATATAACACCCACATAGAATTTACACTTGCTGGACTTACTGGGGGATGGACTAGGATACTTGTAGAGTGGAGCACAGATACCAGCTATAGTAACTCCCAATATATCACGAACCCTACGACCACCATTGATATAACAGGACTAACAATAGCTACTGAATATAACTTTAGAATTTCCGTGCTTATGATAGTTAGCGGGGTGACGATACCCACTATTATATGGGATGGAAGTGGAAATGCTTATGATTCCATAACTATATCAACAGCTGGAGGAAGACCTCTTAACTGGTCTTGGGGTACTACAGTAACGGCGGGGGGCAATACTTATGGAATGGACTTAGCCAATAAAAAGATTAAAGTTCTAACGGCTATAGAATGGAATGGGTTTTGTACTAAGGTAAACCAGTTTAGAACCTATAAAGTACTAAGCTCCGTTTCATTTACCTCTGTAGCCATTGGAGACGATTTCTTGGCAAGCTACTTTAATACCGTAAGAACAGCCATAAATGATATGAGTCCCCCCACAGCGGTTCCTTCAAGTGTATCAGCTGGGGATAAGATAACTGCGGCACATATAAACGGACTAATGACTAGTCTAAACAGCATATTATAATCTATAGGAGGAATTTATTATGGAAGATAAAATTACAGTGATATTCACAAAACAGGAAATGAATAACTTGTTAGGGTTTTTGGATAGGGTTGAGTACAAAGGTCTTGGAGAAGCCCAGATAATAAGCATCCTAGTATCTAGAATAGCGCGAGCAGAGAAGGAACAACAAGGGGCTATAAGTGAAGAGTAAGGGAGTGAAATACATGGAAAATAACATACCCATAAAAGGTACAGTAGCACTATCAGCGTTTACTATGTTTTTATACACCTCTTTCAATGAGATAGTCGTGGCGCTTGCATTTCTTATGATAGCGGATTATCTTACTGGGGTTATGGCAGCCTTTAAAACTAAGGGTGTTAGCTTGCAAATAGCCAGAGATGGAATAATTAAAAAGGTCGGGTTCTTCTTTTTGGTTTTCTTAGCCTTTACTCTAGATTTTGTAATATACTTTATGACTAACAAAATGGGGCTGAGCATAAGTACAAAAGGCATGTTCGGGATAGCTACCTGTATATGGTTGATAGGAACTGAAGGGCTGAGCATAGCTGATAACCTCAGTAGGGTTGGTGTTCCAATACCTAACTTCCTAATAAGCGCTTATAAAAGAGTTAAAAAGCTAGTTGAACAAACACAAGAAGTTGAAGGAGGAAACAAAAATGAGTAAAATATTTATAGATGCAGGTCACGGAGGAACCGAGACAGGGGCGATAGGTCATGGGATTATTGAGAAAAATATTAACTTGGTGGTGGCTCTGGAAGTCAAGAGGATTTTAGCGCTTAACGGGCAAACAGTTAAAATGTCCCGTGAGACAGACCTTACAATAGGGCTCACAGACAGATGTACGATGTCTAATCAATGGGGTGCTGATTATTTCATAAGCATACACCATAACGCCAATGACGGAGCAACAAATGGCACTGAGATATATTCTAGCGTTACTGGGGGTAAGGGGACAGAGTTGGCGCTAAGTATAGCCAAGGTATTCCAAAACTTGGGTAGACATACGGCTTGCATACAAAGGGATAGCGAAAGCAATCCGGGACAGGGTCAGGACTATTACGCAGTAATAAGACAACCCAATGCACCCGCAATTATAACAGAGGCTGGATATATCGATAGCGGGGACTACATAAATTTTGACACGGCTGCAGAACTACAGGCAGAAGCAAGACAGATAGCAGAAGGTATCCTTACTTACTTGGGTGTAACTAATATCCAGTATACCAATACACAGGTCATAGAGCACTGGGCGCAAGCACCCTATGAGTACTTAAAATCTAAGGGTATAAAAATATATGAAACCCGCTTTGATGATAAGATAACACGGGGTGAAGTATTTGCACTATTGGCTCAATTAATACAGAGTAGATAAAAATGAACGTAAAAAAGCCCTCAACCTAAATTGGAAGAGGGCTTTTTATATTTAGTTATCTTGATCATAATCTCCATACGTTGTGTAATCAGTACTGGATATATCCGTATCCCATTTATTCATAGTACTATCACAAGGTATCCAGCGCCCATCTATAAGAAATTGGTTCCAAGCGTGGTATCCACCTTTATACGATCCGTGTACGACCTTAGTCTGTATTCCTAAACTTCTACCCATTGCAGCGGTTAACCCAGCATAATCGTGACACACACCCTTTTTTAGAACTAAACTGTATATAGCGCCGTGGTACACATATAATTCTGGATGTCTATATTCCTCTATATCATAAGTGGTATTATAAGCAACCCAGCGATTCAGGGCTTTGGCTTTATCTGTGGTGGTAACTATACTTGAGGTTATGGATAAGGCTTGTTTTTTAATGACAGTGCTATCAGATTCGGCTTCAGATCCCGGAACTAAATATTTATTATTGGTATTGCCAAAACACCATGTACTCGTAGTTTTAACCTGTACCCAGTTAGTCCCTACCCTATCAAAAAAGGTTATCTTATACATCCCAAGACCGTCTACTAGGTACACTTTTCTATAATCAAATGTATAAGGGCAGCTCAGATCTTTATTGTAAGATATTTCTCTACCCTTGGGGGTATGCACTATG
>Ga0114951_10001406_pt1 | contig 29784 bp, 27 predicted proteins | sample AM7aDNAmetaG_FD_88677 | JGI IMG/M metagenome (GOLD analysis project Ga0114951, IMG submission 88677) | Freshwater microbial communities from Finland to study Microbial Dark Matter (Phase II) - AM7a DNA metaG | ecosystem: Environmental > Aquatic > Freshwater > Lake | place: Finland: Lake Alinen... | reverse complement strand
TTCGCTTGTTATATCGCGTAAATCCAGAGAATCTTGGTCGGGCTTGATGCCTTCTTCGCGATATTTCATCAATGGAGCGATTTTTTGGATCAGAATTTCTAAGGCATTTTCATCGGCTTTTTCAAGATAGCCATTATTCAATATCTCTTCTATCAGTTCTTTCTCTTTGACGACAACATTCACAGACAACGGCAAATCAGACACCATTTCAATAATTACTTCCGCAAGAGTTTTTACCTTTTTATCTTGACCATCTTGTTCATCAAGTTTGGCGATGGAATAATATAAAACTTTAAGTTCAAAGCTCATTGCCTTGTAGTCTTCGCCGGTTCGCGTGCGCATAAGTGGCGCGATTTCCTTTTCTAAAAATAGTTTTTTATCTTCATTAAGTTTTTGCCAAAAGGTTTCATCGACTTTATCAATCTTGCTTTTTGCGTCCAAAATAACCACATTGTTTGGTGGAAGTTTGGCAATATCTTCTTTTAATTTTTGAATGGTATTCTGTACAAGCTCAGCATTATTTTGCGCTTCAGCCAGATTGAGTTTTTGTAGTTTAGTTTCAAAAAGACGGACAGGCAGCGGTTTTGATGGCTTATCTATTTTTCCGGTTGGGTTCATTTGAAAATATTCAAAATTTTCCCAACAATCAATGATAAGGAATTTATCTTTTACCTTGCACCATGGCTTTATTTTCTTAGCTTCCAAAAGTCTTGTTCCTCGCCCGATCATCTGCCAAAATTTGGTATAAGAAAAAACTGGTTTTACAAAAACAAGATTGACGAGTTCGCGCACATCTATACCAGTATCAAGCATATCCACGCTAATGGCGATGCGCGGAAAGTCTTTATTAACAAATTGATCGAGCAGACCGCCTTTTCCATAAACACGAGAATCGTCCGAAACGATAACTTTGGCAATATTGCCTTTATGTTCAGGGTAGAGATCATCAAAAACTTCTTGTAATCTTCGTGCGTGCTTCATCGTCATGGCAAAGAAAATAGTTTTGCCGGGCAGAGTTCCACTTTCGTCTTTTATGCACGATTCCATAAACTCTTGCACGATAAGCGCGTTCGTTCCTTTGTTGGTTACTTTTTTCTCAATTTCACTGCCATCATAATTTATTTCTGTTGGCTCTTTGCCGTCGGCAAGTAATTTTTGTTGTTCGGCAATGGTAATATTGTCTTTTCTTATTCCTTCTTTTTGGAATTTGGTGCGAACTTTTAGAACTTCAAAATCTGAAAGATATGGGGGCTTATTGTTTATCGCTTCCTCGTATGAGTAGGCATAAGTCGGTATGCCGTCTTCACATTCAAAAATACCAAAAGTATTATGCTCAATCGCATCTTTTGGCGTAGCAGTTAAACCAAGCTGAACAGAATCAAAATAATCAAAAATATTTTTGTAAACATTGTAGATTGACCTATGACTTTCATCTGCCACAATCATGTCAAAAAAATGAGGACTAAGCGGACAGTCTTTATCTTCAATGATATTGAGCATTGTCGGATAAGTAGCACAATAAATTCGTCTATCCGTTACAATGTCATGCTCGCCGACTTTTGGCCAAACCGGAGCGTTTGGTAAAAATTCTTTAAAAGCATCAAGAGCTTGATTTCTAAGTGCGATTCTGTCCACTAAAAACAAAACTTTTTGCACTTTGTTTGCTCGCATCAACGACTCAATCATTGCCACGCAGGTTCTTGTTTTTCCGGTACCTGTTGCCATTACAAGCAATGATTTTCTCTTTCCTTTGTCTAAGTTTTCAAAAACTGAGCGGATAGCCTCGATCTGATATGGTCGTCCAGCAATGTCTTTCTGGATTAATTCTTGGGAAAGTGGTTTCTCGTTTTTGCGCAAAAACAACATTCTTTCTAAATCTTTTTTTGTTGGAAATCCGTACACTTTGCGGGGTGGATATTTTTCAGTATCCCAAAAATAAATATCGTGTCCGTTTGTATAAAAAACGAATGGCATATCCTTACCAGAATTTTTCTGAATATTTTCGGCATATTGACGGGCTTGTTCTTGTCCGACCCTCGCATCCTTCGAGGTTTTTTTTGCTTCTACAATTGCCAAAGGATAACCACTATCTCCAAGTAAGGCGTAATCAGCAAATTGAAAGCCTTGATATTCGTGTTCCGGCTCCTTAACCCCTTCTGGCAAGCCAATCCAAATATCAAGCTCGGATGTAACTTGTGCTGGATCATTAACTTTCCAGCCGGCTTTTGCGAGCCTTCCATCTATAATTTCTTGTCTTGTTTGTGCTTCAGTTTTTGTCATAATTATTTTCAAGTTAAACAATGTTATTGTATTCGTTTTCCCCTTATAAATAAATCGTTTTCGTAGCGTAGCGGAGAAAACACCTTATACCCCTTTCTAAATAAATAAAAAACAAAATTCAAATTCTTTTTTTGAGCTGGGCGATAGCCCAAAAGTAAAACATGCATTTCACATAACGTGCGCGGATAATCCGAAGTAGTCGGAGGGAAATTCATTTCCCGACGGCTATTTCGGATATCCGCTGATATCCGATGTGTCGCAAGCGAAGCGAAGCGGCACAGAGGGTATCGGCGGAGGTATCCGCGCACGATATTCAAAATGGAGCAAGCGTAGCGCGCGACATTTTGGATATCGTTTACGCATCATCTGAAGTTTTCATCCCGACTTTGCAGGATAAACTTTTGATTTCAAACAATGCTTTATTAAATTATCTCCGCCTAAACCTTCATCTAAACTAAAGGATGAAAATTTGGGCGGAGGGAAATTGACACTCCTTGAATCGCTTTGGTCAATTTCCTGTAGCCAGATATGCGTTGTTAGGCGATGAAACTAAAAATTTCCTTTCCTAATAATAAAGAATTTTTGGCAATTTTATTTAAAAACTCTTTCCATCTTCGTTATGACAACCATTCTCATTGCAAGTAAGTATTTTGCCAGATGATGTTGTAGCACAATACTGGAAAGTCGCCTCATTGCCATTGCGCCTTACAAAGAATTCACAACCACCCCATTTACCACCATCAATCTCAAGATTAAGCCAGACCTCTTTTACTGCGCTATTCTGACACACAGACAATCCTGTTTTTGGCTCAAGTAGATACCCACCATCATCCACACAGAGGCTAGCATCTGGCCATAGAAATTGAATCTTATCTTCTATAATTTTATCATTTATATCATTCATGTATGCAGCATTAACAATTTTAGCAGCGCGCTCCTCGCCAATATATTCACTCAATTTTTTATTTTTTTCTTCTTTGAGCGAAGAACTATCATTTTCATCAGAAAGAAGGTTCACGGTAGTTAGCTCAACCAAAGAGATTGCGCATGATTCATCCTGTGATTGTGCCATCGCCATCATCGCCCGCTCTCTTTTAACTTCATATCGAGTTATATGGATATAGTCAATATTATCAGCCACGAATTTTTCATTAAGCTTCTTCTTAAGCGCTGTGGCTTGTTCACAAAGATTATTCTTCACCACACTTTCACTTTTTTTATCCAATACTTGAGCTGTTGGCTGTTGACCACACCCAGCCAAAAAGACTACTCCAAACAGCACTGAACTTATTGCTATTACTTTTTTCATAATTATTTTTTTGTTAATTTATTAAAAATTATTATTAGAACGAGTTGCCGACCGAGCAAAATTGCCAAAAATTCTTTTCAAAATAGATAGGAAATTTTTAGTTTTTTCGCCTAACGTTACTCATATCTGAAGTTTTTGTCTTCCTTCCTTAGTGTAATATATAAAGAAAAAGAAGGCAAAAATTTGGGTGGAAGAAATTTGCACTCCTTATTATTAGTTATTGATGCAAATTTCTGTAACCAGATATGAGTTGTTAGACGATGTAAATTTATTTTCTTTTTTAAATCCGCTTTTTATTCTAAATAGATTAAATAAGTTTTTTTGTTTTGAATTTTGGGCAGAGGGGTCAGGGGTGAATGCCCAAAATTCAAAACTCCTTATTACAATTTTTCCGTAACATTTTATTTATTTTTGTTTGTCGGTTAAATTTTGTATCACAGCTTGATTAACTCTATACATATCCAAAATATTTTTTTCTAATTCGCTTAAATTAGAGATTATATTAATATCGTCTAGGGCATCAAGAGGTTGAGTGATTTGAATAGGATTATTGTCACGTGTGCCAATATTTAGCTTTAATAATCCGTTTTCTACATGAGCATCAATTTCGTGCATTGGCCAACGTGTTTGTGCAACTTCTTTTGTGTTATATTTATGATTTACATCCTCATAGCCAATATATAATGCATCGACTCCAAAGGAGCTTCCGTTTTCACTTTGATATTGTATATACGCAACACGACCGTTAGAACCTTGGACTGGTTTTGACAATGAAATTTTGTCGTATCCCATGACGATCGCTCTATTTTTTATTACGTCGACATAAAGCTTGCGTCCAATCTCGGTGCTGATTTTTGAAAGTTCTCTTGCAAGCTGTGCTTCTTCGTGTGAAATGTTTTTCCTAACAGGAGGGGTTAATTTCTCCGACATATCTTCTCTAATTTCTGAATTGTATTCGAAGGAAAGCATAATATTCTTCGCCTGGTCTCTGAGTGACACACCATAATCTTCTGAGATGAAAGTGTGGCCTCCGTGCGACAAGCTACTAAACACCTCGGATAAATTATCCACACTTTCCTTATATATTTTCTCCACTTGCTCAATGTTGGATAATTTTTGAAGACTTTTGATATTCATCATTTCTAGGTCTGCGATTACTATTTTCATATCAACATCGCTCCCTTTTTTTGGAATAACTACAAAAAAGGCATCGAATCTAATTTTGATACCGTAAAGAGCTGCTCTTATAAGATCGTGGTGTATATCCTCAAGGGCTTGCACAAAGTTTGTAATTGATTCGATTTTTTCATCTCGACTCTCTTTTATTTTGTTATGTGCAAGGGCGATGTTATTGCCAGCATTAAAATCAGTCATTGCGATTTCATTTTTGCCAATTGCTCGAAATGTAGTAGGTATGTGTTTTAATCCAATTATTTTTAATGCACTATACACATCAATAGCAACATCACGATTGTAATTACATTCTTCCGCATCATAACCACGAAAATATTTTAGAACTAAATTCATCTCTCTAAAATTTTCGCCTCGTTCAACACGAGCTACGACACGAGAGATGTTTCCTACATTAGCAAAGCTTAAATTAGGATTATCTATGGGGTCTTCCTCCTTTTTGATTGAAAATTCAGTTTCCTTGCCACTGCTATGAGAAGCAATTTTGGTTATTCTTTCGAACATGTTTATATTATCTCAAAATATTAATAAATTCGTTTTCGTAGCCTTAGCGGAGAAAACACCTTTTTCCCCTCTATAAATAGATAAAAAAAACTTATTTTTCCTTATTATAAAAAGCGAATTTAAAAAAGAAAATAAATTTATTTCGTCTAACGTTAGGCATATCCGAAGTTTTTCTGTAGCGTAGCGAAGGAAAAATTTGGGAGAGAAAATTTTGCTTTCCTTATTTTATTATAAAGTGCAAAATTTTTGAACCGGATATGCCTTGTTATGTGATGTAAAATTCTTTCTTTTTTCTTTTTTTAAATTTGCTTTATAAATGATAAATAAGTTTTTTTGTTTTTGATTTTGGGCAGAGGGGTAAGGGGTGAATGCCCAAAATCAAAAACTCCTTATTCTTAAACAAAAAGGCAAAAAGGAAGGGGTTTAAGGGGAGGGAATTTTTGCCTTTTTGTTTTCTTTCACCAATTTACTCATTTTTATTTTTGGAGATATTCCTAACTCAAAACATTTTCTTGCCCACGATTCAATCTTTTGTTTTAAAATTATAGAATTAATTTCGGATATTTTTTTAGGTAAATTCTTATTTTGGATAACTAACCAAATGCAATAATTTTTAAAATCAATATCAATCTTTTTTGTGTTCGCTTTTTTGCCGATGAGTTCTAATGTATTGTTTGCTTGATCACAGACATAACCTAATTTTTGAGCAGTTCCAAATTTTACGGCATAAACAGTTTCGCCCTTTTTTGAATCCCACGCCTCAACTAGCGTTCCAGCTTTAACCTTAATAATTGAAAAGTTTTTATCGGCATCAGAATATCCATGTTCTTTTAGACTTTTATTAAAATCACCTTCTATGCCAGTAATTTCAAGTAAGTCATTTTCAACTTCATCCAGATCAATGCTATCGATGTATTCGTTTAATTGATCCATATAGTCCTCATTAAATTTCATCCACTTACCTTGCGTTAGAAGGACATTTTGATCATCAATAATATAATCTATCGATTCTTTTACAGTTTTAGAAAACGGCTTAGCATCTTCCTTGATTATATGAACCCTTATACTGAGAATTTGCTCCTTGGGAATGGAATTCGTTGATATAAAAGTATTTAATCTATCGATTGTAAGTTCTTCGAATTCAGCCGATGTAAAACTGTCTAAGGAAAATTTATATTTTTCCTGTCCAGAGAAAATAAAATCAATTCCGATAAGCTCATGACTATTTGAAGTGAAATCTGTGCTATCTTTTGAGGCAATAATCTCTTCTGCTAATTTATTTTCATACCCAACTGTTATAGGGGATGTATCAAGAATGATTGTTCGCGGTAATTTAAATAATTCAGGAGATTCATAAACTTTAATTATTGATTCTAAAAATTCTGGCAATGCTTCTTTCTCAACTAGTGGACTTAGTAATGAAGAAGAACCAAATTTACCTGACTTGCCAAAATTTTCTATAAAATCTTTAGAAATAGATGATTGTAAATAATCGATAGATTCACCACTCTCAATATCCAGTTGGCTATTTTTTGTATAACTTTTTATTTCTTTTTTCTTTTTTCCCGCGAATTTTTTTGACGATTTTTGTCTGATATCTTTTTGATTCGCAATTCTTTTGGCTATATGAATGCCAAAATCATGATCGCAAAATTGTCGTAGATAAAAATGCGATTTCCCATAGCTTAATGCAAAACAATATTTTTCATTTTCCCAAATATAAGCGCAAAAGTAGATTCTATTTTCGGGCTTATCTTCGTTGAAAAAATCTTTGTATGTTTCTGCCCACGGAATTTGAATCGGATCAATATCTTTGGAAAAATAAAAATCACCTTTCCAGCCTTTTTCTTCGCTCGAGTTAATATTTTTAAGTCCTAATGATTCAAATTTATCTTTTAAATCATTGACTTTGTCTTTTGGAATTTTAAAAATATTTAGCTTCATGCTTATTTATGCGGTTACTTCATTTAAAGAGGTTTTCATCTCAAGGCTATTAACAAATTTATCAATATTTGAGATTCTCACTTCCAAACCATCTTTTTTGATAAAATCAAAGTAGCGTTCGGTATCAATAAAAGATTTTGGCGAGATAAACACGGAATATGATTTTGTGCCTTTTTTTACATATTCTTCAAGGTGTCGATGTATAGAAAACGACTCTCTGATATGCTGTTGCGTTCCAGTCAGTAAAGTTACTTCGATCAAAACTGTGTCTTTTTCTTCCAAACATTCAATGTCGGGGCTTCCGCCAGACGCAAAACTTGTTGGCAAGCCTTCATCGTCGGATATGAAATTAGGTTTTACGATAACATCTGGTAATTTTTTGAGGATTGCCAATGAAGTTAAAAATTCCAATCGTAATGGTTGCTCAATGACTTTCAAAATATTATCGCTAGAAGATTTTTTCTGTGCCAAATTAAGAAGTTCGGTTTTAATTGAATCCCAAGCATAATGATCAACCCATTTTTCCAATTCTGCCTTTGTGGTTTTCGCTGGTGCTCCAAATACGGTAAGCGTTGAGATTAAATCGTGGTCGACTTGTCCGATATACTCAAAAAATTCTTTTTCCGTTTCAAATTCTTTGTAGGAAATATAATTTTTTAAAATATAATCAACGGTTGTAGATTCTTTTGAGTTTATATCTATAAAACGACCACCGCCACGCAAAGAAAGTAAGCCAGTTAAACGCATTTTTCGTATAAAATCGTCAGGATAATCACCAAGGATTGAATTATCATCTCTCTTTGTTTCGTTTAGCAATTCATAGCAAAGATCTAAAATTACTTCGTTGCTCGGTGTATAACCATGTTTTTTGCGTAATTTTTTAATTTCTCGATATAAACTTTCAGCGTTATCGTTTTGCCAACATAGCAACAATGGTATTTCCGATCTGGATATACCAGCACCCTTGTATGCTGGGTCATTATTCAAAAGTTTTATGGTTTGTATAAGCAAAATAAGCGGAACATTTTTATTTAAAACGCGACGAAATGGATTTTGGCGTTGATATTTTGCAAAAGCATTTGCAAAAACCATTAACTCATTTTCTGGCTTTTCTTTGTCCAATAACATCTTTCCGCTTTCGGAAAATTTTATTTCTTCATTTTGCCAATACCAAACAAAACCAAGTTCTTTGGCAATTTTAAACCAAGTATCAAATCTTGATGGCCATCCTTTTTCAAACCCTGCTTCTTTGTGGCTTTGAGGGTTGTCGGAAAATACTTTTTTGGTTTCAGTTTCGCTTAATTCAATCTCATTTTTCCATTTATCTTTTACAGCCGAAGTTACTTTCATGGGTTGGTATAATCCTTTTTGAATTAAGGATTTGGCGACTTTATCAATAATTTCGTTTGTTAAAATTTCGCCGTCATATTCCGCAAGTACGGTCAAAAAATCCTTCAACCGTTCAGGATTCCTCATTGTTGTTGTAAATAGCAATGGTTTGTATTCAGATTGTCGTTTAGTCATAATTTTAATAGTTAGTAATCAGAACTTCTTTAATTATCTTTTTGCCGTTGTTATGATAATTAATGTAGTTGCTTTCAATTTTGTGTACCTTGTATTTTTTCATCCATTCTAATAAAAAATCATTTTTGCTCCCGTTATAGTGAGTAACATTTGATAAAGCGAATTTAACACCTTTTTTGTCTAAGACATCAATCATTTTCAATAAATCAATTTCTAATTCCTTGTTCCATAATTTATTATATTCGCTTGCGGATATTAAGTATGGTGGATCTAAATATACAAAATCATTTTTTGAATATTTTTTGTCCGCAAAAAACTTTTTGAAATCTTTTGAAGTTATAGATATTTTTTTATCATGTACAAAATCAAAGTAGCCGTTCAAGGCGTTAATCACATTTTTATTAAAATCAACATTGCCAACAGGTAAATTAAATTTTCCTCCGCCATTGAATCTTAACATTCTATTAAATCCATAAATAAGTAGGATGTATAAAATCAAGGGGTCGTTTTTTTGATAATTATTTACGCTCATTCTTAATTTATCGTATCCTTCCTTATTAAATCTTGCGTAATAGGTTTTTTTAAACTCCTTTTTTAACGAATCAGGGACAATATCTTTTTTATATGAGTGCGAAAATTTATATTTGTGGATTATTTTTTCGGTATCCTTGAAAAACTTTTCTGGATTTTTTGAACTGGCGATTAAAAGTTTTTGAATATTTATCAGATGTTTGTCTATATCATTGAGAAAATATTTTTTTGCCTCAATATTCAGAAATACCGTGCCACCGCCGACAAAAGGTTCATAAAAATTATTTATTTCTTTGGGAAATAAATTTATGAGTTGTTTCATCAACTTATATTTATCGCCGACATAAAACAGGGGCGATCTTTTTATTTTATTGCTCATATTTTTGCTTTCGTTACAAACAGGTATTCCTTGTGATTATTGAAATTGGTATTGCCTGCATTAAAATGTCTATAATTTTTTTCAAAAACTTTGGTTGGTCCTTTTTTCTGCAAAATCTGTTCAATCTCTTGGAGTGTAATTTTGTTTTTTGATGAATTACTCTTTGAATCGTAAGTGTTATTGTATGAAACGACCAAAAATTTAGCGTCAAGGTCTCTCACGAGTTCCGCAAATTTATCTTTGGCGTTGGCTCGGCAGTAGTCGCTCATATTTTCCGGGTCTGGTTTTAACGCAACCCCATGAAGCTTTGGCTTGTCCCACTTAGTTAATGTTTCAAGTACATGGTAAAATCTGCTGTATTGTCTTGAGTTGTAAGGTGGGTCAATGTAAACCACATCAGCATTAATTTTTTTTGCCAGATTGTTTGTGTCTTCCTGAAAAATAGTTATTTCTTGCGTATCTATCGGATCAATCGGTTTCATGAAAAAACTATCATTTACAAATTCTTTTTTAAAATATGCGTCAAAATGTCCGACTGTGTTGGCAATTTTATCGGCGGTATAAAGCAACGAGGCGATTAACATAAAATATTCTCTCTCAGTTAAGTTTTTCCTGTTTTCCTCTATATTTTCACGAATAAAGCCGATGATTTTCGCTGAATTTTTACTAAAAAATTTACCGCCAAAATTTTTAGAAAAATAATTTTCCTCTAAATCATCGCCATAAATATTGTTGTAACTTTTAATAATGTTATCGATTTTGACTTTATTCCATGCCTCGTTTCCAAAAAAAGCCTGATATATCGCGTAATTTGAATGCAGAAAGTCGTTTAATAAAACTTTTTCAAAGTGTTTGGTTGCAACAGCGGATACAACACCCGTTCCTGCAAAAATATCCGCAAAGGAATTGCCACTGCATTCTTTATTTATTATAGAAAAAATCCATTCAATCAGCTTGTGTTTGTTACCAATATATCTGCGATTGTGTAATTGAAGATGGTTTTCTTTCACTTGTGGGATATAAAAATAATTTTCTTGGATTTTTTCAGCGGTTATTTCATAGGATGGTCGTTCAGTTTCAAACATAGCAAAAAGCGTGCCTTGTATTCCGTCTGCAACATAATCAACGCTTGCTTTTTCCTTATTTAATTTTTCGTAGAAACTGTAATGATTATTTTCAGAGATGATAATAAAATCAATAACTGGTATTCCCATTATTTCACCAGCTTGTACGATTTTTTCAATAATTTGATTATCCTTTTCGCTTGGTAAAGAATCGCCCGAAGGGTGATTATGAACTAAAATTACACTGGCGGCGTTTAATTCAGTCGCGGGATAAAAAATTTCTCTCGGATGTAGTAGCGCTTTATCTAAAAGACCGACACTAACAACTTCTTTTTTCAACAAAACATTTCGTGCGTTTAAATAAAGACAAACTAAATGTTCTTTTTTCTTGTCTCTTAAATCGTAAGTAAGAGATAAAATATCTTGAGAATTTTTTATAACAATCTCGTTGGTTTTGTTTTCGTCGTAAAATCTTTTTACTAATGAAATTGCGGAAGCAATTTGCAATGCTTTTGCTTGTCCGATTCCTGAAATCTCTAAAAGATCATCAACGGTTATATTCAAAAAGTTTTTACCGAATTTTTTGATAATATTCTCAGAAAGCTGTCTGACATTTTTTCCCTTGATTCCGCTACCCAAAAGAATTGCCAAAAGATCACTCTTTGAAAGTGCATCAGCTCCTTTTTTCAGAAACCTTTCTCTCGGACGATCAATTTTTGGTATATCCTTAATTTTTGGCATAATTATTTTTTGTAAATTTCTTCAAGAGTTTTTCCATTTTTGGTTTTCCATTTTTTCCATCCGCTTGTTGAGTTTCCCAAAATAATATCTGAAGCTGCGCTTGGGCTATTAAAAACATAATCCTTGGTGAATATATAAAGATCACTATCTTTCTTTTCCAAATATCCATTTAAAATTAACTTCTCGATGTTCTTTGAGTTTCTTTCGGCTACCGCACTAGAAAATTGAGTTGTGGCTGTAGAATCTTTATATACAACAAAACCTTCGTTGGTCATACGGCCACTAGCTAAAGCCATTTTGCCACCACATGTAAACAATGGATCGGATGAGTTTGGTTGCTCTTTTGAGGTAATCTCTTGCAAAATAGGATAACCGACCGCAGTAAGAAGTAATTTTAAGTTACTTAAAAATTCTTCCATTTCAGCAATATCGGCTTCGGACAATGAGGGCAGTACTGATTTGGCGCCATTCTCTAAATTAAATCTTTTTACTAATGTAGCAATTTCTATACACCTACTTTCAAGATATTTTACATGTGCTTTTGTGAGGTTATTGTCTTTACTTACAAAAGCTATTGCAGTAAACCAAAAGTCTTTTGAGCTATCATGTGTAATCAATCTGTTCCATAAATTTTCAGCTTCACCTATGTATGCAGTAGACAGTAGGGCTTCTTCATCTTCTTTTCCAATTAAAAAATAAACTGCAGGCTTGTTGCAATCGGGGCGTTGTTTCGTGTCCTTGAGTTTATTACGTGGAATAACTATTGCTTGACCCACCCAGTTGCTTAACTCAACAGTTTTTAGACCATTTGGTTCACCATCGACGAGAAAAATTTTAATTGTCTTTGCCATATTTTATCTAGGTCAAGTAATTGAATTATATCAGTTTTCCCCTTATAAATAAATCGTTTTCGTAGCGGAGCGGAGAAAACACCTTATACCCCTATATAAATAGATAAAAAAACTTATTTTTCCTTATTATTAAAAAAGCAAATTTAAAAAAAGAAAAAAGAAAGAATTTTATTTCACATAACTCTTTATATACGAACTGATTGATTTTTTGTTGTTAATTGGCTATAATCCAGATATAAACTTTAAATCATAATGTGTTATGAATGAAAGTTATTATCCAAGTCAAGATCCAATTTTAAAATTGAAGCAGGAAATGAAATTGCGGAAGTTTAGTCCGAAAACCGTCAAGTCCTATTTATATTATATCACGGATTTACTGAAGCAATCAAACAAAAATCCCAAAACTGTCAATACGGACGATATTCGGGGATATTTAGAATATCTAGCTGACAAAAATTTCGCTGCTTCAACCCTAAATGGTGCCTATAGTGCTTTCAAACTCTACTTTGAAAAAATCCTTTATCGTCATTTCTTTGCCAATATTCCACGCGCCAAATGCCCCAAAAAATTGCCGGAAACCCTCACCAAAGAAGAGGTGAAAAAAATTCTAGGCACGATTCAGAACGTAAAACACAAGCTGTTACTAGGATTGATGTATTCATCAGGACTGCGAGTTTCGGAAGTTGTGAATTGCAAGGTCAAAGATTTGGATTTTGAAAGCAAATTGATGCGGGTGCGCCAAGCCAAGGGAGCTAAGGACAGAATGACTATCTTATCAGAAAAAATGATTGTTGTTTTGCAAAGATATTTAAAGAATAAAAAATCTGACGACTATGTTTTCGAAAGCGACCGTGGTGGCAAACTGACTGAAAGAACGGCTCAGAAAATTTTTTGCGACGCCTTGCAAAAATCTGGCATCAAAAAACCGGCTACTTGCCACAGTTTGCGCCATTCTTTTGCCACTCACCTCTTGGAATCCGGCACCAGCATCCGCTATATCCAAGAACTTCTTGGCCATGCACGCCTCGAGACCACGCAAATTTACACCAAAGTGGCCAACACGAACCTGCAAACTATCAAAAGTCCATTAGATTAGAAAATTATTATGCCAGTCAAAACTATTGCTGACCTCCAGAAAGAATACGCCGGCCGGATCGACCATCTTGATTTGGAACTTTTGATCGCGCATACCATCAAAAAACCGCGCGAATTCGTCATGGCACACCCGGAATACACTCTTTCGCCAGCGAAAATTGAAACTTGTAAATTGAAACTTGCTCGCCGGATGCGGGCGGAGCCCTTAGCCTATATTTTAGGCTCTAAGGAGTTTTTTGGCCTCCCCTTCCTGGTATCGCCTGCCACCCTTATCCCCCGCCCTGAGACCGAATTGATGGTGGAGATGGCGTTGGAAGAGGTCGCCAGTCATCGGTCATCGGTCATCGGTATTGTCGATGTAGGCACCGGCAGTGGAAATATCATTATCTCCATTGCAAAAAACTTAGAGAGTCTTTGTCATCCTCGCGTAGGCGGGGATCCAGTCGCGCATCAAAAAGTTTCTACACTAGATTCCCGTCTTCACGGGAATGACAGATATAATTTTTACGGCATAGATATTTCAAGAGATGCACTCGCTGTCGCCAAGCGTAACGCCAAAAAAAATGATGTCGCAACAAAAATAAAATTTCTGCACGGTAATTTATTAGAACCACTCATTCAAAATTCAAAATTCAAAATTCAAAATTCCAAGATGATAATTTTAGCCAATCTTCCCTATCTCTCCAAAAAAATTTATGCCGCCACGGCACCCACTGTGAAAAAATTTGAGCCGAAGTCCGCGCTATATTCTGCCAAAGAAGGCTTAGCGCATTATGAAAAATTATTCCAACAACTGAAAGAGCTGACGACCAACAACCGAGAGTTAATGGCCATCTTAGAATTCAGTCCTGAACAAAAAGCTGCACTACAAAAATTGATTCTAAAATATTTCCCTAAAGCTAGAGTAATTTTCAAAAAAGACTTAGCCCGGAAATGGCGCTTAGCTATCATTACGCCTTAAAAAAGACTTGGAAATACTTACAAAATATAGCAAAAAACCGCCTGTTAGCGGTTTTTTGCTTGCCCCGAGATTGCGGTTAGCAACTTTTCGGGACTTGCCCCGAGATGGCAAAGCCATTTTTCGGGGCTGTATGCCTTTAACTCTTGCTGAAAAAGGCGGTTTTGCGACCAATTACATTTGAATTGGTCTCAAGAAGTCAGACTATTTCTTTTTCTTAGTCGCTTTCTTTTTGGTAACTTTTTTCACAGCTTTCTTCACGGTTTTTTTCACAGCTTTCTTAGCAACTTTTTTCACAACTTTCTTCTTGGTAACTTTTTTCTTTGTAGCCATTTTTTATTTCACCTTCCTTTCTAATTTTATTTTTCAAATTTATAATTTTGTTTTCGACCTTTTGTTTTAAGTGAAAATATTTTTTGATAAAAATATTTTCCACTTGATTAAATTATAGACTATTTATTTTTATTTGCAATAGAAAAAAGTTATCCACACCCTAAAATTTTTAAAAAATATTTTTCTATCCTGTTTATTACTACATCTTATAAAAAATTTTATTCGATTTGTTTAGAAAATAATTTCAAATTTTTAATTTTTAATTTTTATTGAATTTTAAATTTATTAATTTTAAAACCCCTTAAGAAATTGGTTTTATGAATTAGAAATTAAAACATTATTTAAAAATTACAAAATTAAAAATTAAAAATTTCCCCGATTATTACGCCCTAAAATGACTTTTTGTCCAGTTGACGAGAGGGCCGGATACTATTAAGATTTAGAAGAAGAATACGCTTCAACGAAAGCACGTTAACAACTTTTGCGTCATAAGAAAGAGAGGTAGGCGCAAAAACCATAATTAAACTAACATAGAAAGGAAGGTGAAATCTATGGAATTCAACCAAGAAGAAAATGATGAGAAAATGAAAGAGGAAGGCGAAAACTCACAAGGTCAAGCCAAGCAATGGTTGCAAGACAACTTGCGCATCATCATCAGCGTCCTGATCGTAGTGTTGATTGCCGGTGGGATCTATTCCTATTCAAAAAGGACCCAAGCTCCGACAGCTTCAGATAACTCTGGCGTAACGACAAGCCAAGTAGCTTCCGATAGCAGCAACCAGAACGATCAAGCGACCGACCAAACAACAGCCAATACGACTCAAGCTCAACCGGCAGCCACAACGCAAGAAAAAGTCTCTTCAGTTGCCACGAGCCAAGAAACTGATAATTCATTCATCGAAACAGCCGTCAAGGGTGATGGGATGACGAAATTGGCCCGTAAAGCGGCCGCGAATTATCTCGAAAAAAATCCTAACTCGGCCTTGAGCGCTGAACACAAGATTTATATCGAGGATTATCTCCGAAAAAACGTCAACCATACTAAGGGAGTTTCCGTCGGAACATCCGTGGAATTTTCAAAAGAACTGATTAAAACGGCGATTGAAAAGTCTCAGACTCTCAGTCCAAAACAACTTACTAACTTGCACAAATATGCAGTGAGAGTGCCGTCACTATCCTGAAAAACAGATTCTGCAAGCTAAGCACAAAAAAATTACTGTTCTTTCATTGAGATTAAGAAGTATATTATTACTCACTTTCTAAATAACAAAAATCCCTGCCGATGAGGCAGGGATTTTTGTTATCCGGAAAATTAGTATAGGCTGACGTCATCCCCCACTTGAAAACCATACCGGTCGCTTAATCCGGCGCCAATTTCCAGCACATTATCAGCGGGGACGAGCGGACGAGCGATTTCCGCCGAATCAGCGGCAAAATTTTTCTTGATATACACTATTTTTCCGTCCGCGAGGAAGAGGATGTCTAGCGCGAACTGCATATCTTTCATCCAAAAAGCATACTTCCCTTTTTGGGGAAAAGCAAAAAGCATCGCACAATGGGGGCATAGATTTTCTCGGCCGCCCAATCCTTTTTGATATTCTTCTTGGGAGCGCGGTAATTCGGCTATAAAATTTTGACCATCAATCCTGACCACTTTCCGATAGAAAATGTCCACCAAAAATCCCGTGGCGAGGACGAGGCTACTTAGCAAGAAAAAAATCGCCAGTTTCTTTTTGATCATATTGAAAAAAGTTAGCCTTGCGTCTTGAGGGAAGAAATTTTTTTATTCACCGCCACTAGTACCCCGGCCATGATTAGCGCTATCAAAAACAAAGTTATGCCCTTTCCGATTGCCCGCGTATTAAGCGCCACTGCGGCCACCACCACCGTCACTGCCCAATAGCTGCCCACTATTTTTTTTTGCGACCAGCCCAGTTCCATCAGCTTATAATGCAAATGATTCTTGTCCGGCAGAAAGATGGATTTTTTGTTCTTGAGTCTTTCGCCAATGACCCAAAGAAAGTCCATGATTGGCACCGCTAGGACCAAAAGAGCCGTGGCCACCTTGGTGCCGGAAAAAATTGACATGACCGCCAGAGAAAAACCCATGAACATGGCGCCGGCCGTCCCAGCAATGATCATCGACGGATTAAAATTAAATATCAGAAAGCCCAAAATTGTCCCCATGAGGATGGCCGAAAGGATGGCCATCGGTGGTTGATTAACTTCCGGTCGGAAACTCAGGATAAAAATGCTGGCCGCGGTGATGAAGGTGATGCCGCTCGCCATCCCATCGATCCCATCCGACCAGTTGATAGCGTTTATAACCAGGACGATCCAAAAAATCACCAGCGCCACAGACAAAATTATGCCCAAGCCGGAATCTAAGTTTAAGATGCCGCCAGAGAGTGGATTGGTGATGTAGTAGATCCGAATGCCCATAATGAAAACCAGAATGGCCACGGCTACCTGGATGAAAAGCTGAATTTTCCAAAAAAGTTCTTTCAAATCATCCAAAAATCCGACTATTAGAAGAATGATGCTACCCAAACAAAAACCATACAGTTCCGGACTGAGGAAAAGATCGTGATTTAAAAAAACAGTGGCATTGAAGGCCACAATCATCACCAATCCTCCCAACCGAGAGACTCCGGGCGCATGGATATGCCGTTCATTTTCTCGGCCATACCAATGAAAACCCTTGGAAATCGCAATCGCCACCAAAGCTAAAACGATGGTTATTAGGAATGAATCGAGAAATGGTATAAGGTATTTTAGCATTTTTTTAATCTTTTCATTATTTTCTCATTTTTTCCGTGACCCAGAATTCTCCAAAATATTTGCCTAGCATGATTCTGGTTTGTGATTCGACAGCTGGCATCGACCCGAGGAACGGCGCAATGATTGGCACCAGGGCCCATTGCAAGAGCATATAGACATTGCGCCAGCGGGAATATTTTTTCGGGCGGGGCGGCATCAAAAGAAAACTGAGTGACATCGAAACGACCAATCCGGCCATGGCCAAGGTCATTAAATAGCGCGTAATGAAAGGCAAATTATGAGCCAAGACGGATTGATTGAACTGATCGCCGCCAAAAATGAGCGGCAACCAGCCGAGGATGGCCAGAATGAGTGAAGAAGTCGCCCAACTGTGATGGCCCTCCAACATTTCAAACGCGATTTTCATTTTTTTCCGCAATGCGATTTTTTTGTTCGGCCCGATGGCGCGCATGATAACCGGGAAATTTTCAATGCCATACGCCCAACGCCGCTTCTGTTTATATTGGTTCTTAATGGTCTTCCAATAAGTTTCCGCCAGAACAGCGTCCAGCGAAATCGGCAAATAGATCGGTTTCACTTTGTAGTCTCCATTGTAATAGGAAAAACATTTCCAGTAGATGATCGAGTCTTCACTGATCATGTTGAGCGGCCAGAAATCCACCTGGCACAGCGTGTCGAACGGTTCAGAGTGGGAGGAAAAAGTCACCATCCCTTCGTCGCGCGTACTTTGAAAAATGTGCCAAAAACTGGAGCCGGTCACGATCACCCGCACGAAAGCATTGGTGTCCCACAGATTATTGTGATACATCGGGAGCGGCTGATAACTGCGCTGTAAGCGTTTAGGATCGGTGATATATTCATAAGTCAGCGCGGCAAAATATTGCGGATGCGCCACGGAGTCGCAATCGAAATTGGAAAAAATGACTTTCTTCAAATCAATCTTCTTTTCTGCCAAATATTTCTTGAGGTAATTGGCCGCGTAAGTGGCGTTCGAGCCCTTAGCCTTCATCTCCGTGCCTTTCACGATGTGCGTGGTCACCAGAAAATCACCAAACACGCCTTGGAATTTTTCTTTCAGATAATTCACTTTTTCCAAGCGTTGCTTTTCCGGCTCGCGCTCTTCAGTGGCCAAAAGAATGATGAACTGTTGATTGGGAAAATTGGCATCGGCCACGGCCTGGATGGCCGGTTCAATGATTTCCGCCGGTTCATTGGCGGTCGGCAGCATCACCACATGCACGATCTCTCGCCAATCCAAAATCTTGTTTTCGTCGGACGCCGCAGCTGACGCCGCGATCATTTTGACTTCGTTAAGATAAGCACTGTCTTTTGCAATCGCTCTTTTGACAATCTTTTTTTCCTTGCGCGAACAGAGGGCGCAACCCTGTAAACTTTCTTTCATCTGCTTTATCCGTTCAGCAATCATCAACGCATATTTCTCCGGATAAGTGATATTCTGACATCTTTCCCACCAATCGATTTCCTTGCCTGCTTTCAAGCGCTGGTAGCCTTCCACGGAATAATATGCGATAAAAATTGTCCGGTAGATCCAATAGATGTCAAAGGCAATAATAAAAATCGCCACGTATACCGGCAAAAAGAAGGAGAAAAAAAACATGCCCAGGAGCGTAAACCAAGTCAATGTGCCGGGAATGATCTCCATCACTCGCTGCCAACGGCGCTCTTTGGGAACTGTAGTTTTAGGATCAGGAAAATTAAACATGTGAGTTTAGTAATTTATCATCATTATGCTAGCCGCGGCGATAATCAGATTGATCTGTACCATAAACGCAGCAAGCAGTAGAATGTAGCTGGCAATACGTTCTTTTTTTATGTAGAAATAAGCGGCTAAAACGGCGTTTAGGGCCAAAATTATCACTCCAATAATCGGCAGAAGGAAAACTCGGTGCCAATCACCCATCGCATCCACCCCGAAATATACATTATAATGCAAAATGATATCCCCGTCAAGACGATTGATGAAAATGGCAATGATTATCCAATTCGCAATATTAGCAATCACGTTCAACGCTAACAGCCACAAAATTATTCTGCTGCGAAAAAATTCTTTCTCCAAGATATGTTTTTCAAAAAAAAGCTTGAAGGCACTTTTCAAGCTTTTAGATATACCTGTTTTTAATTTTATATTTCCCTGATTCATAGGCGGTCGAAAATTAATCCTCGGTCGGTTTTTCCAAAATCATCACTTCTACGGTTCTTTCCCCTTCTGTTATCTTGGCCACGTCTTTGTCGATTTTCACAAACTCTTTATGGGCGGCGTTCCAATGGTTGACCGAAGTCGCCATACTGTTGCCCAATTTTTTCATAAAATCTTCGTAAGATATGATATGCTTGCCCAACTTTTCCACGTTGGCCCGAATCTCTTTGGCACTCTCTTTGATTTCGAGCGCTCTGAGTCCCTGCAAAACCGTCTGCAAGTAAGCAAAAAATGAAGTGGGCGAAACAATAATCACTTTTTTGTCGCGAAAAGCGTATTCGATCAAATCGCGGGTGGCCACCTTGACCGCCCCGACCTTATTCACCAAAAGATCATAGTAGATTGCCTCAGACGGGATGAACATGAAAGCGAAATCCATCGTGCCTTCTTCGGGTTTGATATATTTAGCCGTTTCGTCGATCCGATTTTTCAGATCTTGCTTGAACAATTTTTCCAGCTGCTCCTTTTCTTCCGTTTCCCGCGCCGCCAGGATTTTTTCATAATTTTCCAAGCTGAATTTGGAATCAATCGGAATGATTTTTTTCTGCACAAACACCACGGCGTCCACAATATATTCTCGGCCGGTCTTCTCATCCCGCTTAAATTTATATTGCATCTGATAAGCACTCGGCGGCAAGACGTTACGCAAAGTTTCTTCCAAAAAATATTCTCCCAGAATGCCGCGCTGTTTCGGATTTTTCAAAATATCTTGCAGATTTTGCAGCTGGGAAGAGAAATTCACCACTTGCTTATTCGTCTCTTCCAATTTGGTAAGGCCGGCCACCACGTCCGCAATTTGCCGGGCCGACTGTCCGGTGATGCCTTGCACCGCCTGCATGGTGTGGTTGATCTGCTCTTGCGTGGCCCGGTGCGTTTCAGACAATTTAGAGTCCATGGTGTGACGCAGTTCCCGATTTTGTTCTGAGAGAAAGGATAACCTTTCCAAAATGGCCATCGATTTATCCCCTTCCTTGCCGTTCTCGAAATTCTTTTTCAAACCCAAAACAAACCACACTAAAGCGGCGCTGATCAGAATAAGAATAATGACTAAAATATTAAGCATTACGAAAAAAATTACATCTTGCGCTTGGCAATGAACTGCCGCAGGCCCGTGATCTTGTTGATGAGTTCCTCATGTGGTCCCTCCAAAAATTCCAAGACGAATTTGTCCAACATATTCAGACGATATTTGAACTCGTCCATGGTCATCAGAACAAAGCTGATTTCCTTGCCGATTTCCGCTTCCAAAGCTTGCATCAGATTATTGAGCCGGGCTTTCGAAATATTATCGCCCACCAAAATCATATCCGCTTTGCTTTTGTGATAGTTGATGAACGCCCCGCTGATGACCGCCAGCTTGATGTTGCCCACTTTCCCCACGCGCGCCAAACTTTTGCAACTGGGTGAAGTGTTGGATTTGGCGATCAGATTTTTCAGTTCCGGATAGAAATAGAATTCCTGATTGAGTTCATAAGAAAAACTGCCTTTTTTCGTCCTTTTTAAAATAAATTTTATATTAGACAAATTGGTCAATTCTTTTTTAGTCTTAGCCGTGTCTAACATATTTTTCTTGACAATATCGGCCGTCTCAAAAACCTGCTCGGGATTTTGCAAAAAAAATCGCAGCAAACGCGCCCGCTCCTTGGAACCGAAAAGATTTTCTAATATTTCAGACATGCCATTTTTGTCCGCGAACTTGCCCCTTTTTGCCAAGTAGCGAAATATATTAAGTGATCTTGATTAACTTGCTCTTACGTCAAGTATAATAGCGGGGCGATAAAAAGTAAAGCTAGGGCCAAAACCAACAGAAGGCGCGATAAATCGCGCCTCTACAAAAATACTGCAGTATTATAACATTTTCCTATCTTTATTCTTCAAAAAATTATTCTTTGAAACAACTGACCGGCCGATGCGTCTTTCGATTTGACGGCGCGCGCTGCCGGCGATTTGACCGCCTACTCTGGCATCATCTTTCAGTCTGGGTACTCCCTTTGAATCTTTAGTGCGATGGATTTCCGTCGTCGTCCTTTCTCCAAGCATCGTCAAGATCAACTCAAAATCGTCCATGTGATCGCGCAAATTTTCCCGTTTCAAATTTTTCAATTTTTTATACTCATTCGGCTTAAGGCCAAAAGTCGCTTGCGAAATCTCAGCGGTCAAAATTTCATAATCCCGATTGGTTTCCGCCCCGCGTTTTTGCCATTCATCAGTCAGCTCCTCCCGAATGGCAATCCCTCGCATTCTTTTCTCAATCCAATCAGATGGATAACCCTTGAGTTTGTAAAGCAATTTGGTCCGTTTGGTCGCCAGCCCTGGATCTTCAATTTCTTGAATGCGCTCATAACCGACTTTAGCCAGCCATCTTTTCAATGACTCGGCCTTAGGAGAAGGCACTGACTGTACGATTCTAAACATAGTTTCTGTATTAGCACAATCCGTTTCACGCAACTTGCCATCTGGAGCTATCATTTTCAACTGTCCGATTTTTTCGGACAGTTCATTATAGCCCTCACTTACCAATTTACTTTTAAGATCACTCCAATATTTTCTAGGTCTTTCCGTGCCTGTTAAAACTTCAACAACATCCACCACTGAAAACCACCACTCTTTTTGAAAGATAGTTTTCCTGATTGATTTGCCTTTGAAAATGGCAATATGTTTTTCTATTTTTTCCATAAAATTATCCTAAGGAAATTATAATGATATTGTATCATTATTTGTCCAATCTGTCCTGTGGATAACTTCTATACTAGCTTGTGATTTTATTTTTTGCTTAAAATTATATCAGCAACTCTTCTTGCAACTTCTTCTGGTGTCAGATCGGACGTATTAATGATCGGGCAACCCAATTCTTCAAACGATTTTTTCATCTGACCAGAAATCCAAATATTACCCGCGATAAATTCCTCGATTGGCTTACCAATGACTTTTTGATTTTCATCAAAAACACCATCCTTAGTGTATCTTTTAGTCAGTCGCTGACGAATTATTTCCGGCTGCACGTCGAGGAATATTTTGACGATTTCTGGCGACTCAGAAGCTGTAAAATCAGCCACCTTAACAAAACCACAAATTACTGTGCTTTTATTTTCCTTTGCCAATTTTATCCCTTCATCCACCCAATATTTTGTTTCAGAAACTCTCCACACGCCATCAGCATTCTCAGGCACGCCACGTTCATCGAAATCATGGATTTCAAATTTATCCGTAGGAAGAAAAGAACTCAAAAACGGCATTATCGTAGATTTGCCCACACCATTAACCCCGCTTATGAAATAGATTTTTTGCATATATTCTTCCCGTTCTTCATATCACCAACTCTCTCATTACATCAGGAACTTCTTTTTCAAAAAACTTCTTCACTTCATTCCAACTGGCTTTGAAGGTTATATCGGGATTCGGATCACTCTCGGCATCGGCAAAATAGACCAGGCTTTTCAGAATGTGATTGTAGTCATGTGCCACTGATGGATATTGCGCTCTAAGACGCCGGATCGTTTCACCCAATGGTTCCACATTTTTTGCGCACCAATACAAATCGAAAAAATCTCTTTTGCGGCCACGTTGGGAAATAGCGATGATTTTCATCACTGCAACATCAATCGGCTGGATAATTTTCACCGCACCATATTTGACATATTTTTGTTTAGGAATGAAAAAGGGATAAGCGATAAAACTGATTTTGGCGCCCAACAATTCGCCATAGACAGTCCCCTCTTGATTGATAGTAGTTTTCCAATTTTCATTATTCAAGAAATGATTCAGCAACGCGACATTATTGAAATCTTTTTTTTGTGTGAAAAAATCCAGGTCAACTGATTTACGATGTCCGGTTTGCAAAGCCAACGCCGTTCCGCCAGCCAGATACCATCCTGATTTTTCCAGCCATTTTTGACCCGCTAAAAAATCCAAAGATTCTTTGGTTTTTTTTGGCAAAGCGGAAAAATGCCAGTCTATTTTGTTTTGAACATCAGCGTCCATAATGATTTTGATTGCGGAGTGAGCATCCTTGATTTGGCGACAGTTTTTTTGAGCATATCTTTATCATAATTCTTCATAAGCCATTTGACCTCACTGTCATTGCCAAAATCTAAAATCCGCTCAATTATGTATTGAGCGTTCTTCTTTACATCTATTTTATTCGGGTTTACATCCCAGAAAAGGGCTTGTCTAAATTTCATAATTTTCATACGCTTACAGCTTAATTATAGCAGAAATAACCCAATTTTACAAGCAATTCTTTCTACACCTCTCTCCACTCCTTCTTCTTCCACGCTTCATCCTGGCGGCAGAGCAAGTAGGACGCGGCGGCCGGTTCGGCCATAATTTCTTCCACGACTTTTTCCATGCGCATGCTTTGTGAGCCCTTGACTAGGATCAAGTCGCCGTCTTGCACGATTTCTTTTAATTTCCGACCAGCGCTTATGGGATCGGGGAAGATAAAGATTTTTTCCGGATTGAAATTGTGTTTTTTGAGTTCTTCGGCCGCAAATTGCATGCGCCGACCGACCGCGAAGAAAATGTCACCTTTAGCAGCGAGAAAATTTTTGGCCACCATCTGATGTCCGGACTCGGTGTCTTTGCCGAGTTCCAACATGTCGCCCATCACGGCAATTTTCCGCGGCGCTTTGATCTCTTGCAAGATTTCGAGAGCCGCCGTGGCGCTCACCGGCGAAGAATTATAAGTGTCGTCAATAATGAAACTGTTTCTGAGACCGGCAATGAGCGTGGTGCGCCCGCTGGGCAAGGAAAAGTTAGTGAGTGCGGCGGCGATTTCCACCAAATTAAGTTTAAACTTCAGCCCCACCGCCACGGCAGCCAGAGCGGCATAAATGCTATGGCGCGCCAAAACATTATTTAGGCGCACCGGAATCATCGTGCCCTTATAACTCAATTTGAAAGAGAGTCCCTTAATTTCTCGCTGGGAAAAACCATCTTCGCTGGAATAATTGAAGAAAGCTTCTTGAGCTTGGATATCCGCCTCTGGTGAAAAACCAAAAGTCAAAATTTCTATCTTGTCATTCTTATTCTGACTTTTGAATTTAGCAATGACCGGATTGTCGATGTTCACTGCAGCCATCCCATCCGGCAGCACGTTGTCCACCAAGGTCCATTTTTCCTTGGCCACACCGTGCACATTCTTGAAATATTCCAGATGACTGCCGGAAATCTCGGTCAGGACTGCCGCTTCGCAGCGGATAAAACTAGTCAGATAACTGATGTCCCCTGGTCGGTCGGCCCCCATTTCCAGAACTAAAATTTCCGGATATTCCACCGGGAAAATGACCAACCAGAAAGCTTTCAGAAAAACCATCAGCCAGCCCAAAATGGAACTACCGCCTCCTTCACACCCGAAAATAGTCAGCGGCAAGCCGATTTCATTATTATAATTTTTTTCGTTCTTCCTCACGCGATAATTTTTGGACAGCACTTCAAAAATCGCCTCCTTGGCGGAAGTCTTGCCTACAGAGCCGGTCACGCCCACAATGCGCGGATTATATTTTTTGAGGATCGCAATCACCCAAAAGCGCAACACTTTTTCGAGGAGTAATAATTTTTTTGATTTATCGGCTTGGTTCTTCATTGGGTTTTTTGTTCTTGAGCAGCTTGTTCTGCTTCATTTTTCGCCGCATATTTGCTTAGATCGTGCGTGTTATTGAATCTTTCCAGGTCGGCCTGAGTATATTTTTCCGTCGGTTGGATATTTTTGTAATTTAGTAGGAATTTCATCAGTTCGCCCCACGTCGGCGCGGCGCTGGACTCGGCCCAATTCACCCCTTTCGGATTATCGATTCGGACCAGGACTGTAAAGCGCGGATCATTCACCGGGGCAAAACCCGCAAACGAGCCGATATTTTGACCATCTTGATAGCCCTTGGCGTCAGTACTGGCCACCTGAGCGGTACCGGTTTTGCCGCCTACCAGATATCCCGGGACATCAGCCATCTTTCCTTCCCCATTCACCACGACACTTCTGAGCATTTGCCCCACTTCATTGGCCGTCTGTTCAGTCACCACTTTCCGCACTTCCTGCGGCGCGATTTCTTCCTCAGTGCCATCCGGATGAATGACTTTTTCCACTATAGCAGGCTTCATGAGTCTTCCGCCACTGGCTAAAGCATTATACGCCGCCGCCATTTGCATTGGCGTAACGGTAATGCCTTGCCCGAAAGAAGCGGTGAAAAAATTGATATCTGTTTTGAAGTTTTTTAAATTAGCCAGGTTGCCGGCACTTTCTCCGGGCAGTTCAATGTCTGTCGGGCTGCCAAAGCCGAACCGCTTGGCATAATCCAAAAAATTCGCATTACCCAATTGCTGCTCGGCAAATATCGCCCCGGTATTTATCGACATATCCAGCACTTGGGTCATCGTCTGCTTGCCATAGGCTTTGTAATTGGCATTTTTAATGGAATACCCCGCCTCTTGTACTACGCCTGTGTCCACAAAAGTTGTATCCGGATTCACACGCCCCGCGTCAATGGCGGAAGCGAGTGTAATAGTTTTGAAAATACTGCCACATTCATAAGGATCACTGACCGCAAGATTGCGGAAGCTGCCCATATCTTCGCCTTGATAATTGTTCGGATTGAAATCGGGATAGCTGGCCATGGCCAAGATTCTGCCTGTTCCAGGTTCCATGACGATAATGGTGCCTCTTTGCGCACTAAATTTGGCTATAGCACTTTTGAGAATTTTTTCCGTTTCATATTGGATGATGTGATCGACCGTGAGCACCAGACCGTCGCCGTTCTTAGCGGGCACAATATTTTGGTCCCCGGTCGGAACCCAAAAACCGGCATTGGAGTTATCTTGCGAGAGCTGTCCCGGATGTCCGGTCAGTTGAGAGTCAAAATAGTTCTCCACGCCGTAACGCCCGCCCAGACCATTATCTTTCCAGCCCACAAACCCCAGAATCTGCGAAGCTAAATTTTCCGCCGGATAATAGCGGAAGGCTTCGCTCGCCAGATGAACTCCTTCCAATTTCAAATCGTTCAATTTGGCCACTTCCTCATCGCTCAAGCGATGTTTCAAAACTTCATACATATCATTCGGTTTGGAAAGCCGGGCTGTCAAATCGTCTGCGGGAAGACTAAGTACTGGCGCCAAAGTTTTCGCCACGCCCGACGGATCAGACATTTCCCGCGGCACAGCGTAAGCCATTTTGGCATCTTTGTTCACGGCTACCGGATAAAGCATCCCGGCATCTTGCAAAAAGATCTCGCCTCTTTGCGGAAAAATATCCTCCAAGATGGAATGTTGATTATCCGCCAGTTTTTTATAATAGTCGTGCGAAGCAATTTGCAAGAAATACAGCCGGATAAAAACACTGGCCGCAAAGAGAAACACCAAGAAAAACAAAACATAAACTCGCGTTTCGAGACTATCTCCCTTTTCCGGTATGCGACAGCGACTGCCTTTCTTGTAGCGGTTGTTCGGTGAAACTTTAAGCGCCATAGACGGTTGTGTTAGATTTTCTATTTCATCGCGACCGGAGAGTTCAGTTCCAGATAGGTCACATCATTCAAACTGACCAGGTCGGAATTCTGAGTCACTTTTTCAATATTATACATCGACATGAGCTCCACCTCCTGGATCCGCCCTTTTTTATTGGCTTCCTGCAGACTGAGCAAGTTGTTTTGCAATTCTTTCAACTCATAACCCTTGGCGGTTAGACTGTTCACCTGGAACAAGTAAAATGCCCCGGAAAAAACCACCACCGTCGCCAGCACCAGCCAGGCACTTTTTAATTCCATTTTGAGGTCTACCCGAGAACTTCTTTGACTAGCATTCTTCCTGACGCCACGAGAACTGCATTGGCGCATATTCAAAACACTGCAGTTCGAAGCGACTGTTTTTTTCCGGCGACTGGAGTTTCCCCGATTGAAACTGCCAAAGCCAAATATGCGGATGGTTGATATTCCCAACATTAATTTTCAGTCCCCCTGAAAATTACTTTTTATGTTTATTTATATTTTCTCGGCTACCCGTAACTTCGCGCTTCTGGCGCGCGGATTGTCGCCCAACTCTTTTTCTCCGGCAACAATCGGTTTCTTTGTGATTACTTTTACGACCGGACTTCCACCGCAAGCGCATTGCGGAAAAGTCGGCGGGCAAATGCATCCCCTTGCATTTTCCCTAAAAATATTTTTAACAATCCGATCTTCTAATGAATGAAATGAAATCACCGCCAATCTTCCGCCTGCATTAAGTCTGCGCACCGCCTGCGGCAAAAACTTTTCCAGATTCGCCAGCTCATGATTTACCTCAATCCGGATAGCCTGAAAAGTGCGCGTGGCCGGATTGATCGGACCATGTCGGTATACGCCCGGCACGGCCGAACCGATGATGGTCGCCAACTCTTCAGTAGTCACGATGGCCTGCTCTTTCCTCGCAGTCACAATTTTCCGCGCGATACTGGTAGCAAATCTCTCTTCGCCGTAATTTTTGATTATCCGCTGCAACTCAGCTTGTGGATATTCGTTCACTACTTGCCTGGCGGTCAATTCCTGCTGTGCGTCGAGCCGCATATCCAATTCTTCGCTTTGCTTGAAACTCATCCCTTTGCCGATCAATTGATCGCTCGACCAACCCAGGTCCGCCAAAATCGCATCCACTTTTTCTATTTCTAATATTTCTAAAACCCTCTCCAGATTACAAAAATTATCATTAACTAGGATTATTCTCTCATCATCTTTATTTTCTTTTCTGAAATTTTCCAAGGCCGCGTTATCCGCATCAATCCCGATCAGTTTTCCCTTGGTAATTATTTTCAGTATCTCGCGGGAATGCCCAGCCCCACCAAATGTCGCATCTACTACGATCGCATCAGGCTTCAGATTTAGGTTTTCAATAGTTTCTTTCAGCAAAACAGGTTTATGGATAGTCATCGGGTTTTTATTAATATTCAGTGTAATCAGGATAATCACGTGCTAATCAGTGGTTCAGACTAATATACCCCCAACTTCCCTAACTGCTCAGCAATCTCATCGGTATTTTTCTCAGCGTGCTTTTTATACTCAGTCCATTTCTTCTCGTCCCAGATTTCCAAACGATTGAATAGTCCGGCAATGATGACATTCTTATCCAGCCCAGCGTATTCTTTCAAATAATCCGGCACTAGCACTCGGCCTTGTTTGTCAATCTCACAATCCGTCGCCCCGGCCAACATCAAACGCACAAAACTCCGCGTGGCCGCTTCCCCGACCGGCATCGAACCCAACTTGCCCGCAATTTCCTCCCAAGCTTTCATTGGATAGACGAACAAACATTTGTCCAAGCCGCGCGTCACTACTACTTTGTTTTTCAGTTCACTGCGAAATTTCGATGGCACCGCCAATCTTTTTTTCGGATCAATACTATGTTGATATTCGCCGATGAACATGCTAATTTTGTCTGCGTAGTTTTTTAAATTTACCACTTCTCCCCACTTCTATATACTATGGCTCTATTTTACTCCACTCACCCACAGCGGTCAACACATCCACTCACCAAAAATTCCAGCAAAAAAAGCCCGCTAATCGGACTTTTCTCAAAAAGTTATCCACAGTTATTGCACTCTTACTGCTTTAATAAATTATTTTTATTTTTTCTTCATCGACTGCTTCCCTCGGCGGGTCATCTCGGCGGCGTAGGCGTCGGGGCCGCTCTGCTTCAAGAAATCGATGGACGCCTGGCGATCAGAACCGAAAATGAAACCGAACAGCTTGGAAAAAATATTATTGAATTTCTTGCACTCACTGGCACTGGCATAAACGCCACATTCGGCGCAGCTAGCCTTGCCGTTTTCAAGACAGCATTTCCGCACCTTGCACCAACTCGCCCGCTCATTCTCCCGGCACCCCGGACATTTTTTGCTTTTATATCTCCCGCATTCTCCGCAATACAATCCGCAAAACGCGATTAGTTTTGTATCTGGTGTTTTTTCTTGCATAGTTTTGAGGTAAGTAATTAATTACGTAATCAGGGTTAATTAAACAATCGGGAGGCTATTTTTCCAAAATTTCTTGAATTAGTTTGTATCTGCGCTCTTGCGTCAGTCCTCTGTGGACTCGCAGGAGCGTTTTTGTTTTTCCAAAAAATC
>Ga0114951_10001404_pt1 | contig 29790 bp, 23 predicted proteins | sample AM7aDNAmetaG_FD_88677 | JGI IMG/M metagenome (GOLD analysis project Ga0114951, IMG submission 88677) | Freshwater microbial communities from Finland to study Microbial Dark Matter (Phase II) - AM7a DNA metaG | ecosystem: Environmental > Aquatic > Freshwater > Lake | place: Finland: Lake Alinen... | reverse complement strand
TAAAAAGGCGCAGGGTTTAAAGTGCCTGCACCTACCATATATTTTAGTATCCTTAGTCATTGGCAGTTTTGTGTTGGATAATAGATGTTCAGCTTTCTTGAACCCTGTGTCCTGAATAGTTACGAGTATTTAATTAATGATAGCAATGGGAGCATGGTAAAAAAATATATTTGTACCTTTTGGCCCGGTTGTAGTAAAACATTTTTTATAAACGTTCAAACCCATAAAACCATACAAAGAATCGGCTTATAATGAAGCACATTCTCATCACCGGGTCCTCCGGGTTAATAGGCTCTGAAGTTGCAACATATTTTTCTGCTATGGGCTATAAAGTACACGGCATCGATAATAATCAGCGAGCCGTTTTTTTTGGCCCCCAGGGCGATACGCGCTGGAATCAGGCCCGCCTTGAAAAGACCTGTAAGGACTTCCAGCACCATGAGATTGATATCCGCGACCGCGAGGGCATTCTCAGCCTTGTGCAAAAAATACGCCCCGACGTTATAGTGCATACGGCGGCGCAGCCTTCCCATGATCGTGCAGCAGATATCCCGTTTGACGATTTTGACACAAATGCCGTCGGGACGCTGAATCTTCTTGAATCCGTTCGCAGATTTTGCGCTGACTCACCTTTCATACACATGTCAACAAACAAGGTGTATGGCGATGCTCCCAACAGGATAAGGCTTGAGGAGCTTGAGCGGCGCTGGGACTATGGAGATCCTTCTTTTGTCCAGGGCATTGCCGAGGATTTTACCATCGATCAGTCGAAGCATTCGCTGTTTGGCGCATCGAAGGTTGCCGGCGACATCATGGTGCAGGAGTACGGAAGGTACTTTAATATACCCTGCTGCTGCCTGCGGGGCGGCTGCCTTACGGGGCCCAGCCACAGCGGCGTGGAGCTGCACGGGTTTCTGAGCTATCTTATCAAGTGCAATCTGGAGGGGCAGAAGTACACTGTTTTCGGGTATAAAGCAAAGCAGGTTCGCGACAATATCCATTCCTATGACGTTGTGCGGTTTATGTGGGAATTTATTCAGGCACCCCGCATCGCCGAGGTTTACAATTTGGGCGGGGGCAAACAAAACAGCTGTTCAATGCTGGAAGCCTTTGACCGCGTTGAAAAGATAAGCGGTAAGGCCATGAACTGGGCCTATTCAGAAAAGAACAGGGAGGGCGACCATATCTGCTATTACAGCGACCTGCGCAAGATGAAACAGCATTATCCGAACTGGGATATTACAAAAAGCCTTGATGATATCTTTACGGAAATTGTCGCTGCCTGGCGGGATCGCGCATGAGCAGGGATTCGGCCGTCTTTCTTTATTGGCTAGTCTGTCCGCACATTTAATAATATCAGTTTGCAGGCGTCCGCACCTTGGAGAGGGTTTGGGTGCGGGGCAATCTATGTGAATTAAGTTCAGCGCATTTCCTCCTCGCCCCCGCGAGGGGGAGAGGATCAGAGGTGAGGGGGCATTTCATATCACCCCTCATCCCGACCTTCTCCCGCAAGGGGAGAAGGAGCTCTTAAGTCACAATTATTGGGGGTGAGGGGGCCTGTAAAATTAAATGCGAAGGTGCATGATTGTATGATCGCGTCATGCTTAAGCGCAGGGTTTTGGGCTTTTCAAAGAGGCCGCTGGCCCTTTCCCTCAGAAGGAGTCTCCAGCAATGCGAATTCTAATCACGGGCATTTGCGGTTTTGTCGGGTCAACGATTGCCCGCACATTTGTTGAAGGGGGCTATGCAGGAAAGCTCTATGGGCTGGATAATTTTATACGGCCCGGCAGCGAAACAAACCGCGTCCCGCTGAACAAACTGGGGATTTCCGTCTATCATGCCGATATCCGCGCCGCCTCTGATTTTGAAACGCTACCCGATGTCGACTGGATAATAGACGCAGCCGCCAACCCAAGCGTTCTTGCCGGTGTAGATGGCAGGACCAGCGCGCGTCAGCTGGTAGAGCACAATTTGCTGGGCACCATTAATATGCTTGAATATTGCAGGGTGCGCAAAGCCGGCTTTATATTGCTGAGCACCAGCAGGGTCTATTCAATAAAGGATCTGTGCTCGTTGCCCGTTGAGGTTAGCAATGGGGCATATCGTCCCGCCATCAATAACCCCGCACAGGGGGTAAGCGACTACGGTGTAAGCGAAGCATTTTCCACATCGGCGCCTGTTTCCCTGTATGGAGCCACCAAAATAGCCTCCGAGCAGCTTGCCCTGGAATACGGCGAAACTTTCGGTTTCCCGGTCTGGATTAACCGCTGCGGCGTTATGGCAGGGGCCGGTCAGTTCGGACGGCCTGACCAGGGTATTTATGCGTACTGGATTCACAGTTGGGCCCGGCGACAGCCGCTGAAATATATCGGTTTTGACGGCCAGGGCCATCAGGTTCGGGATTGCCTGCATCCGCGGGATCTTGTTCCGCTGCTGAGAAAACAAATGCTTGCAGACGGATGCGCAGGCCACAGGATCGCACATGTTTCCGGGGGGGCGCGTTCGGCCTGCTCCTTGAAACAGTGCAGCGACTGGTGCGCAGAGCGTTTCGGCGCCCATGCTGTTGCATCTGAACCCATGAACCGCCAGTATGATATTCCCTGGCTAATCCTGGACAGCCGCCGGGCAGAAAAGCAATGGGGCTGGGAACCGCAGACCCGGCGGGAGGATGTTTTCGAGGAAATCGCCAGGCACGCAGAGAGGGAGCCGGACTGGCTGGAGCGGTCCCGGATTTTTTGAGATGCGCAGAGTTCGGGTGCTGCGGTATAAATATGCAAAAATGGCAGAATACAATAAGCCTGTATGTGCTGCAGGTAAAAAAGGGAGTGCTTGCCGATGAGTCAGGAAACAGCCAAATCCCAATCACTCAATCTGCTTTCAGTGGTGATCCCGGCCCAGAATGAGGCCGAATGTATTGCCTCAACCGTCGGGCATCTCCATCTTGAGCTTAGCCTTCGGCACATACCGCATGAAATTGTCGCTGTCGACGATGGCAGCACCGATGCCACCTGGGCGGTTTTGCAGGATTTGCAGAAAACAATCACCGAGCTTCATCCTGTGCAAAACCTCGGAGAAAAAGGCTTTGGACGCGCGATTGTATGCGGGCTGGACAGCATGCAGGGAGATGCGGTTGTTATCATGATGGCCGATGAATCAGATGATTGCCGGGATGTCATCAGATACTGGGAACTGCTGAACGAGGGGTGGGATTGTGTATTTGGCAGCCGGTTTATTAAGGGCGGCGGCACTATTGACTACCCCCGTTTTAAATTATGGATGAATCGCAGGGTCAATTTCCTCATACGCATAATGTTTAAAATTAATTTAAACGACACAACAAACGCATTTAAGGCATATAGAAAAGTTGTCATAGATGGCTGCAGGCCGTTCTTGTCGCCTCATTTTAATCTTACGGTTGAAATTCCCCTGAAGGCCATTGTGCGCGGTTATACCTGGACGGTTATGCCTATAACCTGGCGCAATCGCCGCACCGGAGTTGCAAAACTGAAGCTCAAGGAAATGGGCAGCCGGTATCTTTTTATTATTCTTTACTGCTGGCTTGAAAAATATTTTAGCCGGGGAGACTACAGGAAAAAAAGCCCTCAGCAAACAGCTGGCACAGGGGCGGGTTAAGGCCTGCAGGAGAAAAAACAATCAACGGTCGCAACTACAGACGCTTAAAGCTCTTTGTGGCCTTTTTATCGAAGCTTTTCAAAGGAACCCCTGCCGCTTTCGCAAGCCGACACATGGCTGGCCGCATAACCGGGAAAGAAGGCCCCCACGCAGGCCATGGCTTTTTTACAACCTAAATAATTGAGAAGAATCGCGCACAGCTTCTAGCGCAAATATCAAAAGGCTGTAGCCCTTTTTGTCATTTCGACCGCAGGGAGAAATCCGAGCTTTGTGGGCCTGCTGCACATCTAAGATCTCTCCCTTCGGTCGAGATGACAGATAACTAAAGTGGCTATATGTTTTTGATAAATGCTCTATCGCAACCCACCCGGTGCGAGATGCCCCTGCACGGCGTCCCAGACCGCCTCCACGGTTAAGAGTTTTATGCATTTTGCCCTGTAGAAGGGAACCGGGCAGGTATAGCGGTTGCATGCCAGGCCGCAGGCGCCCGAGGTCGCATTTTCAACCCATGGATACGGGGGCCGCCAGTAGCGCGCGGACGAACCGGTAATGCAGACGGTCTTTTTTCCGAGAAATGCCGCAAGATGCAGAATGCCCGAATTGTGGCAGATGACGCCGCTGCTTGCGTTGATGAGACGGGCCGTGTCACGCACGGGCCATGAGATGCAGCTGTGTATGCGAGACTGCACATGAGCAGGCAGGCCGGATGTAATCTGTTCAATGACCGGCTTCTCTGAGGCAACTCCCACCAGGCAGACAGCGTATCGTGTGTCTTCAAGAATTCTCAGCGTGAGACGTCGCCAGCGGTCGGTTGGCCAGCGGGTGGTTTCCCAGCGCTGTTTTGCGCCGGCATGCAGCACCACGAAGGGCTGCTGCCCGGGGCACGGATACAGCAAATCCTCTACCGGCCACGGAAGAAATGTTTTAAAATCAGAGGCGGCATGTTCGCAGGTCAGCCCGAGAGCCCTGCAATCATGCAAAACCTGCTCCAGCATGAACGGATGGGCTTGCGCGTGCGCGCCGGACAGGATTTTTTTCGGCTGCAGGAGCCGCGCCAGTATCCGGGTCTTCAGGTTTTGATACGGCCCCACATATAATAGATCGAAACAGTGCCGCCATTGCCGCAGTACCGGCAGGAGCCCCCCGGCATCACGCGGCAGCACAATGGCCTTTGTGGGGCTGCAAAATTCCTCAAAAAGCCCGGCCGCATGCGTGGCCGTTGTAAAAAGGCATGATGCCGCGCCCTTATCGGCATGGAGCGCCGTCAGAAGCGGCCGCAGCATGAGCAGATCGCCGAGTCCTCCACCCCACAGTATGCCGATCTTTTTTAGCTGGCCGGTCATTATGTCTCTTTATATGCCAGAAAGCAGAGGTGGCCTGCAAACTGAATTTTAAGAAAGTTGCATATTCTGTGATCGAATCCGCAAAGAACGTATGCCATGGCAACTGCCGCATTCAGGGGTGTAAGCCGCTGCAGCAGTTTACTCAGAGCCGGGTGGCCGCCGACCATTTGCCGGAGAATGACGCTGAAGCAGTCATGACCGGGCCGGAGCTCAGCGACTGTGAACCCCGAGTCGCGCAGCACTGTTAGAAGACCATAGGGCGTATAGTTGAAAAGACTGAGCGAATGGTACGGCTCAAGGTATGAGGCCGAGCCGACAAATGCGCCGCCCGGCTTCAGCACGCGAAACACATCGGCAAGCAAAGCCTCGGGCCTGCGCACATGCTCAAGAACCTGATGCGAATAGACAAGGTCGAAACAGCAGTCATCCCAGGGCAGGGTGGCGCCGTTAAAAAAGGTTATGGGCCTGCCGCTTGGCGCGGCGGCGCGCAACTCGGGCGAGCCCTCAACCTCCGCGCCCTGCCAGATGCACTGCGGATTAATGCCGCGAAAAAGCTCCATGGTGCCACCGGCACCGCAGCCCAGGTCCAGCAAGCGCACGGGCCCTGAACCTGCTTCCAGCAGGGGGCGGGCATGGTCTTCAGCCGTGCAGGTCCGGTGATGATCGCCGGGAATGAACGGTTCGAAGAGCCGGAAAATTTTATTTTGATGAATCAGGTGTTGCAATTTGCCCATAGCGCTTTGACGTGAAGGGTTTTTAGCTGTGTGGCTCATCGAATGTTTGCTGCCGGGGGCTCGGTGATATGCCGGCTGCGACGGTTCTCAACCAAAAGCCATCAGGCTTTCCGGAATGGCCATTATCGGGAAAAGCCCGGAGAGTGTCAAGCAAAAGCCCTCCCGCCGGGCTTGCGCCTGCGGGAGGGCTGAAGAATCTGTACAAAGGGGCTCTTATTTCATGGCCGCCTGAGGCAAGATAACCTCGATGGGGCTGATGAGCGGGGCGACTTCAATCTGGCCTGTGCAGTCATCGACCTTCACCTGGTACACGCTGCCGACTTCAAGCGACAGCCCCAGCACGCGCACCACGGCAAGAATGGTTTTTTTATTGAGGCGCAGCTGGAAAACCGTTTTTATGGCGTTGGTGCCCCAGTTGATCACCGGTTTATTGGAAAATTCAGTGCTGCCGCTGCTGCGAATCACAATGCTTCTGAGCGGGATAAAGCTGAGCGCCTTGACGATTTTAGCCGGAGTTAAAACGACATGACAGGTTGCATTATCAGTAACATTAGGATCATTGTCATCCATATCCGGGCCGGCGCAGCCGAGGCCTTCGCCATAGCCGTCGCCGTCATTATCAACGCAATCCCTTTGCCCTATGCGGAATCCGCTGCTGAAGGGCTCGTCATTATAGGCCCAGTCGAGAATAGTGTCGGATAATTTGGTGGTGGCATTAGTTATAACCGTGCCCTTATACTGCAGCCAGCCATAATGCGTATTGCCCTTTATCTGGAACCTGACAGCTATAAAGCCCGTTGTATCGTTGAATTTGCCCGTATCGTGAAAATCAGCTCCGCTAACAGAATAATAGCCGGTGTTGACCGTTGTATCGCTACCGTCTTGATTCCAGGACTGCCAGCTGCCGTCATCAGAGGAGGGGAAGCTGGTCCCCGGATCAAAATTTTTAACTGTCCCGCCGCCGTACACGGCATTTTGAGGATTTTTTGAAAGGTCTATGGAATTTGTATAATAATCACGATTCAAAAATCCATCATGTAAATACGTATTCACAAATTCAAAATCGGTCACACCATCACCGTCAAGATCAACAGTAAGCGTTGCCTGATCGGGAAGAGCAATATTTTTTATACCGCTATAGATCATTGCCGAATCGGCATGCTGCGGCAGCGCAAAGGCAAGGCAGAAGGCAAACAGCATTACATACAGGCTGCATCGTTCTTCTGTTTTCTTTGTTCCCCGGTCGTGTTGTACTCTTTCCATAGCTCCTCCTTTATACTATTAATATTTATTGATGAATAATTCGTAAAAAGTCGTCAGCCCGGCGGAAACCGTGGTCCGGTAGGGGCAGACCTGCGTGTCTGCCTATAACAAGGGCGCACACACAGGGGCGCCCTTACGGATACCGTCTTTCGACGGTATGACGGTACAATGACATCTTTAGATTTTTTACATGAATATAAACTTAAATCCTAAACAAATTTAGCGCATAAAGGTTGCAAAAAAATCCCATCCTTGCGGGAGGCTTTTTCCAGAGTCAATTTTCTTTATATCGGATTTTTTATACTGCAACTCCACTAAAAAAAGCCCTGCGCAAATAAGATTTGTGCAGGGCTTTTTATTTTTAACAGGGCGGACACACAGGTCCGCCCCTACGATCAAATTTACTTCTTTTTAGCTTTTGCTTTGGGAGCTGCCTTTTTCACCGCGCCGGCTTTAATGGCAGCCTGCGCCGCGGCAAGGCGGGCAATGGGCACGCGGAAAGGCGAACAGCTCACATAGTTGAGGCCCATCTTGTGGCAGAAGGCAACAGATGCGGGCTCGCCGCCCTGCTCGCCGCAGATGCCGACCTTCAGGTCCTTGCGGGTTGAGCGGCCCTTCTCAACAGCCATTTTAATAAGCTGACCGACGCCGTCCTGATCAATGGTCTGAAACGGATCGGCCGGGAGCAGCTTCTTGTCGAGATAATCGGGCAGAAATCCGCCGATGTCGTCGCGGCTGAAGCCGAAGGTCATCTGGGTGAGGTCGTTGGTCCCAAATGAGAAGAACTCGGACTCAACCGCCAGGCGGTCTGCAAGCAGCGCCGCGCGCGGAATTTCGATCATGGTGCCCACCATGTGCGCAATCTCCTTCACGCCCATTTTTTTGCAAACTTCTGCATGCACGCGGGCGATGATGGCCTTCTGGTGCTTGATCTCGCTTGCATCGCAGGTGACCGGAACCATGATTTCAGGCTTGCATTTCTTTTTAGCCTTATTGAGCTCTGCTGCGGCTTCAAGAATGACGCGCACCTGCATTTCGGTGACTTCAGGGAAGGTAACGCCCAGGCGTACGCCCCGATGCCCCATCATGGGGTTTGACTCATGGAGTGCTTCGCCGCGCTTGCGCACGTCATCGACCTTGATCTTCAGGGCTTTGGCAAGCTCGGCCTGCTTTTCTGCTCCCTGGGGCACGAACTCGTGCAGGGGCGGATCAAGAAGGCGAATGGTGACGGGCAGGCCTTCCATGGCTTGCATCGTATTCTTGATATCGCGCTTTACGAAAACGGACAGCTCGTTTAACGCTTTGCGGCGCTCGGCTTCGGTCGAGCTTAAAATCATCTTTCGCAGCAGGAACAGGGGCTTCTCCGATCCGATGCCGTAGAACATATGCTCGGTGCGGAAAAGTCCAATGCCTTCGGCGCCGAAGGCGCGGGCGATTTTGGCGTCAGCCGGCGTGTCGGCATTGGTGCGAACTCCGAGGGTCCGGTACTTGTCGACGATCTGCATGAACTTTTGAAAGCGGGGATTTTCCGAGGCGTCGACCATGGGCAGCTGGCCCTGATACGCCACGCCCAGGGTGCCGTTAAGGGTGATCCAGTCGCCTTCCTTGAAGGTGAGGCTCTTTACGGTCATCTTTTTTGCCGACACCGAAACATGCACATCTCCTGCGCCGACAATGCAGCACTTGCCCCAGCCGCGGGCGACAAGGGCGGCGTGGCTGGTCATGCCCCCACGGGCAGTTAAAACGCCCTGGGCCGCGCGCATTCCCTCGACATCCTCGGGGTTGGTCTCCTCGCGTACAAGAATCACCTTTTTGCCCTGCTTGTTCAGCTTCACCGCTTCTTCGGAGGTGAAAACGATATGGCCCGTTGCGCCGCCGGGGCCTGCGGGAAGCCCCCGGGTGATGACCTTTGCCTTTTTCTCGGCCGCCGGATCAACAAAGGGATGCAGCAGCTGGTCAAGGTGCGCGGGCTCAACCCGGCTGATAAGGGTCTTCTCATCGATCAGCTTCTCGGCCAGCATGTCCATGGCCATGTTGAGGGCCGCGGTGCCCGTGCGCTTGCCGCCCCGGCACTGCAGCATGTAGAGCCTGCCTTCCTGAATGGTGAATTCGATGTCCTGCATGTCGCTGTAGTGCTTTTCAAGCCGTGCGCGGAATCCCATGAGCTGCTTGTAAATCGCGGGCATGGCCTGCTGCAGCGACGGCAGATGCTTGTTCTGCTCGTTTTTAGTTTCATTGTTAAGTGGATTGGGGGTGCGGATACCCGCCACAACATCTTCGCCCTGGGCATTGACGAGCCACTCGCCGTAGAACTTGTTTTCACCTGTTGCGGGGTTACGCGTGAAGGCAACGCCGGTAGCAGATGAATCGCCCATATTGCCGAACACCATGGACTGGACATTTACCGCCGTGCCCCACTCATCGGGAATGTTTTCAATGCGGCGATAGGAGATGGCGCGCTTGCCGTTCCAGCTTTTAAACACCGCGCCGATGCCGCCCCAGAGCTGCTTCCAGGGATCATCGGGGAAGTCTTTCTTGAGCACCTGCTTTACTTTTTTCTTGAAAGCTTCCACCAGTTTCTGCAGATCATCGGCAGTGAGATCGGTGTCCAGCTTGCAGCCTTTTTTCTTTTTATAGTCCCCGAGCATTTCATCAAGCTGCTTGCGGATGCCCTTGCCTTCTCCAAGCTCGATGCCCTCGGCCTTTTCCATGACCACGTCGGCATACATCATGATGAGGCGGCGGTAGGCGTCATAGACAAAGCGCGCATTGCCCGTTTTTTTGATCATACCGGGAATAGTTTTTGACGACAGGCCGACATTCAGGACCGTTTCCATCATGCCCGGCATTGAGGAGCGGGCGCCGGAACGGCAGGAGATGAGCAGCGGGTTTTTGGGATCGCCGAATCCCATGCCCATGTCTCGCTCGACCTTCTTCAGAGCGGCCTTCACTTCGGCGTCAAGGCTGCCGGCATATTTGCCGCCTGCCTTGAAATAATCCACACAGCACTCAGTGGTGATGGTGAACCCTGCGGGCACGGGCAGCCCGATCAGGCACATCTCGGCAAGGTTTGCGCCCTTGCCGCCAAGCAGTTCCTTCATCTGTGCCTTGCCCTCGGCCTTTCCCGAGCCGAAATAATACACATACTTTTTAGCCATAATCCTATTCCTCCTTCAATTTATACATTCATTCGATTGCTATTTTTGAAAAGTCGGCAAAATTGGTAAACAGCGAATTTATTTCGCCCAGCAGCGCAAGCCTGTTCTGCCGCACCTTCAAATCCTCGGCCATCACCAGGACATTGTCAAAAAATCCGTCAACCGTTTCACGAATGGTGGAGATAAGTCTGAGGGCGTCAAGGTACATTTTCTGGGCCATGAGCTCAAGAACCTTGTCGCGGATTTCCAGATATTTCTGGTAGAGCTTGCGCTCGGCATCATGCTCAAACACCGAGGGGTCGACGCCGGCCTCGGGCCTGCCCGATTTCAGGATATTCACAACGCGCTTGAACGAAACGGACAGGGCCTCGAAGTTTGCGTCCGTCTTCATCTGCTGCAGGGCCTCGATGCGGTTGCAGCTGTCGGTCAGGTTGTCGATCCCGAGGGAGAGCACCGCATCCACTGCGTCATAGGACAAGCCCTGGCCGGTGAGCTGATTTGAAAGCCTGCCGCTGAAAAAAGCAAGCACGTCATTTATAATATCTTCTTTTGGCCGCGTGATCTTTGCCGCAAGCAGATCGGTTGCCTCAGCGGCAAGCCCGGCAAGAGAGAGCGTGTATTTTTTCTGCAGGATAATGTTGATGATCCCAAGGCACTGCCGCCGCAGGGCATAGGGGTCGGCGGCGCCGGTGGGGATAAGGCCGATGCCGAAGCAGCCGACGATGGTGTCAAGCTTGTCTGAGATGCTCACCACAGCCCCCACATCGGTTGCGGGCAGGCCGTCGCCTGCGAACCGCGGCAGGTAATGCTCGCATATTGCCTGGTAAATCGCTTCGGGCTCGCCGGCAAGGCGGGCATACTCGCGGCCCATGATACCCTGAAGTTCAGGAAATTCGCCGACCATTTCACTCACCAGGTCGGCCTTGCACAGATATGCCGCCCGTTCGACCTTGGGCTTGATCGTGGGGTTCATGAGGGCTTCGGCAATGTGCATGGCGAGAGCCCGGAACCGCTCCATCTTTTCATAGGAGGTGCCCAACTGCTTCTGGTAGAGCACATTTTTCAAAGATTCGGTCATTGCCGCAAGCGACTTTTTTTGATCTTCGGCGAAAAAGAACCGGGCATCAGACAGGCGCGCCCGCAGAACCCGCTCATGGCCTTCAACGACCACGGCAGGATTTATTACATCGGTATTGTTGACGGCGATAAAGTAATTGAGCGCACTGCCTGCAGCATCAAGCACGGGGAAATATTTCTGGTGCTTCTTCATGGTGGTGACAAGCACCTCTTTGGGAAGATCGAGAAATTCTTTTTCAAAGCTGCAGAGCACGGGGAAGGGCGCCTCGATGAGAAACATCACTTCCTGCAGCAGCTTGTCGTCGGCATCCGGCACGCCGCCCGCCTTTTTGGCAAGCTCGTGCAGCTTCTCGATAATCATCTTTTTGCGCTGGTTTTGATCGATGACCACCCGGGCCTTTTTCAGAGCTTCAAGATACGAGGCGCAATCCGTGACCCTGATGGATGCGGGCGCCATGAAACGATGGCCGCGCGTGGTGTCGCCGGAGTCGATATTGCCGTAGGTGAAGGGAACGACTGCGCCATTAAAGAGGGCCACGATCCAGTGAATGGGCCGGGCAAAGCGCGTGTCCAGATCCTTCCAGCGCATGGACTTGGGGAACGGCAGCTGGCTCATCACCTTTACAAAAATTTCAGGCAGCAGGCTCTGTGTCGCTACACCCTTTTCATGCTTCTTTGCGCAGATGTACTCGCCCTTGTCCGAGCTGACGATGGTCACCTCATTGATAGCGACGCCCTGGCCCTTGGCAAAACCAATGGCCGCCTTGGTGGGCTTGCCCTCTGCATCAAAGGCTATATTTTTTGCAGGCCCGAGCTTCTCTGACACAAGATCCGTCTGCATCTGCGCCACTTTGGAAGCCATGAGCGCAAGGCGCCGGGGCGTGCCGAAGGTTTCGATCTGCCTGAACGAAATGCGCCGGCTGGCCAGTTCTTTTTCCATCAGTGATTTCAGGGCCGCAAGGGCATCAGGCATAAATGCCGCGGGTATCTCTTCGGTGCCGATTTCAAGCAGTATTTCGTCGGTCATGCAAATAATCCTTCAGTAACATTTGTTAGATGCAGGAGCGCATGTATGCGTGATTGCATCGCTCCTACTTTTTTATCAGGGGAAAACCGAGCGCTTCGCGCTGGGCAAGATAGGCCTCGGCAGCGGCGCGGGCAAGGTTTCGCACGCGGGCGATATAGCCCGTGCGCTCCGTGACGCTGATGGCGCCGCGGGCATCAAGCAAATTGAACACGTGGGAGCACTTGAGGCAGTAATCATATGCCGGCATAACAAGCCCCTTTGCTATCGTGTCTTTAAATTCCTGCTCATACATATTGAAAAGGCTGAACAGCATGGGGGCATTGGAGGTTTCGAAATTATATTTTGAATATTCAACTTCGTTTTGATGATACACATCGCCGTAGGTGATACCGGGCGCCCACTCGATGTCAAAGACGCTGTTCTTCTGCTGCAGGTACATGGCGATGCGCTCGATGCCGTAGGTGATCTCGGCGCACACAGGCTTTAAGTCGATGCCGCCTGCCTGCTGAAAATAGGTGAACTGGGTGATCTCCATGCCGTCGAGCCACACTTCCCAGCCAAGGCCCCAGGCCCCAAGTGTGGGAGACTCCCAGTCGTCTTCCACGAAGCGGATATCATGCTCCAGCGGGTTTATGCTCAGGCTGCGCAGGCTGTCCAGGTAGAGTTCCTGAATGTCCATGGGCGAGGGCTTCATGATAACCTGGAACTGGTAGTAATGCTGCAGCCGGTTGGGGTTTTCGCCGTAGCGGCCGTCCTTGGGTCGGCGCGACGGCTGTACATAGGCCACATTCCACGGCTCGGGCCCCAGGCACCGGAGAAAGGTTGCCTGGTGAAATGTGCCCGCGCCGACTTCCATGTCATAGGGCTGCTGCAGCACGCAGTTTTTATTGGCCCAGTACGTTTGAAGGGCCAGTATCATTTCCTGAAGCGTCACAAAAAAATCCTCCTGCACGACATATAGTATCGCAGCTAGATCAGCTGCTCCATAATTTCAAGAGAGCGGGGCCGGTGGCCGATGTGGAACTCCAGAAAGCGGCTGAATATGCGCCTGCTTTCGTCACGGGCCATCTGCGAAAAAAAGAGCCGCTGCAGCTTGGAAAACTCCAGCCCCTGGGCCTGCTGCAGCAGACGGATAGTGCCGTTTGAAAGCGGCAGGAGCCCGGCCGCCTGACCCGTGCAGCGCGGGCAGACAATGCCGCCGCGCTGTATTGAAAACCCGTACACCCCCTGCACATCGAAGGGTTCGCGGCACAGCGCGCAGTGCTGAAACTGCGGCTGATAGCCAAGATACCCGAACAGACGCAGCTCAAAAAGCCGCAGCAGCTCTTCGCGAAATTCCCGGCCCGTGAGAAGGTCGATAAAAAACAGCAGCAGGTCAAAGATCTCGGGGTGATGCTCCTTTTCGGCCGTGAGCGTATCGACAAGCTCCAGCAGATAACTTCCGAGCACCAGCCTCTTTACATCGCAGGCGATTTCGGGATACGCCCTGAGAATCCGGCACCGCTCAAGCCGCACCAGGCCATGCGTCTCCCGGTCGGAGAAGGTGACCTCATTGCAGGTGAACGGCTCAAGTGAGCTGCCGAAACGCCGCAGGCTTTTTTTTGCGCCTTTTGCAATACCGCGCAGCTTACCGAAGTCCAGGCTATAGAGAGATACGATCCTGTCGGATTCCGCGTAATCAATCGCGTGCAGGACGATGGCCTGTGTCATGTGCTGCGGCATGAAGATTCTATAACGGCGCCAGGGTTTGCATAAACTCTAACTATATATGCTTTCTTCATAAAAAAATCAATGAGATAAATCAAGAGCCTGAAAACGATTGACCTTTTCAGCTCAAAAGATTACTATCATCATGCCAGGGCAGGGCATGATGCAGGCAGCCCTTTAAATTAGTAATCCATTTTTTTCAAAGGAGACTCACATGAGCGTATCGGGCGTACAGCCACTTGATCTAAAATTGAAAAATAAAGTAAAAGACATCTCTCTTGCTGGCTGGGGCCGCAGGGAGATGCAGCTTGCCGAAAAAGAAATGCCGGGCCTTATGGCAACCCGTAAAAAATACGGATTGTCTAAGCCGCTCAAAGGGCTCAAGATCACCGGCAGCCTCCACATGACCATCGAGACCGCCATGCTGATCGAGACTCTGCACAAGCTCGGGGCCGACATCCGCTGGGCCTCCTGCAACATTTTTTCGACGCAGGACTATGCCGCCGCCGCAATTGCCAAGGCCGGCACTGCCGCCGTGTTTGCCTGGAAGGGCGAGTCGCTTGAGGATTACTGGTGGTGCACGGAAATGGCGCTGACCTGGCCCGACGGCTCAGGCCCCGACCTGATCGTTGATGACGGCGGCGATGCCACGCTCTATATCCATCTTGGCGTGAAATGCGAGAACAAGCCCGCGCTTCTCAAGAAAAAGCAGGACCACCGCGAAATGCAGATCATCATGGACCGGCTGGCTGCAAATTATAAGCAGGATCCCAAGCGCTGGCAGAAGGTGGCTAAAAAAATCCGCGGCGTCTCAGAGGAAACAACCACGGGCGTTCACCGCCTCTACAAGATGATGGAAGACAAAGAGCTGCTGTTCCCGGCCATCAATGTGAACGACTCTGTCACCAAGTCAAAGTTCGACAATCTGTACGGCTGCCGCGAGTCGCTCATGGACGGCATCAAGCGCGCCACCGACATCATGATAGCGGGCAAGACCTGCGTGGTGCTCGGCTACGGCGATGTGGGCAAGGGCTGCTCGCAGGCGCTCAAGAGCTTCGGCGCGCGGGTGATTGTGACTGAAATCGACCCCATCTGCGCGCTGCAGGCACTTATGGGCGGCTATGAAGTGCTGCCCATGGAAGACGTGGTGCATTTTGCCGATATCTTTGTCACCACCACAGGCAATTTCCATGTGGTGACGGGCAAGCATATGGAGAAGATGAAAAACGAGGCCATACTGTGCAATATCGGTCATTTCGATAGTGAAATCGACATGGCATACCTTGAGAAAAATGCAAAAAGGGTTCCGGTGAAACCCATGGTCGATAAATGGAAGCTCAAGAGCGGCCGCTGCATTATCGTGCTGGCCGAAGGCCGTCTGGTAAATCTGGGATGCGCCACGGGCCATCCGAGTTTTGTCATGAGCAACAGCTTCACCAACCAGGTGCTTGCGCAGCTCGAGCTTGCCCATAATAAAAAACTCGAGAAAATAGTTTATACGCTTCCTAAAAAGCTCGATGAGGAAGTTGCGCGGCTGCACCTTGACCGGCTCGGTGCAAAGCTCACCAGGCTCACGAAGCAGCAGGCCGATTATATCGGCGTGCCGGTCGAAGGGCCTTATAAAGCCGATCATTATAGATATTAATTTCGCCTGCCAGGTGAGGGACACCAAAAAGCTGCTAACAGGCTGTTGAAAAACGCCCATCTGCTGCGTTGCGCTCATCATGCTTCACTGCGGCGTACAAAAAGTACGCCTCATTTCGCATGATTTCGCACGCCTTGCATCTGAGCCTTTTTGAACAGCCTTCCCCTCTTTACTTTTTCAACACCCTGCTAAGTGATCTTAGCAGCTTTTTTTTTACCCGCACTTCTTGTCAGCTTGCCGGCGCCACAGGCAGAATCAGGGCTGATGGATGGTCCGGCCCGCACCAAATGGTGTTTGTAGCAGCAGGCATTGTGCTTGTGTTGTCGGGGAAGTCGTTGCCGTTATTCGGATTAACTTCAAAGCGGGGATAGTTGCTGCTGGAAATCTGCACCCCGATCCGGTGGCCGGTATTAAAAATAATGCTGAACGACCAGAGATCGATGGACAGCTCTGCAATAGTGCCCGGCACAACATAATCGGGCGCCGGCGCTCCGGTGCGGTACTTTAACCGCTGTATGCCGTCGGTCAGCAGTATCTCGCGTTCGTCGGGATAGATATCAACAAGCTTCGCGGTAAAATCGGTATCAATGGCGGAGGTGCTCACAAACAGCCGAACGGATATGCGCCCGGTCACCTCCAGTGGTTTAACGAGGGGCTCTGTTGCAAATTTCATCACGTCGCTGCGGTTGTCGCTGACAGGCCGCTGATCAAAAGGCCCGGCAGGCAGCGATAGGTTGGCGCCGCCCAATTTCGGGCAGGGGTTTGCAGGGTCAAAGGTATAGGTATAGGTCGTTTCCGCAGTTGGAAGAACCGTGCTGAGCGCCTTGGACGCAGCAAGGTAGAATTGCTGCGGCTCGGTTGACAGGGGCGGCCAATCCTTTGCCGTTCGCCACTCATTGCCCGGCGCTGCCGGGCCGTTAACATCTCCCAGCACATAATAATATACATGGGGGTTATCAAGCACTTCAGGGTTGGTGCCTTTCAGCCAGTAGCCCATGAGCTGCCATTCAAGATCCGCCTGCGGAAAAACATAGTTGTCCGGCAGCACCAGATCCCCGATATTCTGCTGCATGCCGTGAGTCCAGGGCCCCATCACCAGAAACTGGTTGCCCAGTGCGCCCTGCCCCCCGCTGTACTGCCGGGTCGTGAAGTTATTGATGGTGCCCTGCTGGAATATATCCCACCAGCCGCCGAAATGAATAGCTGGCGCAGTCACCTGGCCGGCTTTTGCTTCAGCATCAAACTGATCCCAGAACTCGTCACGAATCGGGTGGGCGCGCCAGGTTTGCAGAATGTAGTCATTGCCCTGGGCCTTAGTCCAGTCCTCAACCAGGGACTTATTCCATACGCCGCCGATGAACGCAACGGTGTAAACAGATGAACAGGCCATTCGGATTGATTGCCCGGCAATGTCGCCGGTGGCCGGCGCCATTAAAACCTGTGTAATCCCCAGCGCTGAGCCACCCATGGTGGCTATGCTTCCGTTACACCAGGGCTGTTGCACCAGCCAGGCAACCGTATCAGCCCCGTCCTGCAGCGCGCCCCAGGCATCGTCCATGAACACCCGATCGTCACCTTCGCTGCCGAACCGGCCCCGTGTGTCCTGGACGACCAGGCAGATGCCGTTTGTTCTCAGGTCGCGTGCGAGCTGGATATAAGCTTTGTCAGTGCGCCCATAGACCGTGCGCATCAGCACCACCGGAGCCGGAGTCCGCCAGTGCGGCACAAAGCAGTCGGTTGCCAGCCGCACCCCGTCACGCATGGCCACCATGCGGGTATCGGGCTGCGGATTGCAGCCCAGCACGGCCCAGCAGAATAATGCGCTTATCAGCATTGGGCAAAACGACAGCACTTTTTTCCGCATAGTCACGCGCTCACCGGTCATGATTTGAATATATATCTACCAACATACTAACAAAAAAGGGGCGCTATAGTTTCCCGCCCAAAAAAAAATTTATCAGGGCACTTTGCTAATAAATTTTTTCAACGCAGCCAGCCGCTATGGTCTGCCCCATTTCTACACATTTGGCCAGCACCACGTCAGTCACTTCGCCGCAGACAATAAGGTGCTCATATACTTTTTTAAATGTATATCCCCGGCAGATGCGCTCGATACTGGCAAGCGCGCCGCTTCCGTCATTGCCCGCATGAATAAAAACGGCAAAGGGCTTGCGCAGCACCCGGCTGTCTGCATGCCCGGGTTCATAGGTCCGGTCAAAAAAATCTTTCACCGCTCCGGCCATATAGCCGAAGTACTCAGGCGAGCCGATCACAAGGCCGTCGCAGCCGAGCAGGTCATCAAGCGTAGCATCTGCAGCCCGTTTTAAAACCGCGCGGGCGCCTTCCATCCCGGCTGCACCCTCAGCCACGGCACGGGCCATGCGCTCCGTGTTGCCGCTTTGGGAGTGATAGATAATCAGAATAGTTTTTTTCATGGCTTTATGCAGAATCGCTGCCCCCGGTTGCACAGGCACTATTCAATGCGCCGGCGGCGTTTATCGCAGCGCCTTTCAATATTTGAAGAAAAATGTTGGGCCGGTTCACTTTGACCAACCTGTTAGCAGGTCTTTACATTGCAAATTATCTATTGCAGACATCATTGGATATATCTTATACCACAAGACCAAAAAATCCAATTTTCAAATTGAACAGATAACGGCAGCGTCATGATCCTCATCATTATCCGAGCCATCCTCCGGGGTACGTTTAATTTGAGCCAATTTACATATGACAGAAGAAGAAAACAGATTGCATTTATTGTGAATAAACTCAATAATCGGCCACGTACACTCTGCCGCCACCGGGTTCTCCGTTAGGTTGACAGTGTAACTTCACGCAGCGAACATGCTGTATTGCTGGACCCTTTCAGCCGGCAGGGAAAATGATCTAGTATCTTCGATTCAGAAACAGGGCCATAATCTTGCAACGAGACATGCACCCGTCAGCACTTCGCACACGCCGGATCATCATTTGGCTGTTTGGTTGTTTACTGACCGCCGCGCTGCTTTTTTTTACGCCGGCCATATCATCCGCCCAGGAGAAAATTCTTTCATCCCACAGCCATCTATTGGTGAATGAAGACGCCACGCTGACGGTCACGGAAACCATCACAGCGGTGATCTCGCAGAATGCCTATGGAATTTATAGAGACTTTCCCGGGAAATTCAGCAATCAGCAGTTTGATCTGCAGCAGACCACAATTGACGGCCGTCAGCAGGATGGCCTGCTGCAGAGACTGGATGATGACCGGCTGCGCGTCATCATCCAGACGCAGGACGAAAGCATTGTTCCGCCGGGCCGGCACACCTACACGCTCACCTATCGCACGGACCATCAGATCGGGCTTTTTCTTGACCGCGATGAACTCACCTGGAATTCAACATACTGCCAGTGGCTGTGTCCCATAGAAAAAAATACGGTCTCCGTCGAGTTTCCAGCCGGGCTCTCCGCTGAGCGGATTCATTTTGATATTTTTACAGGGCCGTTGGGCAGCCGCGACAAAAACTTCACCTCACGGTTTGAGGGCAGAGCCCTGCAGGTTGCTACGACAAAGCCCCTGGCCCCGCATGAAGGCATCGATCTGACAATTTCATGGCCCAAGGGCTTGATTCATAAACCGGCTGCTTCAAAGAAGATCGAAAGGATTCGCAGGTACCAGAGCCGGATTGTGGTCAACCCCGATTCCACCATGACGGTTACCGAAACCATAACCGTGATGAGCGCACAGCAGGAGATCAAGCACGGCATCTATCGTGACTTCCCCACTGACTATGAGCAGCAATACTTTTTTTGGCTACCGGCGATGCCGCGCCGCGTGGGATTCAGCGTGCAGCAGACGACCCTGGACGGCAGGCAGGAGCCTTTTTCAACAGCAGATCTGTTCAACGGCGTGCGGGTCTATATCGGCTCACCCGATGTCATGGTTCCGCCCGGCGAGCATACCTATACCATCGCCTATACGACAGACCGCCAGATTGGCTTTTTTAGCGATTATGACGAGCTGTACTGGAATGTCACCGGCAATGACTGGGCATTTCCCATAGAAGCGGCTTCGGCTACTGTCGAGCTTCCGGCAGGCGTGCCCCGTGATAAAATTTCGACAAACGGCTATACCGGCCCCATCGGGTCAAAGGACCAGAACCTGAAGGCATGGATAGAGCCCGACGGCAAAGTGCGCTTTGCAACACTGGGGCCCCTTGACGAAAAAGAAGGCCTCACGGTCGTTGCCGCATTCCCGAAGGGCTTTGTCACGCCTCCGGACTGGAAGATGCAGGTTCGGTATCTTTTCCGGGACGCGGCCATGATGATTGTCGCGGCGCTTGGCGTGGCGCTCATACTGCTCTATTATTTTATTGCCTGGCTTCTGGTGGGCAGGGACCCCCGCAAAGGCGTTATCATGCCCCTGTATTATCCGCCCGCCGATCTTTCACCTGCGGCGGTGCGCTACATTTCCCGGATGGAATTTGACGACAAGACCCTTGTCGCAGCGGTCATCAATATGGCGGTTAAGGGGTATCTCAAGATTTCGCAGAACAAGGACGTTTATACGCTCACAAAGGCCGCAGGGCCCAAGGCTGGCCAGCAGCTTGCCGCGGAAGAGGAGGCAGCCTATGATGGCATGGGCGACAGGCTTGCGCTGGAGAAAGAGAACCATGTCAGTGTGTCTAACCTCCTGCATGCGCTGCAGCTCGCTTTGGAGCCGCGCTTTAAAAAGTATTTCAACACCAATGTTACGTATGCGCGGCCCGGCATTGCCGCCAGCATCCTCACCCTGATCATGGCAGCCTTTGGCGAGGAATCCGCAAGTTTGCCTATCATGGCCTATTTGGTTTTTTTCTGTTTTCTCGGCGCTTTTCTCTACCCTCTTGCCGTTACGGCAAGGAATGCCGCAAAAAGTAAAAAGACCGTAGTGTTTGTTTTTGCAGCAGGCATGACACTGGCCCTTGTCGGCGCACTGGGCGCCATGGTGTATGCTATTGCCGACATGGTTCATGACACCGGGTTTCCCGTTGTATTTACGGCCGTTCTGGGGTTGCTTGCAGGTATTAATTATGCTTTTTACCGTCTCTTAAAAGCATGGACACCGGCAGGCAGAAAGCTCATGGATGAAATAGAAGGCTTCAGGCTCTATCTTGCCGCAGCTGAGCAGGACCGGCTCGATCGCATGAACCCGCCGGAGAAAACCCCGGAGCTTTTTGAAAAATATCTGCCCTATGCCCTTGCCCTTGATCTTGAGCAGCGGTGGGCCGAGCAGTTTAGCGATGTCCTTGCCGCAGCGAGCGTATCGGCTGGCGACGGCCACCAGCAGTTTGCCTGGTACACGGACCATTCTCTCAAAGACCTGTCCGCCATGCCGGGGCTTCAGTTTGCAACGTCCCTGGGGGGCTCGCTTGCCATTGCCGTGTCGTCATCATCCGTGGCGCCGGGCTCAAGCTCCGGTTCAGGCGGCAGCAGCGGCGGTGGCGGAGGATCATCCGGAGGCGGCGGTGGAGGCGGCGGTGGAGGCGGCTGGTAGAAACCGGCAGCGGGCAGAGCATTAGAAACAGTGGAGGCGGAGGCACCTATCATGCAGGTCATAGTGGCGGAAATCGCTGCAGCACTTGTGGCTATCGCAGGCATTTTTTATTTTAACAGGCTGGTTCGGCTGAAAAATACTGCCAGGGCGGCATGGTCAGATATCGACGTCCAGCTCAAGAAGCGGGCCGATCTGGTCCCCAATCTTGTGGAGACCGTTAAAGGATATTCTGCCCATGAAAAGACCGTCTTTGAAACCGTTGCCGCAGCGCGGACCAAGGCGCAGCAGGCTGCCACGCCGTCTGAGCGCTCTGGCGCGGAAGCTCTGCTGGGCCGCTCTATCAGCGGCCTGGTCGCTGTTGCCGAGGCCTATCCCGACCTTAAGGCCAGCGCCGGTTACCTGGCCCTTCAGCAGCAGCTTACGCAGATTGAAGACGACATAGAGCATGCGCGCCGGTATTACAATGCCGTGGTGCGCGACTTCAATACTGTCATAGAGTCCTTCCCCTCAAACGCCATTGCCGGCCTGTTCAGGTTCAAGCAGGCAGAGCCGTTCGGTCTTGACGCGCCGGACAAAGAAAGAAACACCCCACCGGTGCATCTCTGAAAACAATCGTTACTGAACATTCTCGGTGCGCGTTACGCACACAATCAATTTTATTCATCAACAACTTTCAGCCGGGGAAAATAATTTTTGTAGTAACTCGTATCATGCGTCATTATGCCGTCGGTGTGGGTGAACGCAAAACCGCCGATCAGAAAGTCGGCCAATACACGTTGGCGGAACGAAAGCTCACGGCCGCATTTGGGGCACACCGGAAGTATTGTTTTCCTGCAGGCCGGGCAGGTAAAACTCTTTTTTGAAAGATATTTTTTCCAGGCTGCGATAATCACCTGCGAATCAGTTTGCTCCGGGTACTTAACCTGCACATCAAGCAGTTCAAGCGCGTTATCAAGCTTTTTAAGTTGCGAAAAAAAGACGCCGAGCTCAAGATAGATGCAGTCGTTAATCACATAGTCATGAGCGCTGTATTTCTGCAGCAGCGCCGCTGAGTGTTCATACAGCGAGTCTTTTTTAAAGATGCTCAAAAGAATGTTGGAATCAACCGTAATAATCATGTGCCGTCCCGTAGAGATCGAATGCGCTCAACGGCGCTTTCCCCGGCATGAGAAGAAAGGCATCCGGCAGCCTTTTCAATTCTGCTCATGTAATCAACTTCGTCGCGGCAGCCCATCTGAAGGGCAATGTCGATGGCGTCGATATTCTTTTTTACCTTGAGGCGTTTTTTTAGCCGGTTCAGCAGCTGTGTCCGCTGGGCGGTAAGGCGTATCGTGAGCGTTTCAGTCATGCGCAGGCTCCCTTCATGTGTTACATTACCTATAATGTAACACATGATCTCAAAACTTCAAAGTTCTTATTTTGCCTGCTGCGTTATGCTGATGGCGGGCTGCACCCGCCCTACGGACTGACAGGCTGCTACAGGCCTTTACAGGTCATGAAAACGACTTTGTCGGCAACAAACTTGGCCGTGATGTTTTTCTGCTCGTCGCCCCAGGTGCAGCTTTTGGCCCCCATGGCAGCATCACATGTTGCCGTATCGCCCAGTATGACCGTAATGTCCTTATACTCCATACCCACTTTGATTCTATCGTAATTTTGTTTGCTGAGCTTGCTGCAGCCGGCGCCCAAAAGCACCATGGCTGGAAGAACGAGGATTATAAGCAGAGCTTTACATTGCTTCATAATACACCCCCTTGTATTTATAAAAATTGCGGGCTTCACTGCCGGCCACCAATGTAAAAAAGCGGACACGCTTTTGCGGCCCGCCCTGCATCTGGTTTTCTACTCATCCCCCCGCTTCACATAATGCGTATGCAGCAGCTCATGGGCTATGGGGCTTAGGGGGTCCTGCAGGTACTCGGTATACAGCTTTTGCACATAGGGGTTTTCGTGGGAGAGGCGAAGCTCTTTGTCGCGGTCATCCTGATAGAGGCCCTGGGCGCGTTTGGTGCGGATCTCGTCGGTTACGCCGTAGGGCTGGCCGCCGCCGCCCACGCAGCCGCCGGGGCAGGCCATGACTTCGATAAAATCATAAGGCGATGGTTCGCCCTTGGCCTTTGCATCGCGCACGCGGTTGAGCACGCTCATCACATGCCCGAGGCCGTGGGCAACGGCCACGCGCACCTTTTTGCCGGCGATCTCAATGGTCAGCTCTTTGACGCCTTTCAGGCCCCGGATGTCTTCAAACTCAAGCTTGTCAAGTTTCTTTTCCGTGATGAAATAGTAGGCGCTGCGAAGGGCTGCCTCCATGACGCCGCCCGTGGTGCCGAAGATGACGCCTGCGCCTGTGTAGTCGCCGAGCATGTGGTCGGGATCGCTGTCGGGCAGGTTCACAAAATCCTTGCCTGTCTGCTTGATCATGCGCGCAAGCTCGCGCGTGGTGAGGGAGTAATCAACATCCTGATACCCAGAGGCATACATCTCCTCGGTGCGGGTAAGCTCGGTCTTTTTCGATGTGCAGGGCATGATTGACACAACGATGATATTAGACGGGTCGAGGCCCATTTTTTTTGCATAATAGGTTTTTGCCAGCAGGCCGCTGATCTGCTGCGGGGACTTGCAGGAGGAAAAGTACTCGATCATGTCGGGCGCCTGCTTTTCAAGATAGATGACCCATGAGGGGCAGCAGGTGGTAATGAGAGGCAGCGGGCCTTTGCCGTGCATGAAGCGCTCGACAAATTCGCTTGCCTCCTCCATGATGGTCACGTCGGCGGCAAATGAGGTATCAAACACGGCCTTGAACCCCAGGCGCCGCAGCACCGTGTAGAGCTTGCCGGTCACATTGGCGCCGGGCTCCATGCCGAAAGCCTCGCCAAGGGCAACGCGCACCACCGGGGCCATCTGCACCACGCAGTGATTTTCGGGGTTTTGCAGCTCCTGCCAGACTTTAAGGGTGTCGTCTTTTTCAAATATCGCGCCCGTGGGGCAGTGCGATGAGCACTGGCCGCAGACCACGCAGGGCGACTCGCTCAGCTTCATGCCGGCGGCCGGGGCAAAGCGCGAGTTGAACCCGCGCCCCAGAAATGAGAGCGCCCACACGCCCTGAACCTGCTGGCAGATTTCAATGCAGCGGCCGCAGTGAATGCACTTGTCGGGCTCGATGACAAAGGCGTTGGTTGAGTCGTCTTTAGGCTGGCCTCCTAAGAACTTCTGGAAAATATCCTCGGTAATGCCGAAATCGGCCGCCAGCTTCTGCAGCTCGCAGCTCTGGTTGCGACCGCATTTGAGGCAGTCATTGGGATGATTGGATAAAATCAGCTCAAGCACCGTGCGCCGTACCTCCACGATCTCGGGGTCGTGTGTTATGATGCGCATGCCGGGCTCAATCGGCGTGCAGCAGGCGCGAAGCATTTTACCCGAGCCTTCGATGCGCACAATGCAGAGGCCGCAGGCCGCCGTTGGGGGCAAATCCGGGTGATGGCAAAGGGTGGGAATTTTTACCTGCACAAGACGCGCAGCCTTAAGTATCGTGATGCCCTCGGGCACTTCGATGGATCGTCCGTTGATGTATATCTCTACCATGATCAGTTCCTCTCCACTGCGTCGAATTTACATGCCTCGAAGCACATGCCGCAGTTGATGCACCGGGTTTTATCAATAATGTAGCCCTGCTCGCGGTCACCTGTTATGGCTTTCTCCGGGCAGGTGCGGGCGCACAGGCCGCACTTTTTGCACTTGTTGCTGACGATCACGAAATTAAGCAGGGCCTTGCACTTACGCGCCGGGCAGCGGTGGTTCACGATATGTTCGCGGTACTCATCTTCGAAGTATTTCAGCGTCGAAAGCACGGGGTTTGCCGCCGTTTGCCCCAGTCCGCACAGCGAGGCCTTCTGCATGGCCTTCGAGATGCGCTGCAGCCGGTCAAGGTCTTCAAGGGTGCCGCGTCCCTCGGATATGCCCTCCAGAATATGCAGCATTTGCCAGCCGCCGATGCGGCAGGGCGAACACTTACCGCAGGATTCATCAACGCAGAATTTCAGGTAAAATTTGGCGATGTCAACCATGCAGTCGTTCTCGTCCATGACGATAAGTCCGCCCGAGCCCATTATGGACCCCAGCTTTTGCAGGTTGTCGTAGTCGACGCCCGTGTCGAGAAACTGCTCGGGGATAACGCCGCCCGACGGGCCGCCGGTCTGCACGGCCTTGAACCTGGCTCCGGCGGCAGTGCCGCCGCCGATTTCATATACGATGTCCCGAAGCGTCGTGCCCATGGGCACTTCGATGAGGCCTGAATTTTTAACCTTGCCGGTAACGGCGAAAACCTTGGTGCCTTTTGATTTTTCAGTGCCGAATTTCGCAAACCAGGCACTGCCATTTAAAATGATGGGGGCAACATTTGCAAGGGTCTCGACATTGTTGATGACTGTCGAGCTGCCCCACAGCCCCTTCACCGATGGGTAGGGCGGCCGGGGGCTGGGCGTGCCGCGCTTGCCCTCGATGGAGGCGATGAGAGCCGTCTCCTCGCCGCACACGAAGGCGCCGGCCCCGAGGCGGATGTCAAGGGGCATGCTGAAGCCGGAGCCCAGGATAGTGTCGCCCGCCAGGCCGTAGTCGCGGGCCTGATCGATGGCGCGCTGCACGCGCTCGATGGCAAGGGGGTATTCGGCGCGGATATAGAAATAGCCCTGCGTGGCCCCGACGGCATAGCCGGCAAGCAGCATCCCTTCGATCACGGCATGCGGGTTCCCCTCAAGCACGCTTCTGTCCATGTAGGCTCCGGGGTCGCCCTCGTCGGCATTGCAGATCACATACTTTTCTGCGCTTGCCACCTCGGCCGTCATCTCCCATTTAAGCCCTGTGGGGAAGCCGCCGCCGCCGCGGCCCCGCAGGCCGCTTGCTTTCATCTCGGCGATGACCTGCCCGGGCGAGCCCTCGATCACTGCCTTGCGCAGCGCCTGGTAGCCATCGGCGGCGATATAATCGTCGATGCTTTCGGGGTCGATGCGGCCGCAGTTTTTCAGCACCAGGCGCAGCTGCCGGGCCCGGGGCTTATATTCAAGGTCCTGAATGCGGTTGCCATGCTTGAGCGTGACGCCGATAATGCGCCTGATGTCGGCCGGCTCAACGCGGGCATAGGTAATGTTATCGGGCAGAATTTTTAGCACCATGCCGTGGTTGTAGATACCGATATCGCGCACCCGCACAAGATTTATCTGCGCCGAAAGATCGCTTTCGCGCAGGGCGTTCATGAACGAATCATGAAAGTCCTTCGTAGCCGCATCGCCCTCAGCCGAGGTATCCATCATTAAAACGGTTTTCTCATTCATCACTGTGCATCCTCGCTTTGCATTTCAATGACATAATCCTGCAGTATTTTGTGTTTTTCAATATGGCGCCGAAAAATTTCGCGTGCGCAGTCCTCATCGACCCTGCAGTAGACCACGCGCGGCATGCCCTGAACAGCAACCTCAACCAGTGGCTCGGCATGGCACATCCCGAGGCACCCGCATTTGCGCAGCTCAATGGCTGAACCCCGTTTTTTTATTTCCTCGCCAAGCACGCGAAAGACCTTGTCGGCCCCTGCTGCGATTCCGCAGGTGCTCATGCCCACGCGGATGAAGTCGCCGTGATGTTCGGCCTTTGATTTTTTAATTGCCCCGAGATCATCGGGGGAAATTCTGGCCATGGGCTATGCCTCCTTCGAATACTTTGAAATGATATCGACCACATCAGACTTTTTCAGATTGCCATATATCTTGTCATTGACCGCTATGACCGGCGACAGGCCGCAGCACCCCAGGCACCGGACGCTCTCGAGATAGAAAAGCCCATCTTCGGTTGTCTGGCCCTCTTTGATATGCAGAATATTTTTGACCTCGCTTAAAATTTCCGCGCCGCCCTTGAGATAGCAGGCCGTGCCCAGGCACACGGAAATTTTATATTTTCCCGGCCGCGTTAGCTTGAAGTAATGATAAAAGGTAAGCACCTCATAGATACGGGCAAGGGGAATGGCAAGATCGCGCGATATTTTCCGGGCGACCTCGGGCGGTATGTACCCGTAGGTGTCTTCAATCTCGTGCAGTATCATGATGAGGTTGCCCTTCTGTGGCCGCCATTTTTCTAAAATCGCATCTGTTTTTTCAAGTGCTGCTGCTTCCATGGATGGGGTGTCTCCTGATGTGTTGGCGATATGGCCTGAACCGAAAATGCCTGCATGAAACTATAGCGCATTTATTTTAAAAGAGAGCAGGTTTTTTAATTGAGGACTAAAAAGATTTTTCATGCCGGAGAAAAGTATATAAAGCTTCGGCCCGCGGCCGGGTCATGCCGGGCACTTCCAAAAGCTGCTCCATAGCAGCCTGGCGGGCGGCAGCGAGACTGCCGAAATGTTTTAAGACCTCGCGGCTGGTTTTTTCACCGAGGCCCGGCACGGTTTCAAGGGCAGAGGTGAAGTCGCTCTTCTTTTTCAGGGCCTTGTGATAGGTGATGGCAAAGCGGTGCGCCTCATCGCGTATGCGCTGCAGAAGATAGAGCGTCTGCGACTGCTTGGGAAATACAACCGGGTTTTTGCGATGGGGCAGAAAGACCTTGTCGTCCTGCATCTGGTTTGTCCTTTCATCAAGGCGGCCCTTGGCAAGGGCTGCAGCGTCAACCGTGGCGACGCCCGTGTCGATGAAAGCCTGTACCAGCACATTAAGCTGCCCCTTGCCGCCGTCGACCAGTATGAGCTCCGGCAGGCTGTCGCGCTCTTTGGCCCGGGCCAGATACCGCATAAGCACTTCATACATCATGGCATAGTCATCCGGCTGGTGCACGCTTCTAATGCGGAAGCGGCGGTAGCCGTCCTTTACCGGTTTGCCGTCTTCGAAATAGACCATGGAGCCAACAGCAGATGTTCCCTGAATATTTGATATATCAAAGCAGCATATGCGGGCCGGACAGGTGCGCAGGTGCAGCCGCTCCTGCAGGTCTTTCAGCAGCTCTTCATCCCGCTTTTCAATCTCCCGGTTGCGCTTGAAAAAAAGCTCGGCATTCTGCGTTGCCATGCGCAGCAAATCCATTTTCGGGCCCCGCTGCGGCCAGGTGAGCGTTACAGAGCCGCCCTTCTGCTCGCGCAGAAATTCTTGAAGCACGTCCATCTCCTCAAACTGCAGGGGTACGATAATGTCCTGGGGTATGTATTCGCCCACGGCATAATACTGCGAAATAAAGGATTCAACGGCATCGCTGTCCTCGATCTGCAGCCTTCGGAGCATGACCGTGCGGCTGCCCATCATGCGGCCATTGCGAACAAACATAATCGTTACAGCCATCTGGGAATCTTCGCGCCAGAACGCGAACACATCCCGGTCGATGAGATCAAGATTTACCAGGGTTGTTTTTTCAAGTGTGGTTTCAATGGCCGTGATGCGGTCCCGGAGCTGTGCGGCAAGCTCGAAGTTGAGCCCTTCTGCCGCATCCTCCATTCGGTGGCGAAGGCCTGCCAGCACCTCTGTGCTTCGGCCCTGCAGAAAGAGCTTTACGTCCATGACCGTCTTCTGATACTGCGCGGGCTCCACCATGCAGCAGCACGGCGCCGGGCACTGGCCGAGCTGGTAATAGATGCAGGGCCGCTTCTTTTCAAAACGCCTGCCCGAGCATTTCCGGAGGGGAAATATCGCATTGATCGCTTTCAGGGTTTCGCGCAGCGCCTGCACCGAGGCAAAAGGGCCGAAATAGGCCGCGCCGTCTTTTTGCGTTCTGCGAACGATGGTGAGGTTTGGATACAGCTCGCCTGCGGCCAGGCGCAGATAGGGGTATTCCTTGTCGTCGCGGAACACCACATTGTAGCGCGGCCGGTATTTCTTGATGAGATTGTTTTCAAGGATGAGGGCGTCTTTTTCCGTGGAGGTGACGATGGTTTCAATATCGGCTATTTTTGAAACCATAAAGCGGGTCTTGATCGTAGAGTCCTGCAGGCGCTGGAAATAGGAGCGCACGCGGTTGCGGAGCACCTTTGCCTTGCCCACATAAATAACAGAACCCTGGCTGTCCTTCATGAGGTACACGCCAGGGTTCATCGGGAGTTCAGCGGCCTTTTCAGCCGGTGTCAGTTTGCGAGTGGCTTCTTCGGTCGTCATGGCCGAAGATTACACTTAATTTTTCATACTTGCAAGAATCATAAGAAAAGCCATTTTTCAAAAAAACCGCCACCTTAGCGCCCGAGTCGCAAAAGATGAGCAGCCGACCCTTTTTTTCGATAATCTTCAGGCCTACAATCTTTGCCTTGCACAAAATATAACATCTGTTATACCTGTCACCAAAAAAGGGCGCGCATGGGGGAAGCAGCCGCAGCCATTGTTTCGCAGCAGTATAAACCACGGAATCCGCAACAGTCGCAATACTACCTCTGCGTCGAGGATCATTTTGAAAGCTTTGAACTGGGCTATGATGAACGGTTCAGCGCACGCTACGGCTTTCTGCGGCCCTATGTCAAAGACGTCATGCTTCGCTATCTTGACTGCGGCGATCTGCACGGAGGGTTTGCCCGCATCAAGTGCCCCGACTGCGGCCATGAGCGGCTGCTGGCATTCTCCTGCAAGCGCCGCCACTTCTGCGAGTCATGCCATCAGAAGCGGGTGGTGGAGTTTGGTGAGTGGCTCTGCATGGAAGTCGTTAAAAAAGTCCCCCACCGCATGTTGTCTTCAG
>Ga0114951_10001402_pt1 | contig 29806 bp, 25 predicted proteins | sample AM7aDNAmetaG_FD_88677 | JGI IMG/M metagenome (GOLD analysis project Ga0114951, IMG submission 88677) | Freshwater microbial communities from Finland to study Microbial Dark Matter (Phase II) - AM7a DNA metaG | ecosystem: Environmental > Aquatic > Freshwater > Lake | place: Finland: Lake Alinen... | reverse complement strand
GTGTGAGACTTGGCGATTCTTGCGCCCCGTGGTTTCGTCGGCGGGAAGGATGCATGAAATGTACTCGGCCGTGACTTGGGCCGCTGACACCGTGATACGCATGTGGCCGGAGCTGCCGAGGATGGTGCCGTTGCGGTAGCCGTATTCGGCGGCGTTGCGGGGCGGTTTTCCGTTGCCCGGGTTTCCCGGCTGGGGGACTTCCTGGTACACGATGCCGTCGAGATCTTGCTTGGCGTAGAAATGATCGTGGCCGTGGAAAACGATGGAGACACGGTTCTGCACCAGCAGTTGGTGAATCGGCGCGGGCCATTTGGGACGGTTCTGCTTGAAGCCATCGGTGCCGTCGGCGTTCCTGCCACCCCATTCATAAAGCGGCGCGGCCTCCGACCCGCCGCGGCACTGGCCGTCCAAGCCGCCGACGAGGTGATGGATGAAGACAAACTTGAACCGCGCCTTGCTCATTTCGAGCACGCGCTTGAGCCACTGATACTGCTCCGGACCGAGCGTGCGCTTCCAGTTGTCGCCCTGGCCGCGCTGCTTCTGCGTGAACCAGAACGGATCGAGTGCGACGAACAGCGCGTCGCCCCATTCCCACGCGTAGTAATCCTGCAACAGGCCGGCTTCGGGATGCTTCGTCGCGTTGCCGCTGAAGAAACCGTCGGGAACGGGATTCGGGAAATAGCGCTTCCGCATCGTGTTGGACCAGATGGCGAGGCTGTCGGCATCGCTGCCGTGGCCACGCGGGCTTTCGCCGTCGTGATTGCCGAGCACGAGGAACAGCGGGGCGGAACTGCAGAGTTGGCCAAAGTAAAACCGTTGCGCCAGGTATTGGCGGGCGGCGTTCTCGCGGTTGTCGTGCTTCTCGGTCATGAACGTGTCGCCGAGGTCCACGTGGAAATCCGGCGCATCGGCGAGCGCGTTGGCCAGCGTACGTTGATAAATCCCGGCGCTGACACGGTCGTCGAGATGCGAGTCGGCCTGGACGGTGAAGGTGAACGGGCGACCCCGCGAGCGTTGCGTGTGGAACGCGCCTTCCGCGTTTTGGATGCCGCGGGCGCGGAACTGGTAAAAATACTGCGTGTCGGGCCGCAGGGAGCCGATCACCACTTCGGCCGGCTCGTCTTTTTTGAATGGGCGCGTCGGCGTCTGCTGAGGGTAAATGCCGTGTTGCGTTCCATAGACGATGCAACCTTCGGCGTCCTGATAGGCGAGCACGCTCAGCGTGACCGAATCTCGCGTGGGTCGGCCGAGAACCAGATCGAACGGATGCGCTGGCACATCGTTGCAAGCCGAGTTCTGCGTGGGCTGCTTCCCGTTGCCTTTGTCACGGCCCTGCTTGCCTTCGGGCGCGGCCAGCGCGACACAGGCAAGCAAACACAACCAGACCGCAGGCCGGATCACGCGCAAGTTCACTGGTCCTTGTTCCTGCCCTTTCCCCTGCCGCCGCGTTTCGGTTCCGGTGTGGGTTTGCTCGGATCGTAGTTTGGATTGGGCGTCGGCATCTGGGCGTTCACCGCCGCGAGGTAGTCGCTCAATCGCTGGTTGAGTTCCTTCGCCTTGTCCGGCATTTGCTGCGCGAGGTCGCGGCGTTCGCCGGGATCTTGGGCGATATTGAACAGTTGCAACGCGCCGGTCTCGTAAACGCGGATGAGTTTAAAATCGCCAAGCAGAATCGCGGAGGCCGGGCCGATGGAGTCCTTGTCGTAGTGCGGGAAATGAACGACGAACTCCTCGCGCGAACGCTTCACCGTCCCGTTGCCGGCGTTGGCAAGCACCGACACGAGGCTGCCGCCCTCGACACCTTTCGGCAACGGTTCGGTGACATGCGCCAGTGCCGCGATGGTGGGAACCAGATCCTCGCCGATCGCCCGCACGTGCGAGCACGCGCCGGGCCGGATGCCCGGGCCTCGAATGATGAATGGCACGCGCAGTCCGCCTTCAGAGACCGTGCCTTTGCCGCCGGCGAACGGCGGGTTTTTCCCCGGCGTGCCGTGGTCGGTCGTGAAGATGACGTAGGTGTTGTTCGCGATGCCAAGCTCATCGAGCTTTTTCAACACCATCCCGAACGCGACGTCGAGGTCGAGGTCGGCGGCGGCGGTGCCGCTGTCGCGCTCGTCCACGCTGCCCCAGTCTTTCACCGCCGCGATGCTCTCCGGCCGCGCGTCGCCGCCGTGTCGCGAGGCGTAGTGCGATAGCTGGAGATAAAACGGTTTGCCGGCCTTGGCCTGCCGCGCCATGAACTCCATGCCGCGCCCGGTCATGGCGAAAAGTTGCTTCGGATGCGGATTGTCCACGTTGTCCGGGCCGCCGTTGCCGTTGGCGCCGTCGTTCTCGTCGTAGCCGTGCTGCGAAGGATTGGCCCGGCCCATGTGCCATTTGCCGAAGTGGGCGGTCGCGTAGTCGGCGTGTTGGAGCAACTTCGCGAGGGTCGTCTCGCTCACCGGCAATTCCATCGAGGCCGATGGCGGAATCACGCGTGTGTTCCCCACCCCGCCGCTGTCCTTTTTGCCTTCGCCGATAAACGTCATGTGCAACTGCGCCGGGCTTTTGCCGGTGAAAAGAGCGACCCGCGACGGCGTGCAGCGCGGCGACGGCGCGTAGAAATTGGCGAACCGCATGCCGGCCTGCGCGAGCTTCTCGAAGTTCGGCGTGCGGACGAACGTGCTCCTGGATTCCGGCACCGCGTCATCCATCCGCACCGACGTGCTGCTCCAGCCGTGGCCCTCGCCGAGGATGAACACAAAGTTGGGCCGCTGCGGCGCGGCGGCTTGCAGCGCAGCCAACGGAGTCAGCAGCAGGGTGGTGATGAGTGCGAGTGTGGTTTTCATGGATCGCATACCATCATCGGGAGAATGCGCTTCAGTGACTTGCCGGCCTCCCATATCTCTCGACCGCCGTTTTGAAGAACGCCGCGCGAAGTTTCTTCTGTGCGTCGCCGGGCGGCTGGCCGCGCTGGTGAATGTCCATGCTCTCGATCAGGAGGATCATCACGAGTTGATGGGTTGGGTCCATCCACATTTCCGGGCCGCGCGCGCCGTTGTGACCGAAGCTGCCGGCGACGGGGCCTTCATTGTCGTTTGGTTTGACGAACCATCCGAGGCCGATGCTGGGCTTTGGATTCATGGGGACAGCGCTGGGCACGACGGTGGTCATGCGCTTGAACGAAGCTTCGGACACAAGGCATTTGCCGTGGCTCACGCCGTGGTTGAGCATCATCTGGCCGAACTTGGCGAGGTCGTGCGCCGTCGAGAACAGACCACCCGCCGGCCACGCGTAGTGGTTCGGGTAGGCCCGGAGCGCGTCGCCGAGGTAGGTGCGCACATTGAGCGGCACGTGGGGAACATTGGGCGGCTGGCTGAGCCAGGCCTTGTCGGGCTTGTTGGGCAGGTCTTCGAGCGCGGACTCTTCCTTGTTGAACCGCGATGTCATCGCGAGCCGCGCGACTTGTTTTTCATCGGGCCAGAAGGTGGTGTCCGTCATGCCAAGCGGATCAAGAAGGCGCTGCTTCACGAAGTCGCCATATGGCATGCCGCTGACGACCTCGATGATGCGGCCGGCGGTGTTGATGCCGGAGTTGTTATACTCATACCTGGTGCCCGGCTCCCACTTCATCGGCGCGGCGCCATATTGCTCGGTGTCTTCCTTCAACACGTTGTTGCGTTTGATGGGCGGATCGTTCGGCCCAATGATGCCGCTGGTGTGCGTGAGCAGTTCCTTGATTGTCATGCGATGCTCCGGCGGATGCGTTTTGGTCTTGTCCGTCGCATCGGTGACTTGCTGCCCCTTGAACTCGGGCAGATACTTCTCGACGGGGTCGTCCACGTTCACCTTGCCGTCGTCCACGAGCGTCATCAGCGCGGTGGCCGTGAATGTCTTGGTAATGGACGCGAGCCAGAACATCGTGTCCTCGCGCATGGGCATCTTTGTGCTGAGGCTGGCAAATCCGACTGTCATCACGTCCAGAACCTTCTCCTTGTCCGCAACCAGCGCCACCGCTCCGGAGATAATCTGGTTGTCCACAAAGGGCTGCAGCGCCAGAGTCAGAGTCCCGCGCGTCGAATCCTGCAGCGCCTCGGCGGCATGCAGCGGGAACAGTGGCGTCAGCAGCAGGGTGGTGAGGGTGAGGAGGATTCGCTTCATGACCGCATTTCATCACAGCAGATGATTGAAGGCGAGCGTGGCGGCGAAAGTCGCAGCGCTCACTTCTCGCGCTGGTCGTCGCGCGGCGGGCGGTCGTCTCGATTGTCGCCGCCACCACCGCCGCGGCCGCCTTTGCCACCGCCTTTGCCCTTGCGGTCGCCGGGGCCGTGCTTGGGATAAACATCAACGCCTTGCGCGACGCGTTCGGTGATGGTGCCTTTCGGCGTCAAGTCGCGGCCCTTGAACGCGGGATGATCGGCGGCGTAGCGAAACGCGCGGAACGCGGAGTTGGTCATCGGCAACACGTCGCCGAGCACTTTCACCGGGCCGGCGCGCGTGACGGGGTTGATGTATTCCCAAACGAGTTCGCCCTTGTCGGTCACCTCGAAGAAATGGCCCTCGGTGTCGGAGCAGACGAAGGTGTTGCCGTTCGGCAGGCGCTGGCCGCTGGAGCCGATGTGGCTGAAGCAACCGTGGCTGTTGACGGAGCGGCAGCATGCGACGACTTGCTTCGAGATTTGGCGCGGCTGGTTGTGTGTGTCGTGATCGTAGGTCTCGCGACGGTAGCCGGCATCGGGCGGGTTGACATATTTACCGGTGTCGCGCCCGCTCGCGTCGAGGAACGGATTGATTTCGAAAACGGAGGACTCCGGCGTGCGCTGGTAGAGATACTGACCGTTGTTGAAGACCATGATGTGTCCCGCGCCGGGCAGGCCGGCCGGAATCCACGACGCGTGGTGCGAGCCGCCCATCTGCTTGTGGCCGGAGGTGGCCGAGTCCCAATTCTCCAAAATACGCGGCGGATCGCCTTGCGCGTAGCGGGCCGGGTCTCCGAAGCGGTAGAGGAAATCGCCCGCCGCGCCGGCGGCCTTGGCAATGCCCGCCTTCGGGTCGCCGGCAACAAACGTGCCGTCGTGGTCAACCACGTAAAGCTCGCCCTGCACGGAATTGATGACGATGTGGCCCGACCCGGCGTTGTAGTCCAACGAATTGCAGTGCAGCCAGTCCCGCTTCAACGGGCGGCCGGGCATGTTGATGTTGATGCGCCCCGGATGATCCGCAACGGTCTTGCCATGGCCGACGTAGTTGGGCTTCGTCGCGTCCACATCCTGCACGACGTGATCGAAGAAGCACCATTCCCAAATGACGTTGCCTTGCATGTCCACCTCGACAACGGCGTCCATCTGGCCGTTGCGATACGGGCCTTTCTTCGGGTCCGCGCCGGCGGCGATGGCTTGCTCATCGGTGATCGTCTTGTTGGCGATGTAAAGCGTGGTGGGCGCGTTGAGCTTCTTGTTGAAGATGCGCACCCAATCGTGATGCGGCGCGTAGTTCTCGCGTTTCTCGGTGTATTCCCAAACCTTCTTGCCGTCCCAATCCACCTCCGTGAAACCCTGGAAGCCGCTGGGGTCGTCCTTCGACGCGTCGAGAATGTGGCCGTTGTCGAGCAGGTGCGGATTCGTCCCAAGCGGCCACGTGTGGACGACGCGCCCGTCCAGGTCGAGCAGGAAGGTCCGGTTGCCGACGCCGAAAAGCGTGTAGCCGTTCAATGCCTTCTCTTTGTTGCAAAAAAGCAGTTCGGTCGGCCCTTGCAGCCGCTCGTAAGCGAACGCCGAACCGGCAAGCATGGCGAGGAAGATCAGTGTTCGTTTCATGGTGTGTGCATCCCTTTGAATTATGTTGTCACAGGATTAAACACCACGAGTGTAAAGCTTTCGTGTGCGCCGCCGCGAAAAATTGTGAAGGAAGTGTAAAGCCAGGAAGGCCGCGATGGAACAGAGCATCTCCACGCGACTTCCGGTGTTATCACCCAATGCGGTAATATGCGACGAATGGCTGGAAAAGGATGGAGCCGAATCGCGATTTGATTTCATCGGCCGAGGAGCCGCCACGAGGACAAGACGGAATCCACTTTTTTCCGGCAAATGGCAGCTCTTCGCGGAATGTTATAGATGATGACACCTGAGGAAAATGAAAAGCATGAACAGTTCCTCCGGCTTTATGTGGAGCATGAGGAAGCACTGAACGGCTTTGTGCGGACGCTGGTGGCGACGCGGGATGATGCGCGGGAGGTGATGCAGGAGGTGGCGGTGGTGTTGTGGCGGAAGTTCGAGGAGTTGACGGCCCCGGAGGACTTCCGGCGTTGGGCGTTTGGGGTCGCGAAGTTCAAAGTGCTGGCGTTTCGGCGGGATCGGGCGCGCGACCGGCTGGTGTTTGACGAGGACGTGCTGGAACTGCTGGCGATTGAAGTGACCGAGAACGCGGACGCTTACGAGGCGGAGCGTCAGGCGCTGGACAAGTGCATTGGCAAGCTGGACGCCGCCCAACGGAAGCTTCTCGACGCCGCCTATGCGCCCGGCGCCCGCATTGCTGAGTTGGCCGCCGCGGCCGGGCGCTCGCCCATGTCGTTTTACAAGGCCCTGCATCGCATCCGGCTCGCCTTGATGGATTGCACGCACCGAGTGCTCGCACGCGAGGGACTCGCATGAACTCAGATCACGAACGGCTCGAACTCATCCGTCGTCACGTTGACGGCACCGCCACGGCGGAGGATCGGCAGGCTCTGCAAGAGGGGCTGCGGACCGATGCGGCATTTCGCCGGCAATTCGCCCGATACGCAAACCTTGACGCCGCGCTGGGAAGCGGTCGCCTCGCCGCAGCTCCGATGGCAGAGCCGGTGGTGTCACCGCGCGGACAAGCATGGATGAACTGGTTCTCATGGCGCCCGCTCACGGCGGCGGCCGCGGCTGCCGTGTTGGCGATGGTGGTCACGCAGGTGGTCTATGCGCGTTTTGCAGAGCGGCGGCAGGTCGCGACCGTGGCGGCTGCGAGTGGCGTGGGACGGCTTTTCAGTGGCCACGGATCGCTGAAGGAGGAACTTCGCCTCGGCGCCAAATTGGTGGCGGGCGACAGCATCGAAACGGGTTCCTGCGATGCGGCGGCAGATCTGGCGCTACAGGGCGGCGGACGTCTCACGCTCGGCAGCCACGGTGCGCTGCGGATTCTGGAAGGCGACGGCGGCCGGACGCACTGGAATCTCACGCGCGGCAGCGTGTGGGCGAGTCCTGACCGGCAGGGCTACGCGATTCAAACGCACAACGCGGTCGTCGAAGCTCGCGGCGCGCAATTTGACATCGAGACCTTCGCCGAAGGAACGCGGCTGCGCGTGAACTCCGGCACGGCGCGCATCCGCAGCCTGTTGGACGATCACGAGGTGGAAGTTTCGGCAGGGCAGCAAGCCGATGTTGGGATGCGCCGCGACGAGCCGCCGCACGTTGAGTCCCAGCCGCATCCGGTGGAGCGCTGGACGTGCAGTTTCTCGCCCGCAGTGCAACCAGCCTATGGGAAGTGGTTGCTGGGGCATGATTCCCCGTCCGTGCGGCTCAGCGCTGCCCCGCTGCTCTGGCCACGGCCCAAGCGCGCCCCCCTCCTGATCCACGACGCCGCGCTGCGGGTGCGACGCGACAGCCCGTGCCCGGTGGTTGCGCGCAACGATTCCACGCTCGTATTTCGTGGCCGCACCACGCGTTCGCAGTTTGTGCGCTTCGGTTTCAGCACGCAAAAAGTGCGGGGTGTATTCGCAGGGAAATTCGAGACGGACGTGCCGGCGAAAAAGCTCGGGCCGGTCGGCACCGAGTGGGAGGTGAGGCTGCCGTTATCCCGCTTCCGGGCGTTGCATCCGCAACTGGCCGTCTCGCCGGACGGGCTGGAGATTGTTGATGTCTATGCGCTGACCGTCATCGAAGACGCGGGACTCGAACTCGCAAGCATCGCGCTGACACCAAAACTCCAGCGGCATTCAGCCGCCACACAGCCAACAGAACCATGAACACGGTGTCCATTGATAAGATGGAGCGAAGAAGCGAGGACAAGACCATGAAAACCCCCATCACAATGATCACCCTGTCTGCTGTTTTCGCTGTTGTCGTTTCGGCGGCTCAATTTCAGCCGCCGACACCGTTGCCGGACAACGTCGAGAAGCGCAATGTGATCATTTGGAGCGACGGCGTGCGGATGGCGGGCGACCTCTATCTGCCGAAGGGGCTGAAGCCGGACAAGAAACTCCCCGCCGTTTTGTTCTGCGCCGGCACCGGCGGCACGAAGAAAGGCACGCCACAAAAACTCGCGCCGCGGTTCGTGCAAGCCGGGTTTGTGTTCCTCGCGTTCGACTACCGCGGTTGGGGTGAGAGCGACAGCCGGTTGATGTCGCTCGACAAACAACCTGCGCCCGACGCCAAGAGCGAGGTCACCCTTCGCGCGCGCGCGATCCGTTGGCAGATGGATTTCGCCGACCAAACAACGGACATCCGCGCCGCGATTGGTTTCCTCGTGGGCGAGCCGAACGTTGACCCGCAACGCATCGGCATCCTGGGCACCAGTTACGGGGGCGGGCTGGTGACGTGGACCGCCGGCAACGATCCGCGGGTCAAATGCGTTGCCGCTCAAGTGGGCGGCATGGGCGGCGGGCGCGGCCCGGCCGCCGAGAAATACGCTTACGATTTGGCCGCCAAGCAGGCGCGCGCCGAGACCGAACCAGTCCCGTTTGAGACCGGCAAGATGGGCGGGAAGATGGCGCGTTACGACAACATGCGGGTCAACCCGGTGAAAAGCATCGGCTTCAACGCCATTGAGGCCGCCGAGAAAATCCGCGCGCCGATGATCGTCATTGACGCCGAGAACGACGAGTTGCTGGACCGCCACCAAAACGGCGAGCGGGTCGCAGAGATTCTGAAATCGCACGGCGTGCCAGTGGCGTATCACGTCCTCAAAGGCATGACTCACTACGGGATCTACCGGGAGGGATTCGAAGAAGCGACGCACCTCGAACTGGAGTGGTTCACCAAGCATCTCAAGAAACAAGCACCATGAACACACACAACAATATGAAGACACACAACGATCCACTGAGCCGGCGCGAGTTCCTGAAAGCGACAACGGCAGCGGTGGCGGCTTCCGCCGGCATCGGCTCCGCACTCGCGCCACTCCTGGCCCGCGCCGGCGAGGCGGGGCGTTCGCGCGCCCCGCGGATTTCGTATTACTGCAACGGCGAGATTCATGTCAATGAGGTCGGCCAGCCGGAGGGAAAACCGCTGACCACCGGCCACTGGGACTTCAAACCGTCGTGGTCGAAGACCGGCGACCACCTCGTCTGCTTCCGGAGACTCGAGGGTGATCCCGCAAACGTCATGACCTGGAAGAGCGCGATTTTCATCATCAACGCGGACGGCACGGGATATCACGAACTGAGCGACGGCACGCACACGGATTTCAATCCGACGTGGACGCGCGACGGTCTCAACACGCCAATCTGGAACCGCAAGAACGAGAAGAACGGCGGCTTCCACGTGATGCAGAGCAAAATCGGCGGCAAGCCCGGCGAAGAGGTCGCAATCACCGACGAGAGTTTTCACACTTGGGGGCACTCGTGCCTCATGGACGGCAGGATTCTCGTGACCTCGTATCTTCCGAAGCAGGGCGGGGGGATTTTCTTGCTGACGCGCCGAGAAGGGCCAAAGCCAATTTACGAACGCGTCCAGTGCGAACTGACGCCGAAGGGCATATTTCACCGGATGAGCGTTTCTCCCAGCGAGAAGAAAATCTGCTTCGAGTTCATTTCCTTCGAGCGACAGAGAATAATCAAATCCGGAGAACCCGGTCACACGCTCTACATCGGCGACTTCGATGTGCGCGAGCGCGCGATCACGAACCTCAAGCCGTTTGCCAACGAGGCGGGCAAGCCGATCTGGTTTGCGTATGCGCGTTGGATTGATGGCGAGTCGGCGGTGGTCTATCACTCCACCGAAACAGGGAAGGGCCAACTCTACGTTTACCGATTGGACGATGGCTCGATCAAGCGCGTCTCAACCAACCCGAAGGCCGACTATCGGTATCCACACGGAGAAGCCGCGCCGTGCTGAAGACATCGAGGACCGCAAGCCGCTGAACCCACCCAATGCGAAACTACGCCGCATCCGTGAAAACATCACTTCTCGTCATCACCCTCGCCGGTTCCGCGCTGATCTCGCCCGCCGCCGAAACGAACGCCAACCGCACCACGGCACAGATGAGCGAATTCCAGGCAGGCTTCGCCACCGCAGACATCACGCCGCCGGTTGGCTGGCGGCGGGCGGGCGGTTATCACGAGGTCGTCAGCGCCGCCGGCGGCGACCCGCTTTGCGCAAAGGCGATGGTTCTTTCGCAAGGCGGAACCACCGTGGCGTTTGTGGGTAACGACCTCTGCTCGGTGCCACGCGAAATCACCGACCGCGCCCGCAAACTCGCCAGCGCAAAGACCGGCATCCCGGCCGCGAACATCGTCATCACCGCCACGCACACCCATGGCGGGCCGGAATACTACGGACCGTTGCGCGACTTTCTCCATGCCCGGGCGATGAAGGAAAACGGCGGCAAAGACCCGTGCGAGCCGCTTGATTATCACGCGCTGCTGGTGGAATGCTGGGCTGAAGTAATCGCAAAGGCCCACGCGGCGCGCGTCCCGGCGAAACTGTCCGTGGTGGTGCCGCAACAGAATGGCATGGCGTTCAACCGCCGGTTTCTGATGAAGGACGGCTCGACCGGATGGAATCCCGGCAAGCTCAATCCCAACATCGCCCGTCCGCTCGGCCCGACCGATCCCGACCTGCCGTTCGTGCTTGCGCGAGACGCGGCAACGGGCAAGCCAATCGGGTCGCTCACGGTGTTTGCAATGCACTCGGCCATTTACGGTGGCAAGCCGTTCGGCGCGTGTTATCCGGGCCATCTGCAGGCGCAACTGCGCCGCCAACTTGGCGCACCCGGGTTTGTTTCCCTCTTCGGCGAAGGCTGCGCCGGCGATGTCAACCATGTGGACGTGAGCACCAAAGCATCGCAAGACAGCGAGACCGTCGGCGCGAAACTCGCCGCCACCATCCATGAGGCGCTGCCGTTGGCGCGGGCCGTCGCGGACGGCCAGCTTGCCATGCGCAGCGTCACCATCCGGTCGCCTGTCCCACCCGTCACCGAAGCCGAGTGCGCCGCCGCGAGACAGCTCATGGAGAACCTCGACCGCAGCAAAGCGCCGTTTCTTACTGTGGTGGATGCCTGGACGAGAATCCTCCGGCATGAGTTCTGGCAAAAACACGGCGGGAAACTGCCGCAGGAGGTGCAGGCCATCCGGCTCGACCGCGACACGACCATCGTCACACTGCCACACGAGATATTTGTGGAACTCGGCATGGCCATCAAGTCGGCGTCGCCCTTCCGCACGACTATCGTCGTGTCACTGGCAAACGACATGGATTTCTACATCCCCACGCGCCGGGCGTTTGAAGAGGGGAATTACGAGCCGACGGCGTGTCCGCTCGCGCCGGGCTGCGGCGAACGGCTCGTGCAGGCCGCGACGAAACTCCTGAACGAACTCAAACCGGCAAGTCAATCTGGAAGTCGTCCTTCTGCTCCACGCCCGGCAAAATCTCCATGACCTGCTAATGAAAACGAAAAGCACTCTCGGACGGCGCGAATTTTTGAAGAAGACGACGCAAGCGCTCGCCACGGTGGCCGTCTGCGAACGCAGGATGCCTGCTGACGCGCGGGCGGAAACGCCGGGGCAGTCTGCCGGCACAATCCCCACCCGCACCCTCGGCAAGACCGGCCTGAAACTCCCGATCCTCGGCTACGGTGGCGCCGGCCTGCCCAAGCGCTGGCGCAATCCGCTGTCACAGGAAGATCGCGTGGCACTGGTTCGTTACGCCTACGACCGGGGCCTGCGCTACTTCGATACGGCCGGCAACTACCTTGAGAGCCAGGCGATCATCGGCGAGGCGCTCAAAGACCGGCGTCGCCAAGTGTGCCTAGTGACAAAAGTCGAGACCACCAAGCCGGAGGAGGTGCGCAAGGCAGTGGAGCGCTCCCTCAAGGAACTGCAGACCGATTATCTGGATGTCCTCCTGATTCACGGCACGCCGGGACTTCAGCAAATGAGCGTCGAGCAGGCGATGAAGATTCACGCCGAGCTGGTCAAGCTGCGTGGCGAGAAGATCGTGCGTTTCCTCGGATTCTCCGCGCATGGCTACTTCGACAAGGCGCTGGCCCTGATCAACTCCGGCGGATTCGACCTCTGCATGTTGTCCTACGGCTACATCCCACGGGGCTACGATCAGGTCTGGACCGCCCGGATGACCAAACTGCGCGATGACTGCCTGGCCAAAGCGTCTGAACTCGGCATGGGCATCGTCGCGATGAAAGTCATCGGCGGCGGCTGGCTCGGCGCGTGGTCGGGCTACATCGTGCCGGGATTCGACAAGCAACGCCTCGAACAACTGCCCGCCGCCGCCATTCGCCACGTGCTGCAGGACCCGCGTGTTCACGTCCTGGCCATCGGCATGCGCCTGAAACAAGAAGTTGATGCCAACCTCAAGGTTTTCTCCGGCGATGCCACCTGCACACCGGAAGACCGCGCCCTGCTGGCGGAATTCTCCGCCAAACTTTTTGAAACCGACACGGTCAAGAAGTTCAAGATTGAGTGACCGGAAGCAAGGCACGGACAGTTCAAGCAACCGCAATCGCCGTCCGGGGGTCGGTGCCTGATCGTTGACGGCTCCATCCGCAGCCCTTGCAATCCATTGCACCTTTACAATAATCAAGACGTGATGAAATCGGTTCCACAAGTCATCCACTGCGAAGTCGTCGGCGCGACGAGTGTCCGGTTGAAGTTCAGTGACGGTTTTGCCGCTACGCTCGATCTCCAGCCGGCGTTGCGCCGCCGGGTGTTTGCGGCGTTGAAGCACCCCGAGAAATTTCGGGAAGCCACCGTGCAGGATGGCACGCTCGTCTGGCCGGGCGGCGCTGACATCTGTCCGAGCGTGCTGCGCTACTGGTGCGAACTGGGGCGGGTTTGCCCCAAAAAAGAACTCGATGCCCACTTCTCCGCTGCCACATCCACCGAGGTGGTCAGCATGGTCGCCGAATCGCCGGTCAAATACGGCAGGCAGCGGTAGTTGCAGGAACGAACAGTGTCCAGCCGGGAACAAGGTTGACGAGTTGGTTGCGGTCTTGAGACGATGAGGCGAGATGGACGGAGAGGAGAAATCAACATGGCAGCAAAAAGCAGCGGGAGCATTCGCCGGCTTTCACCGTCTAATGAATCAATGACAACATTGAACCGATACTTGTGCGTTCTTCTCATGGCCGGAAGCCTTTCGTTGACGTCGTGGGCAGCCGAGCCGATCGAATCCAGGTTCCAAGAGCCGAAGCTTTGCATTGATGACGCGCTCACCATCGCCAGGGATTTTGCCCGCCAGCACCACATTCAAGTCTCCGACAAATACATTGATTCGGCGCGCCTTGACTGCAATCCCCGCGGCGATCATGGCAAGTTCTGGCTCGTCACCTGGCTGCGCAACGAATACGCCAATGGCGTTGCGATCAAGGGCGGCCAACTTTACGTGCGCATCTACATGGACCGCACCGCAGAGGTTACCTATGGCGAGTAACCCGTTCTTGCGAATAACCATGACGCCATAGGCGCATCGGAAGCATGGCGATTCAAATACCGTCCATCACATCATGAAAGCGCTGATCACATTTCTGGCAGCCACATTCGTCCTGGGTTTGTTTTCCATGCAGTCCTTCGCCGACCGCAGCGTGGATACAAACCTCACGAAGCAGATTTCAAACATCTTGAAGGAATGCGGGAGCATTAAGCCCGGCATGACACGCGCAGACCTCCTGAAGGTTTTCACCACCGAGGGCGGCTTGTCCACGCAGACGCGGCGCAGATTTGTTCACTGCCGTTGCCCCTACATCAAGGTCGATGTGGAGTTTGCTCGCACAGAATCGAGGCAGGAGCAACCGACGGACACGATTACCAAAATATCCAAGCCGTTCTTGGAATGGAGCATTATGGATTGAACACGATGCCTGACAAATCGCCGGAGCCAACCGCCGCTGGCGGCTGGCTCACTTCCTGCGTCAGACGACTCAGAACGTCTCCTGGGAATGCCCTCGTCATCGGCGTCTTCCTCGCGGCCGTGACGGCGCTACACGCAGCCGAGCAGAGAATGCCTTTCACGCTGGCCATTGTCCCCACCCGCAGTAGAGCGGACCTGCGCGTTATCTCCACAGCCGAGAAGCAGCCAGATCTCTTTTACGTTGTCCTTACCAATGTCTCCGGCCAGCCACAGCCCGCCTGGGAGACTTGGAACAGTTGGGGCTTTTGGACGATCTCCTTTGAGTTCGTCATGCCCGATGGCAAACACATTGCGGTCATCAAGAACCGAAACACATGCTTTACCAAAAATTATCCAGCGACATTTCTTATTCCGCCCGGTGAGTCTCAGGTCTATCCCATCCGACTCGATGCGGGGTGGGACAATCGCCCGACCTTTGCCGAAGCCGGCGATACGCCGGTTACGGTCAAAGCAATTTACGAAGTTGCTCCTACTGCTGAGTCCACCAAATACAAAGTCTGGACTGGCCGTATCGAGTCAGCGAACTACAAGCTCATACTGAATCACTGGTAAATAAACACACAACCCGCCGAACTGGGTTGTCAGGCGATTCCGAACGCTTCCTATGAAATCCAAGCTTCTACTCATCCTGTGCCTCATTGCCTTTGCCTCAACACTTCACGCCGCCATCGGAATCGTTCCTGCATCCTTCAACAACGACTGTCTTCCCAGGCTCAAAGGACAAGAAGACCTTTTGCGTGTCGCAGCGGCATTCGACATTCAGGACACCGGACGCTGTCTGACCGGCTGGGTTCCCGAGGGCAGCAAGTTTTCCCCTTTCGTTTTTCTTGCCCGCCCCAAAGGCTCCCCGGGCGGCTATAATCTCTTGTTCATCGTCCACCAAGGCCGTGATCTTGTGATGGCCGTTGGAGGATTCAAGGACGAGCCGTTTGCCAATAAACTTGGGATTGCGATTCTCCCGCGCGACATCGCGCCGGGCAACCCGCTTCTTGGTTTTCCCAAGTGAACTCCAAATCAACGCGGGCGGGAACTGTTTTTCGCCAACGGAACTGCTTGCGGCACCTTGAGGCCGGGCACGGCCAGGCGGACGCGGTAGAGGCTGGGGCGTCAAGGGAGTCCTATAATCTTTGCGGTGGCAAGGGAGGGCCGCGCCGTATCGCGAAACAAAATAGCAAATTTCTCTTGACATGATGGGTAAATCTCTATACCTTGCGCCCGACGATGACGGGTGAAACGTGAAAGGCGGAAAGCCGATGCGAGATCGGAATAGGCGGGAGGGCCGAGGCAGAGGAACTGATGTGCGGAAACGCTCAAACAATCCGGTTCGATCCGACCCGATCCGGGTGAATCCGACCGTATGAAACCCGTTGGCGATTCAATGACCGGCGGCCAGAGACCGCCGCTCCTGCAGCAATCGTGCGGATTATCCGTTCTCGATGCGCGAAAACGTCTCTTTGCAGACTTTCAGCGTCTCTTGGAGCATGTCCGTGTGATTTTGTCCCCGATCTTATCCAAGTCCCGTTGCCGGAAACGGTTCTGCCGGCAGGAACGGACGTGCAAAGCGAACCCAAATGATGGCCGCGTCCAAAGCTGGAAAACATTGTTTTTCCACTGGAATACGAACATTTCGATCCGTCCCGGGGTCGGGTGTGAAACCACGTTTTTGCGAAACGAACCCAAATGTGGAACGACGCGGGTTCGATGCAAGATATTGCAAACGCGTTGGTTATTTGAAAAATACATGGCAGTTGTTGACCGCGCTCGAAGCAAAACGAAGCCAAATGCGACGGTTCAGCCCGAAGACCGAAGTTGCCCAAACCGTTTGTTTGATCAACATCCGGTCCGTGGTGATGGCGGAGCGCCGGAGGCGCGGCAGGTCGTAGCCCACCGCTGCGTTTTTCGCCAACGGAATCGGTTACGGCACCTTGAGGCCGGGCACGGTCAGGCGGACGCGGTAGAGGCTGGGGCGGGCGGTGATGAAGAGCGTTTTCCAGTCGGCGTCGCCGAAGGCGCAGTTGGTGGGCTGGTCGGCCGTGGCGAACGTGCCGAGAGGTTTGCCGGCGCGGTCGAAGACCATCACGCCGCCCTTGCAGGCGCAATAGATGTTGCCTTCGGTGTCCACTTTCATGCCATCGGGGCGGGGCGCCTCGCTGGTGAAGACGCGGCCGTTGGCGAGCGTGCCGCCGGCGGCAACATCGAAGGCGCGGATGTGGCCGCGCTCGGTGTCGTTGATGTAGAGCACCTTTTCGTCCGGCGTGAACGCGAGCCCGTTGGGCTTGATGAAATCCCGCGCGACCACGGTCAGCGTTTTGCCGTCGGGCGCGATCCGAAAGACGCCCTGGAAATCCAGTTCCCGCTCGCCGGGTTTGACGGCGAAGGGCGGATCGGTGAAGTAAATGGCGCCGTCGCTCTTGACGACGACATCGTTCGGGCTGTTGAGGCGCTTGCCTTCGAAGCGGTCGGCGAGGGTGATGATGCTGCCGCCGGCCTCGGTGCGGGTGACGCTGCGCGAGCCGTGTTCGCAGGCGATGAGGCGGCCTTGTTTGTCGAGCGTCAGGCCGTTGGAGTTGTTGCTGGGCGTGCGGAAGGTCTCGCACTTGCCGGCCTTGAACCGGACGATGCGATTGGCGGGGATGTCGCTGAAAAGCAGTTCGCCCTTCACTGCGACCCAGAGCGGGCCTTCGGTGAACTTGAAATCACCGGCGATTTTTTCGACCGGCGCTGCAAGGTCGAGCGCGAACACTGCGCTCGCCGCCAGGATACAGGCACAGTGAAGGGCTGTTTTCATTGGCGCGACCGATAAACCAAGGGCCTTTTTGAAGATTATATCATTCATGGAAACTACTCCGGGAGTTTCAGACCTTCGCTCACCGTCTGGTGGGCGATCTTCTGCAGAATGGCCACGTCATCGGCCTTCAATGCCGGCGGCACAAAAGAATTGCCGACGACGCTTCGACCGAACAAAAACTCGAACCAAACGGCCGCGCCGAGATATTCGCCGGCGGCGCTCGCGTGATGGCCGTCGAATTTCAGCGTCTTGCCAGACCATGAATAGCCGCGATGGAGCGAGTGCGCCTGGTCGGGCAACGCGGGTGGCTTCGCGCTTTTGGGATCGAACTGGGGATCGGGAAAAACGCCCTTCCATGCGGGATCACGGCGCGCGTTTTCAAACGCGTCACCGACCGGAATTATACGGCGGCCGAGTTCGCCGGCAATCGTCTCGTAGGCTTTCCGCACCTTCCAATACATGTCCTGCTGCATGAACCCATTTTTGAAAAGCGGATCGTCACTGCGGTAGGCCCACGTCTCGTGGATGAGGAGTTCGGACTTGGGGCATCGTTGTTGGATGTAGTCGCGGAGTTGCGTGGCATAAGGACGGTAGGTCTCCGGCTTGAAACTGATCAGGCTGTATTGCTGGATGGTGATGAAATCCCACGGTTCGGCGGCCAGCGCGCTCCAGGCGCGCGCGAGCGCATTGGTCGAGCCGTGCTCGAACGCGACGGCGTTTTTCCAATGCCGCTCCAGCGGACAGCCGCCGATGCTGATGGTGCGAAAAGTCAGCTTGTCACCGGCCGCGTCCACGATGCCAGGCAGATAGTGGGTGGCGTTTTGCGAAAAGCTGTTGCCAATGGCCAGCAGTCGAACGTGCTTCGGGCCCGTCTCCGCGGCGCCGGCAACGCCCATCCATCCGCACGTGACGAGGGCGACGATAAGACCGAGCATTCTTCTTCCGATTTTCATGACAAATGTTTTCGATAGCCGGGGTGAGGCTCAGGGTTTGAGGGTGAACTTCCCGAAACGGATGGCGCTGCGCTGGCGTTTGGCGTCGCCGCTGTCCCAGACGGCGCAGAATTCGCCGGGAGACGTCTCAAGCAATGTGGGATAGGAATTATGGATGCCGGCGTCGAAGAACGGGCGCTCCGCACTCCATTCACCGTCGGCGGGCTTCACCTTGTACCACAGGGCCATCCGGCTCCACGCAGGGCCGTCGTTATAGACATAGAGTTGCGCGCCGGTACGCGACTGTCCGAACCACGCCTTGGCTACCGTGTTCCAGAGGGCGGGTTCCTCCTGCGCCACGCTCCAGTGCCTGCCGCCGTCGGCACTGGTGGTGGACCAGGCGCGTGGCGGCTCCAAGGCTTCGCCGGGTTTGTCCATTTTGGAGGTGCGCATGACCATCTTCAGGCCGCCGGACTCGCCGGTCACCGCCAGCATGCCCTCGTGCAGAAAAATCCTGGCCGGCTCCGGTTGCGGGACGTAACCGCCCAAGCTCCACTCCAACAAGCTCGTGCTGCGCAGGACCAAATGCTCGCGCGTGCCATGGGGATCGTGCTGCCGCGTGTTGCAGTGCGCGGGCAGGACATAGATGGGCCGGCCGTCCTCGAGAATGCGCTGGATGTCGCCCAAAATGACCATGGGGCCGCTGTAATTCATCGCCAGTTCCACGGGGTTCCACGAACGTCCGCCATCGCCGCTATACGCGGCAGCGAGATGCGAGTCCTCGCTGTCGCTGTAATGGAGCGGGCAGCGCATGGCAAAACACCAGACCACGTCCAGGCCCGGTGGCCGGTAAAGTACCGGGTTGGCGTAGGCGAACTGCATGGTTCCGTGCCGCTCGGTGTGACTGAAGATGGCGCTCGGGATGCTCCACGACTGGCCGTCGTTGGTGGAAACCACGGCATCGATGCTTCCCATGTCGCCCTTGCCCGGGATGCCCGCCTCGTAGGCCACGATGTAATGTTTGGGCTTCCACTGCGCAATATGCGGTTCGCCAAGCAGGGCCGCGCGAGGCTCTTGTTCGACGGTGCGAACGACGCGCACATCCCGCACATCGCCCGACGACGCCTTGTCCTGGGCCTGCAGGGGATTCTGCGTAGTCCACACCACCGTCAGCATCACGGCCAAAAGCACCGGCATCTGTTTCATAAGAGGTTTTGATTATGGCTTCACGAACGCCGGGCTGATTGAGCAGTTCACGGCGTGAACCCACCCAGCGTCAACCAACCGGGAAGATGCCGGTCTTGCGCGCCGTTGGCGAATCGCAGGGGCCGGCCATTGAACATGGGATTGGGCACGCGCAGCAGGAGATGATAACTGCCCGCGACAAGCTGCCGCGCGTCCGCCGTGTATTCCCAACAGCGATCGGCATCGCCCGGCAACAGACCCGTGAGTTTCCAACCAGGTTTCCATGTTGCCACGATTTTGCCTTGCGCATCGAGCGCGGCCAGCTCGACAGGCCAGTCCGCGTAGAACGGCGCAACGCCAAGGTTTCTCACGGTCACCGAAACGCCCAATTCGTGCTTGTCCGCGTTCATCTTCACCCCGGTGGAGGCGATGTAAAACTCATAGCCAAGCCGGCGGACGCCGGCGATGGCGCGCTCCCGCTGCTCCGGGGTGAGTTTCCTTGCGATGCTCGAGTCCATCATCCACGTCGCGTGGGTTGCCTCGACGCAACGCAGGAACCCCTGCCCTTCCGGCGTGCTCGACGGTTCGTTCCACAGGCCGGCCCAGACTTCGGGCCGCACCTCGCCGCCAATGGGATGCGCGCGCCATTTGTTCATCGCCTCCGGGCCGGCCTTCTGCATCCGTGCAAGGAAGTACCAGCTACCGCCCTTGAGTTCCGTGGGCAACGTGGCCCACGCGAACGAATCGTCGTGATAACCAAACGGCCGCGTGTGATTCGCGGCGTAGGCGCGGTCGTCTTCGCCCGCCGGGTAACGCAACAGGATGGGCGTCTTCTTGAAGGCGGCCTCGTAGGCATCCATCACTTCGCGCTGGATGGTCTTGCTGGCCCAGAGTTTGTGGAGCGGGTGATCGTGCCACTCGCCCCATTTGCCCAGCAGGCCGGCGGTGATGAAACCAATCCGCGGGTCGCCATCGTAACGCGCGCCGAGCGCGGCGATGAAATGGGTCATCGCCGTCCGCAGGCGCGCGTCTTCGTAATCGGGCGTGAGCAAGAGCGACTGCTTGCCGCCCTCGACAATGGTGTTGGTGTGGACCAGCACGCCGGCATCGAGCAGGAACTGCGGCACCGCCACCGGCTGGTTCGGGTATTCGAGAAAAAAACGGAACACGGTCTGGCACCCGCGGCCCTCAATGTCCTTGATGAGCCGCTCCAACGGCTGCCAGTCGAACGTATCCGGCCCGTTCATCACCGCGCGCACGGGCAGGTAGTTGAACTCCAGGCTGTGCGGAAAGTCGCGCGCCTGACGGGCATACGGCGCGAAGCCTTTGAGCGGGTTGTCCGGCGGCGCGGGCGCGTAATCCAACGGCGCAGCGGCGTGCAGCGCGGCAAGCGGCGCCAGCAGCAGTGAAACAAACACCCCCCGGATGACGACTCGTTTATGGATTTGTTTCATGCGCTCATCCCGCTGCTACTTGTCAACGCCGCGGCTGGCTCGGACGGGCGCGTGAAATACGAGCACCTTCGCCGGCCCAGTCATATCGGCGACGTAGACGTAGTAGTCCGCCGTCGCCGCTGCCGTTCCGCTGGTGTTAACACGCGCCGCCCGCTCGACGGCGACCGCCAGCGCGATGAACTCCCTGCCAACCTGATAATGCCCGACCTCAACCGGCTTGTGCGGATCGCTCACATCCAACACACGCACGCCACGCTCGTCGGCGGCGACAAATGCGTAACCGTCTTTGAGAATCACATCCTGCGCCACAGCCCCGAGATTCACCGTTGCCACCAGTTCTGGATTGGCGGGTTCATTGACGTTCACAACAACAAGGCCGGTCTTGGTGGTGACGTAGGCAAATCCGTTTTCCACTTCCAGTTCGCCTCCGTTGAAAATCTTCGGCGCAAGCTGGCAGACTCCGGTCTGGCGCGGTTTCGCGGGATCATGGATGTCCGCCAGAACAATCTGGCTTTCATGGTGTCCGTAAAGAACCGCGGTGTCATGCCACAGCGCCACGGCATCGCAATCAATGTTCGGATTCAGATTACTGACGATGACCGGCTTCAACGGCTTTGACACATCCACGATGGTGAGGCCCGCGACATGGTTGGCGACATAGGCAAGGTTGCCGCGGGCGATGATATTCTCGGTCATCGAGGGCATGTCCAGCCGGGCGGCCTCGCGCCATGGATGATCGCGCGTGTCGTAAACCGTCAGGAACTTCTGGTAGTTGCAAGTGATCGCGTAGTCGCCCACCAGCACCAAGTCCCAAGCGGCGGGCAATGAGTCGCCAATCTGTTTCGGCGTGGCGGGGTCCGCGCCGAGGTCAAACCATCCGCCTCTCATTGCGGCGGCGTCTTGTGGTTTCAGCCGGCCCAGAACCGCGCCCGGCGTCAGAAAGAGCGAGCGCCCGATGATGTGGATATAAGAACCTTTGGCGTTCAGGCTCCTGAGCGATTCGATGTTCAGGCGGTCTTCATTGACGGCGGGTGCGGTCCCTTTGTCTTCGGCGTGCGCCACTGCGCCAATCAGCAGCGTGCAGCCGGCGATCGCAACAAGCTGTCTAAGGTTTCTCATCATGTCTCCAGTCGGTGCGATGTTTATTGCGGAGCGGTTTCTCTTGTTCTACTTACCGGCCCGCCAATAGACTACGCGACCATCCAAAGCGTCAAGGCAGAAGGCGGCGGTCGCCGGTTGTATCAGCTATCGCGTGGTGGCCGGTCGTCTCGCGGCGGACGGTCGTCGCGACTGCCGCCGCCTTGACCGCCCCTGCCCCTGCCTTGGCCGCCACTACCGCCGGGGCGGTCGGTGCGTTGTTGTTCGGTCATGTTGTCGAGGCCGGTCTTGCCTTTTTGGGAGGCAGGCAACTCGATGACGCCTTTGGGCGTGAGGTCGCGGCCGCGCAATCCGATATAATCGGGCGCGTAGCAGTGAACTTTGAAGACGGCGTTCCAGAGATGGCCGCGCATGTCTTTGCCGGGATTTTCGCCTTGGGCAAGGATGCCGCCGCGCACCATCGGGTTGACGTATTGCCAGACCATCTCGCCGGTGGGCGTGATCTCGAACAAGTTGCCGACGATGCCGGCGCAAATGAGGGTGTTGCCGTTGGGCAGGCGATGGGCGCCGGAGATTTCGGAGGAGAAGAAATCGGTGCGGTTCTTCGCCTCGTAATGCCAGACCGGTTTTTCGGGGCCATAGGTTTTGCCAGGGGCGAGGAGGTAGCGGCCGTTGGCGTCGAGCGGCAGCACGATTTCCTCGATGCTGGAGTAGCCGCGGTCGTAACCGTTGTTGAAGATGGTCATGTGACCGCCGCCGGGCGAGCCGGCGGGAATCCACTGGGCGTCGTGCTGCTGGACGAGTTGCTTGTCGCGCGAGGTGCCGCGTTGGTAGGCGGCGGGGTTGCCCCAACGGTAGATGAGGTCGCCGCCTTTGCCGTGTTTGCCGCCGGCGTGGCTGGCGGCTTGCTGGGTCGTGGTGCTGTGGTCGAGGACCCAAATCTCGTTGCAGCCGCGGACGCTGAGCACGATCTGGTCGAGCGTCGGGTTGTAATCGAGGGAATTCATGTGGTTCCAGAACGCGGGCGTGGCGCGGCCGTTGCAGGCGACGTCCACCAGCTCGGGATGCGCGGCCGGGTCGCCGTAGTTGGGTTTGGACTTGTCGGAATGCTGGATGAGGTGGTCCCATACGTGCCATTCCCAGACGATGCGGCCGCCTTTCGGCAGGATCGGTTCGATCTCGACGACGGCATCGGGCACCAGAAACTCATCGCGCATGAGGTCGGCATTAAAACCGGCGGCCATCGCCTCGGCGCTGGATTTGCGCTCGACCATCAGTGCGAGCACGTGGCCGTTCGGCAGCGGCTTGATGTCGTGGTGCAACTGATACTCGCGGGTGGCGTGGGTAAACTCCCAGACCAGTTTTCCGTCCCAGGCATACTCCTCGATGCGGCCGCCTTCGCCGCCGCCGGTGCCGCCCTGCACCCGGACCATGCACGAGCGCAAGAGGTGGCCGTTCGGCAACAGATATACGGTTTGCCCCGGCTCGTACTCGCTCTTCCACTGGTGAACCGCGCGGCCCAAGTTGTCGATGAGATACGTGACGGTGTTGTGCTTCGGCGCCATCAACGTGTAGCCAGGGCACGCCTTCGGAGTGTTCAGATACAAACCGACGGTCTGGCCCGGGTTGGGTGAAGTCGGAATTTTATTTTCCGGCATCTCATGCCGGCCACCGCCGCCACCGCCCTCGCGGTTTCGATCCTGGCCCTGGCCTCGCGGGCGAGGCGGTCGTCCGGGTTCGTCTTGTGCCACGACCTGCATCACGGTGCCGGTCGCCAGCAGCACCAGCAACGCGCTCTTGGCGAGTCGGCGAATGGATTGAGTGGGTGTGTTCATGATTTTTCTCCTACTGATTCGGGGGTTGTGGGCGATCACCGCGAGTGTTGCCACCCCGTTCACCGTCGCGTGACGGACGCGGCCGCTGGTCGTCCGCGCCCTGGCGGTTGGAATCGCGCGACGGACGGTCGCCCGGTGGCTCCGCTCCGCCGCCGCCTTGCCGCGTGTAAATCACCTGCAACTCCGCGCTGCCGAGGGTGCGGTCCTTGATCGCGGCGAGCAGGACCTCGCGATTGACTTGCGACGGCGGGACAGTGAGTTGCGGCGGAGCTGACAGCGCGTAAACGGTGAGGATGTAAATTTTCGGCCCCGGCCCCTTGGAGCGCGGCGGAGCGTATTCGGTGCGATCGTTGACGCTGTTGGTGCCCAGTGTCCCGATGCCCTTCACGTTTTTGGGGAGGCTTTGGACCGTCGCCGGGATGTTGTAAAGAATCCAATACCACTTGGTCTGGTCTGGCGCTTCATGGTGCATGATGAGCGCGTAACTCTTGGTGCCGGCCGGCGCGCCAGTCCATTCGAGCGGCAGCGTGGCGGCGGCGCCATCGCTCGTGAACTCCGCCGGCAGCATCCCGCCATCCGCCACCGCAGAACTGCGCAGGACGAACGAGCCGGTGCGCGCCGGTCGCTGCGCCTCGGAACGCTGCGGGCGCTCCCCGCCTCCTCCGCCACCGCCCTGGCGCTGGCCGCCTTCTTGTCCGCCGCTTTGCCGGGCGCGACGCCCGCCGCCGGGGCCGCCACCCGACCCGTCCCCGCGACCTGCGATGTGCTGAACCGGTGTCGGCTTAATCACAGGCCGGGTTTCGGCATTGACCGGCAACAGCACACGGAATCCGATGTGGAAATACGGACCATCGGGATCGGTCAAATGAGTGATCGGATCGGGACCGCGGAAATAGGACGGGTCGCGGTTCGACACGCGGCTGTGGCCGAATTCGCCATTCGACCAACTGCCACCGCGCATGCAGCGGTAAGCCTTGCCGTCCGGCATGGGGCTGCCTTGGGCCGGGCCCGGCGGATTCTCCGCCGGCGAATACGTGTAGTAATTCCGTTCATACCACTCAGTGCACCACTGCCAGACGTTGCCGGCGGTGTCGTAGAGGCCAAAGCCATTTGCGCCGTTCGCGGTCTGGAAACTCTCCTGCGCGCCCGGCCAGCCGAAGTCGCTTTTGCGCTGCAGTTTTCCGTTGAAGAAACCGACCGGCGTCGTCCACGGCAGCGGGCCGCTGCGAAACGGATTCTTCGATTCCGGCACGTTGGCCTTCGTCGGATCGGCGTCGTTGCCCCACGGATAATTATAATACGGGTTCTGCTGCCCGCCGCGCGCGGCGTATTCCCACTCCGGCTCGGTCGGCAGCCGGAAACCGCTCTTGTTGAAGTCGCAATCCCACGTCGTCGTGTTGTAGCAGAGCGGCAACCGTCTCTGCGCGCTCAGCCAGTTGCAATAAACCGCCGCGCCGGGCCAGCGCACGCAAACCATCGGGTGATTCTCTTTCTTATCGAGCACGGAAAACTTCCTGCCGTCCCAACCAATCCGGCTGCACGGGGAAGACTCGCGCGCGTCGCAAAGCAGGTCGCTGCCGCCGACGAGATACACACCGCCTTTGCGCACCTCGATCATCCGCTGCGCCAGCGCCGCGTTGAGGAACTCGCAATATTGTTGCGTGGTGACGTCGTGGATGCCGATGTGAAACGCGCCGAGGCTGACCGTATGGATCGGGATCTCGTCGCTGCCGTGCTTTGGGTCCACGAAGCCGTGATGGTCGCCCATCTCGAACTTCCCCGCCGGGATCAGCGCCATGCCGTCCATCGTCGCCGCGCGTCCGCCACCCGACACCATCAACCACGTGCCCGTCAGAACCATCATCAACATTTGGCGTTTCATTATGGTCTCTCCTTCACCTGTATTTAACGCGAGACATGTAAAGGGTGTGTGTGCATGGTAGAGGAGAATTGTAAAGGAAGCGTAAAAGTTGCGGCGTTACAGCAGCGGTGCGGATACACTTCTCTCTGGAGAATCGAACATGACTCCGACAAACAGCAACGCCGACGCCGCAGGCGCGCTCACTCGCGTGTTGGTGATTGACGACGACCGCAAACTCTGCCGACTCATCAAGACCTACCTCGAACCGCTCGGCTACGATGTCTCGGCCGTTCACACGGGGCCGGACGGCGTCGAGAAGGCCACCGGCGAAACCTGGCAGGCGGTGATCCTCGACGTGATGCTGCCGGGCATGGACGGCTTCGAGGTGCTCAAACACATCCGGCGTCAATCGAACGTGCCCGTGCTGATGCTCACCGCACGCGGGGACGAAGCCGACCGCATCGTGGGACTGGAGATCGGCGCGGACGATTATCTGCCCAAGACCTTCTCGACGCGCGAACTGCTCGCGCGCCTGCGCGCCGTCACGCGTCGGGCTTCTTCGCAGCCCGCGGCCAAGGCAGGCGAGGATGCCGAACCGGAGATTGTGGTCGGCAAACTGCGGGTCAACACCGCCTCTCGCACCGCGGTCTTCGACGACCAGCCGCTGCTGCTGACGCCGGTGGAGTTCGATCTACTGGCCAGCCTCGCCCGCGCGCGCGGGCGCGTGAAGACGCGCGAGCATCTTCTGGAGGAAATCCGCGACCGCAACTACGAGGTGTTCGACCGTTCGATTGACGTTCACATTTCCGCGTTGCGCAAGAAACTCGGCGACGATCCGAAGGAGCCGCGATTCATCCGCACCGTGCGCGCCGCCGGCTACATGCTCATCAATCCCGACACCGAACGGCCCTGAGCCATGAGAATCCGTTTTCCACTCTACGCGAAGATTCTGCTCTGGTTCTTCCTGAACCTCGCCGCGCTGGGCGTCGCGTTCTACGTTTTCTTTCACTCGCAAGTGAGGCTCGGCCTCAACTCGCTGATGATGGGCCGGGCCGGCGACCGGATACAGGCAGTGAGCGAGATCATCACCGGCGAGCTGAACAAGTCCCCGGGGCGGGCTTCGGCGGACGAAATCCTCAAACGTTTCAGCGAGTCCTACCGCGTCCAGTTCTATCTGTTCCAAAGTGAGGGCCGCCAGATCGCCGGCGAACCGGTGGCGTTGCCGCGGCCCGTGGCGAACGTGCTCTCGGAACAACGCGGACCGCCGCCCGGCGCCGGCCGCGGGCGCGGCCCTTTCACGAAATTCATGGAGCGCGTGAACGACCCCGTGCGTTACTGGGTGGGCGTGCGCGTGACGGTGCTGGACCGCGACGGAGCGCGCACGGTGCCGGCCACGCTGCTGGCGGTGTCGGATTCCATGAGCGGCGGCGGCCTGTTCCTCGACTTGAAACCCTGGATCGAGATCGGCCTCGGCGCGCTGGTCTTCTCCGTTTTGTTTTGGATTCCGCTGGTGCGCGGCATCACGCGCTCGATCTCGCAAATGACGCACGCCACGGCGCAGATCGCCGACGGCCGTTTCGACACGCAGGTGCCGGCGCGCCGCAGCGACGAACTGGGCCGGCTCGGCGAAAGCATCAACCGCATGGCCTCGCGCCTGTCGGGATTCGTCACGGGCCAGAAACGGTTTCTCGGCGACATCGCGCACGAGCTTTGTTCGCCGATTGCGCGCATCCAGGTGGCGCTGGGCATCCTCGAACAGCGCGCCGATGAGAGCCAGAAAGCCTGCGTCGAAGACCTGCGCGAGGAAGTGCAGCAGATGACGAGCTTGGTGAACGAACTGCTCTCCTTCTCCAAGGCCAGCCTCAAACAGAAGGACGTCGCGCTGGAATCTGTCCCTCTGGCGGACCTGGCGCGGCGCGTCGTTGAACGCGAGGCCGCCGGCGCGCAGATCGAAATCGAGATGGACGAAACCCACCGCGCCCTCGCGTCGCCGGACCTGCTGGAGCGCGCGCTGGGCAACGTGATCCGCAACGCCGTGCGTTACGCCGGACACGCCGGACCGATCACCGTTTCCTCGGCGATCACATCGGCCGATGCGATCCTCACGGTGAGCGACCTTGGCCCCGGTCTGCCGGCGGAGGCGCTGGACAAAATCTTCGATCCCTTCTTCCGCCCGGAATCCTCCCGCAGCCGCGAAACCGGCGGAACGGGTCTTGGCCTGGCCATCGTGAAGACGTGCGTGGAGGCCTGTCAGGGCGTTGTCACCGTCCGCAACCGCCAGCCCTCGGGCCTGCTGGTCGAGATGCGTCTGCGCCCCTGCCCGCCGACGCCGGCGCGGTGAGAGCAGCGATCGAGAAATACGGGAAGGCCCGCCAAGGCCGCGATCCTTTCCCTCGTCCCGCAGCATCGCCTGGCAAAACCTCCGTGACCCGTTGGCCGCTCGGTCATGAAGCCGTCAAGAATCAAGAACGGACGGCGATGATCACCCGCCGGTGCAAAAATTATAGGACCGACCCCTTCGACCTTCGACACTTGTAGCACCCCAAGCAGCACAGGAGTTTGTGAGGGGAAAGGCAAACGTGTGACCGATGCGCTCTGTTTGCCTTTGCCGGTTTAATATGAGCGTGACCTAATCGCGCAAAGTGCTCTGGACGAAGGAAAAGCGAGCCTTTTGCGCTTGTCGCACCTCCTGTGTTATGCGACAAAAACGAGGTCCGATTAAGAATGTCAGGCGACTCCACATCATGAAATCCCTCCGACCAGTTTTTGCCGCCCTCGCCATCTGTGCAACCCTCCTCTGGACAAACGGCCACCTTCACGCCAAGGACGCGGAGCCGCCACTCTACATTGTGCTTTTTCGTCTAACAATAGGGGAGGACGACAAGCTTCAGGACTTCCAAGTGATAAAGATCATTGATCTGCTCTCCGGATCGAACAATGCGGCACCGGTCGAGTTGCCCCAAGCGTTTGTCAGCCACGCTCGAAAGAAGGTCGAGGGTGAGCATTTTAAGCCAACCATCCGCGATGGAAAACCCACCAGCACCCTGACCAGCTTCCTCTACTCACCGGCAAATGAGAAGAACGAGCCGCCGGGCATCTCTTTCGGCGCGCTCAACGGGACAATGAATGACACTACTAATTTCCGTCTCTTGGGGCAAGACGCGGCGGTGGCCGTTTTTGGCACGAACTTTGGACGCTCCGTTTTCTCTGTCAGCTACTACGCCATGCCTCTGCCAAAGGCGAGAAGGGATCAGCGGGAAACCATCGTCGAGGCGGAAGTTCAGCGCTGTGCCGCGAATGTCCAGAACGCCGAAATCCTTTCTCGCAGGAATCTCTCCACTGACTCGCAGACCATCATGGAATTTACCTGCAAACCTTCGAGGAACAAAGCCCTCACCATCCGCTGCCGCTACATCTGCAACGATCGTCAGATGCTCGTCTGCACTGCCGTCACGCCCGACGGACTCCCCGCCGAGGACGTTCAATCCTTTGATCGCCTTTTTGAAACCTTTCGCTTCCGATAAAATAGATGACGGCGAGCCGGTGGTTGCCCTTTCGCTCAACGAATGAATCCAACGTCGCCTAACCATGCGCTGTAGCGAACGGCGGCGGGCCGTCGCGTTTGCAATCGGCGCGGCGCGTGGCCACCGTCGCTGAGATTGGTCATTCTGCAACCGACCGGAGCAGCAAGATGAAAGACTACGAAATCGTCGACACCAACGCCGGGAACATCAGCAGTTGCAGCTTCTGTGGCTACAAAGACGCCAACAACCTGGGACATCGTCGTAAAGCGGATTGGCTGAAGGAGCGCTACGCGGAAGGCCTGAGGTTCAAAGTGCTCCGCTCACAAAGATTTGGTGATATTGGGATGATCGAATATGCCCTTGGCAATCATGCCTGGAGACCTGTGGAGGCGGAGGGCTACCTTGTCATCCATTGCCTGATGGTCAACGGCAAGCACAAAGGCAAGGGGCTGGGCACTCTCCTGTTGGACAGTTGTCTCAGGGATGCAAGGAAGAGTCAGTGCCGAGGAGTCGCCGTGGTGACCAGTTCCGATAGTTTCATGGCGCGAAGTGATTTCTTCATCAAGGCTGGTTTTGTCCCGGTGGAGAGCTCCCCGCCTTACGAGTTGCTCGTCAAGAAGCTCAAAAGAGCAGCCCCGGATCCCCGTTTCATCGTCCAAAAAGAACGACTCTTGAAGAGGCACAAGAAGGGTCTCACGATCCTGGCTGCGGATCAGTGCCCTATGGTTCCAAAGTGCGTGGCGGACATTGCGGAGATGTCCAGAGCCTTGGGGCTGGAACCGAAAGTAGTTCGAGTCAGGAGCGCCAAGGCGTCAAGGGAACTCCCGACGCCCTATGGCATGTTCAGTGTCCTTTACGATGGGAAGCTGATCGCAGACCGTCCTGTCAGCGGAACGAGATTCTCGTTCATCCTGCGCGACCTAGTGTAGCGTCCCGTAAATGGCTTTCACTTTCTTGAGTTTTGCCATGATGGAATCCAGCGATGCTGTCCAGACAAACGGTTTAGCTTCTGAGTTGTAAGCCGACAGATACGCTTCAATAG
>Ga0114951_10001401_pt1 | contig 29815 bp, 18 predicted proteins | sample AM7aDNAmetaG_FD_88677 | JGI IMG/M metagenome (GOLD analysis project Ga0114951, IMG submission 88677) | Freshwater microbial communities from Finland to study Microbial Dark Matter (Phase II) - AM7a DNA metaG | ecosystem: Environmental > Aquatic > Freshwater > Lake | place: Finland: Lake Alinen... | reverse complement strand
TTGAGCCAGGCGAAGGAAGAAGGCCGGCGCACCGTTTGCAAGAACAACCTCCACCAGATCTATCTCGGCGCCATGGCGTATGACAGCGACTTCGACAGCCAGGTCCCGCAAAACAATCCCGTTTCGTGGGACGGCAGCATGACGACGGATGAGGATCAATACGCGTTCGGCACGACGCCACCGACCGGTTGGGCGTGTTACATCACTAACAATTATGTGAGCTTTAGCCTCATGACATGCCCCAGTCAGGGTTGGGCTCCCCAAGTCGTCCATTGGTGGCCGGGGCTTGGCTTGCACTATAGTTTCCGGTACAATAGCACCCGGGCGCTCGGCTACGGGACGGCGGGGTTTCCGGCAAATATCACGGCGATCGCACCGCGGGGTTTTATCGTTGACCCGGCTCGATCCCAGCTTGGCTTGTTCAGCGATTCGGCGATTCGTCGGCGCAATAATTCTCCGCCCTACGACGTCGTGCTCGTGAACCCACCAGGACCTAATCCAATGGCCTATACCCAGAAGTGGGCGCATAGATATGGCGGCAACGTCTGCGCGCACGATGGCCGCGTGATTTGGGTGCCAAACATCGCGGTCGGGGGGAATGGGATGGGGGGGGCGCCGGGTTTTCCGCGCCAGTGGATCGTGGGCAATAGCGCTTGGGACAATAGCGTTGATCCGTTCCTAAAATCCCATTGATCCGAATGAATAACTTTCAACATCCAGACGGTTGGGGTGGAACCCGCCTGCGCGGCCGAAGCTACGGCGCGGCGAAGGCCCGACCCTCCCGAACCGAGCCTGCGGGAGGGCGCGGTTCCACCCGCGCCAAACCGCATCGGCGTTGTCGCCACAGCGCGGTGGGACACCGCGCCCGACCGCCGCAAACCAACCCAATGATCCAAAAATAATAATTATGATTACATTCCCAGAATCCGATCTCGCTTCAAAAACACATCCCTACCGGATCCGCATCCAACCGGATACTGGCGCTGAGCTGGCCACCGTCCGCCTGCACCGGGCTGCACCGGCCGCGGCCGTCGTCGCGGCCGAAATTAAGTTGCCAGCCGCAGCCGGTACGCCGCTCGAACTCCGACTGGACGTGGCGCAATTGGCGGACGGCGAGTACGACGGTGAAATCGAAATTACCGGTGCCGGCCAGAAACAGGCCTGGCCATTTCATTTTTATCGCCTGCCAGACCATCGTTCGCCGGGGATTCCGTTTGGCATGTATGCCGTCCCGTATCCGGACGACACGGCCGGCATGGATGCGACGCTGGCGGAAGTTCAGCAAACCGGCACCACCCTGCTGTGCCTGCACATGAACGGCACCGGTAAGGACCGGGCCTTTCTGGATCGCGCCGCGCGGTTTGGGATGCAGTTCTGTCCTTCCAGCAACCGGGATCACCGGGCCGATGGCTCGACCATCGAATGGCCATCAGAGGTGCGGATCAACTTCCCGCCCGGCGCGCCCTCGCAGGAGAAACGGCAATCTTGTTACAGTCAACCGCAGGTGCGGCGCGAAGCCGCCGAAGCGTTCGCCGGGATGCTGCGCGAGTATCAGGCGCATCCGGCATTCAGTGGACAGGTGTATTATGGCGATGACCTGTTCATGTCGTCGCAGAGCGTGATGGGCAAGGTCTGGCTGAGCTGTTATTGCCGGCGTTGCCGCGAGGATTTCAAGCAGCAGTTCGGATACGAGCCGCCGTTTACCACCGCCGCCCCTGAGTATGCGGTGGTTTCCGCCAGCGATCCGTGGCTTTCCTGGATGCAATACCGCAACCGGGACATCTACGGTGGGTTTATCCGCGCCCTGATGGCAGCGAAGGATGCAGTGGATCCGGCCATTCAGATCGGGCTGTGTCACGGCGCGCCGGACAATCCGTTCACGTCAATCATCAGCGGGGTGTACACCCCCTTGAGCCAGCCGACAGATGTGGTCTCAAGCTACTTCTATCCATTCCTGCGCTCGCCGGCTGCTGATTTCATCTGCCACTACGAATTTAGCAAAATGAACAATCGCCAGAAAGAGGTCTGGATGCTGGGGCTGTTTCTGGCTGACGGCCATATCTCGCCCGACTGGCAGGTCACGCAAAACTACTGGAACATGCTCGCGGCCGGTTACAAGTTCATTGCCTTCTTCTCCTGGTGGGATTACGTCGGCGATTTGAAAATCGCTGACGAGTCGGGCAAGGAAAAACTCCAGCAGGCGTTGGCCGCGCTCACGCGCTGCGGTGCGCACAAGGACTGGATTTTCCCGGCGGCCAAGCATTGGCAGGACACGCCAACCCGAGTTGCGGCCCTATACTCGTACACGACGGAAGCCTTCGACATCGCGCCACGCGCGCGCAATCACCAGCACATGAAGGAGACCTGCCGGCTGTACCGGCACATGCTGGCAAAACAGGTGCCGGTCAATCTCGTCTGCGAAGAGGAAGTCCGCGCCGGGATTCTGGACCAGTACGACGCGCTCTGCCTGCACGACGTGCGCGCCTTGCCGGACGACGTGCATGCCAAAGTGCAGGCGTTTGCCAATGCCGGCAAGCTGGTCTTGGTGGATCCGGACTATTTGTACACCGACGGCTGGCATCCGAATATGCAGGTGTCGGTGCGCGGTGCCATTGAACTCACGCCGGAAAGCATGGCCCAGGTGTTGGCGGACCGGTTCCCCGGTTCATTCACGGTATCGAATCCGGATGTCACCGCGCGGCGATTTACAGCGGGGGTGGGGGAATACTTCGTGTTCGTGAACAACTTCCCGGATCGCTATTCCGGCATGACCTATTTTTATGTCGAAAAACCGGAGACCAACAAGCGCGCCGCGCTGGTCCGTTCCGAGGCGGTGGAGGCCACCGTGACCTTTGCCGGTGCGAAACGGTTTCTCTTCGACCTGAACACTGGCGAGAAAATCGGTGATACGAGCACGCCGCTGGCACTGAAACTGGAACCCGCGTGGGGCCGGGTGATCATGGCGTTGCCGTGTGAGTCACCCAAGTTGAATGTGACGGGACCGGCCAGGGCGCGGCAGGGTGAATCAACGTGGTTCCAACTGCGCTTAGTCGATGGCGCCGGCAAAACGGTTCCGGTGGCTGCGACGATTCAGGCGCAGGTTCAGTCGCCGGCCGGCCGCGTGAGCCCGTACTCCGGATATTTTGCGATTACCAACGGCAGCGGTGAGTTTGTTCTGCCGCTCGGGATCAATGAGGAGATTGGCCGGTGGCAGGTGCAGTTCACGGGCGGATTCCCCCGCACCACGGTGGCATGCGATTTGAATGTCGGTGCCGGGGAAGGAGCCGCGACGCTACTGCTGACCATTGACGACCGGAGAGCGGCCCGCTGATGACAACTAAGGCGTATCCGCGGTCAACCATTACGCTCACCAATCTCGGCATTGGCGGCGAGAATTCGACCGAGGGAGTCAACCGTCTGCCATCCCAACGACGCGGGGCATGTGGTCTGGGCGGCCGCAGTGACGAAGGCGTTAGCCAAGGCCGGTGTCGGCGCGACTCGCCAACCATGAACAACACGATGCTAGCCGTTGGTTGTGTCAGAGCGTGTTGTGAAATTAATTTTGGCACTGTGCCGCCCGGAGGGACATCCCGCGACGGCGGGATCGTGGCCGTAGCGCTGAGACAAACGGACGCGACGGAGCGCGTCCCTCCGATTTTAAAACATCCTCTCAGCCGGAACGATGCAGTTGACCTGGGTAGGGCGGGCTGTCCCAGCCCGCCGCTCCGCGGTTTCCAGTCAATCCCCACCGACGGAACCAGTTCACCATTCAGTGCGGGGTCAGTTCTGCTGCCACACTGGTCCTTCGCCTACTACGGCGCGGTGGGACACCGCGCCTACCGCATCCGACTGCATGGTTCCGGCTCAGACGGTGCAGCAAAATCCGGGGAATAATTCAATGCGTGTGACAATTCACGAACCGCCCTATGCCGCTCGGCAGCCCGCGCAACCGTTTGCGGAAGAGTTCGCCCAGTGGTCGCGCTGGCCGTGCCAATGGGTGACCAGCCCGGACGCCGAGCCGAAGCCGTGCGCGCTGGCCTACCGGTTGAATTTCGCGATGGAACGCGCGGAAACGGTGCGGGTGCATGTAACGGCGGACGAGCGGTATTGGTTGTTTCTCGACGGTGAACGCATCGGACTGGGCAGCGAACGGGGGGATGCCGAGAACTGGTTTTTTGAAACCTATGACCTGAACCTGGCAGAGGGCCCACACACCCTTGTGGCCTGTGTCTGGTCGCTGGGCGAAGGGATGTCGGCCTGCTTCTGGCCGGTCCCGAACGGGCCCGGTGCGCCGTACGCTCAGATGAGCGTCCACCACGGGTTCATTTTTTCACCCGAGGGCGAGTGGATCGCGCAGCTCGGCACCGGTCACGCCCCGTGGGAAGCGAAGCGATTGGCTGGATTGTCGTTCCTTGCCGATGGAAAAGCCTGGGGCACCGGCGCGCGCCAGGAGATTGATGGCGCCAGTTTTCCGTGGGGATATGAAAAAGGCGAAGGCGCAGATTGGCAACCGGTAACAGTCCTCTTGGCCGGCTCGAACGCGGGCCGGTTCAACGAGATTCCCCCGCAGGTGCGCCGGCTGCGTCCGGCCACGCTGCCGCCCATGTTGGATCAACCGATTCGACCGGGGCGGGTCCGGGCGGTGCTCCCCCGCGTCGCGGCTGGCCAGCCGGATGCAGATGATACGCGGATTCATCAAGCCGACAGCTTGGTGGCCGAGGAAACGGCCTGGCAGGCCTGGCTTGGTGGCACGACGCTGACGGTGCCGCCCAATACGCAACGCCGGGTCATCGTTGATCTCGAACAATATTTTTGCGCCTATCCGGAACTCGCCACCTCCGGCGGAGCCGGCAGCGAAATTTGGTTGGGTTGGGCTGAGAGTTTGTTTGAAGCACGCAAGCATGGTGCCATGGGGCATCGCGATGTCATCGAAGGGAAAATTTTTTGGGGTAGCGGCGACTGGTTTCGTCCGGGCGGTCAGCCGGCTCGATTCCAAACGTTCTGGTGGCGGTGCGGCCGCTATCTGGAGTTGCGGATTCGTACCGCCGCGCAGCCCTTGGTGTTGGAATCGTTGCGCTTGCGCGAAACGCGCTATCCATTGACGCCAGACTCCACCTTTGCGGCGGATCATGCCGGGCTGGATCGGTTCTGGCCCATCGCGCTGCGGACGCTCCAGATGTGCGCGCACGAAACCTACATGGATTGTCCCTATTATGAACAGCTCATGTACGTGGGCGATACCCGGCTCCAGGCGCTCACCGGCTACACGCTGTTTGCGGACAGTCGGTTGCAGCGGCAAAGTCTCCGATTGATCGATGCCTCGCGGTTACATTCCGGGTTGACGCAAGCGCGGTACCCATCGCGCTTGACCCAACTGATTCCGCCGTTTGCACTCTGGTACGTCGAAATGGTGTCCGACTACGCGCTGTGGCGGGGCGACGAGCCGTTCGTTCGCGAGTTAATGCCGGGCGTGCGCACGGTGTTGGACACATTCCTCAGCTACCGCGATTCAGCGGGGTTGGTTGCCGGATTGCCGGGTTGGAATTTCACCGATTGGGTTCCGGGGTGGGAATGGGGGATGCCGAAGGATGGCTGCTATGGAGTCAGCGCCATTTTCAACTGGCAATTGGTGCTGGTGTTGCAGCATTGCGCCGCCGTTGAGGAATGGCTGGGGGAGCCGGAGTTGGCCGCGCGCGACCGGCGCTATGCGGGCGAACTCGCCCGGCGCACCGCCAACGCTTTCTGGGATGAGGCGCGCGGATTGTATGCCGATGATCTGGGGCACACCGCGTTTTCCGAGCATTGTCAGAGTCTGGCTGTGATCAGCGGGGAGCTGCCGGCCGCGCATGCCGCCCGGTTGTCTGAGACGTTGCCGACAGCGGAACTGGCGTGGTCGAGTGTGTATTTCAGTCATTACCTGTTTGAAGCGTACCGGCAAATGGGGCGGCCGGATTTGATTTTGGCACGCTGGCAGAACTGGCTGGCCATGGCGGAGAATGGGTTGAAGACATTAATGGAAGCGCCGGATCCCTTGAATCGCTCGGATTGTCATGCGTGGGGGGCGCATCCGCTCTACCACTGCTTCGCCACGCTGGCCGGAATCCGACCGGCGGGTTGTGGATTTAACGCGGTCGAGATGAATCCGCAATTCGGATCGCTCACCCAGCTAACCGCTGACCTCGTTCACCCGGCCGGCCGGATTGTGGCGCGCTTGCATCGCGCCGGAACCAAACTCAGTGGTGAAGTCATTTTGCCGCCGGGCATTCCCGGTAATTTGCATTGGGGCAGCGCCACCTGTGCGCTGGGGGCCGGCCAGACTACCGCCATTCGCTTGGAACGCGGACGTGGCTAATCGCAAAGGGCACGATTGCCGGGACATTAACCATTTTCATAGGAAGACGTCACCCATGCCACATCTGGAAAAATTCGCCGCAAAAATCGCCGCCAAAACGCCGGTCACGGTCAGTTTCTTTGGCGACTCGATCAGCGATGTCGACCGGCTGCCGGGCGCGTACGGTGGCGCCACATGCCGGGAGGCGCACTACGCACAGGTGTTTCGCCGCCGGGTGGTCGAGGAATGGGAAAATCCGCACATCCTCGTGCATTATTTCGGAATCTGTGCCCAGAACACCTACGAAGGACTGGGCCGGATTCACCTGCTCGAACCGGTCCGGCCGGCCTTGACGGTGGTGGCATTCGGTGCCAACGACCTGTCGCATCACACGCTTCCGCCCACGGCCACCGCGCGGGCGCTGACGCTGATTGTTGAACGGCTGCGCAGTTTCGGCTCGGACGTGGTCGTCATGGCCGCCAGCAGTGGCGGGCCGCGGTTTGATCTTTTTTCCGAAGTGCCGGCCCTGATCGATGCCCAGCGCGACGTCTGCGCGCAACAGGGCGTCGCGTTTGTCGACACGCGCGCGGAATTGTTGCAACGCGTGGCGGCTGGCGAAGATTGGCTGCGGTATTTCCCTTCCCATGACGACTGTCATCCCAATGACGAAGGCCACCGGCTCTGGGGCGAACTGCTCTTTCAAACGGTCCAGGCCGGCGTCCCGGCTGTAATGGATCGTGAAATCGTAACGAAATGAAACGGAGTATAACGACGGGGGCAGAAAGATGAACATGACAAATAATTTTCGATGCAATTGCCGGAGCGCGGGGGTTTTGCTCTTGGGCCTGGCTCTGCAAGCCGGGGCCGCCGAGCACACGCTGACAATCAAGGACTACACTTGCCGTGGGTTTGCCCCGGACCTGGTGCAGTATCGCGTGGAGAGTCTCGATCGGAAACAAGCCGCCGGCCTGCGGCTGTTCGACGCCACCGGCCAGAGTCTGCCGGTCCAATGGACGGCGGATCCCGCCGGCAAAGGCGGGCTGGCGGGTTTTGTCACTGCCTTGCCTCACGATGAAAGCGTGACCTACCGGTTGACTGACTCGGGGACCGGTCCCGTCGCGGCGGGACAGCTGACCGTCACCGCGGCGAAAGATAAAACCGTCCTCGGCAACGGGCTCTTCTCCGTGACCCTGCCGGCAGTGGTGGACCAGTCGTATGCCACGCCGGTCAAAGCCGACACTTTGCCGGCGCCGATCCTTTCCTTTACGAGCGGTGGCAGCGGGGTGATGGGGACTTCAAAGATGGCGACGTCCCGGCTGGTGAAGCGGCGGCACGTCTGGCTGGCAGCCCAAGGGCCGGTCTATGCCGATGCGATGTACGAGCTGACCTGGGCCGAAGGCGGATATTACCGGTGCCGCGTGCGGGTCATCGATGGTGTGCCGTTGGCGCAGGTAATGGAGGAATACGATCTCGGCAAGCTCGACGGCTCCGACTTCTGGGAACTTTCGCTGACCCATGGTTGGCAGCCGGACCAGGTTGAGAAAGCCAAACCGTGGGGCAATGGCACCGAGATCGACTTCGGCTCGATTGAGGCGCTGCCCAACTTCACCAAGCAGGCGCAATGGCGCATGAGCGTGGACAACGGACTGCTTGGACATCTCGGGTTCACCTGCAAGTCCAACAACACCAGCCTGGCCGGGGTGGTCCTGCTGCGCAAAGGGGACTGGCGGCGGGTGAATGTTTTGGAAGTGCAGGTGGTGCAGCCGGATGACGTGCGGGTCCGCTTCCCGATGAGCGCACGCGACATGACCTGGCAACGCGATTCCGGTTCCGTCAGTTCGCCCTTCTCCATGCATTCGCTGGATCCGGAGGTTGCGCCAACCTACGGCCGGCGGCACTGGGGTTTGCAGCTCGCACCGGTTCACCTGCCCAAGGAAGAAGGTGCTGCCGCATTCTTCGGCCCCGCCTACAAGGGTTTTGCGGATCAGGCCTACAAGAAGTTGCCGCCGTTCTCACGCGCCCGCTCGCTGTATGGCATCATCACGCTTGACCATTACAAGGATTACATTCTCGACTGGCCCGACACGCAGGTGGCGTATCCGCGCCTCGCGAGGATTGGCGGCAGCGCGGGTGGAACCGCGCCCTCCCCGAACGGCGCGGGTGGAACCGTGCCCGCCGTGGGAGGGTCGGGTGCCACCCCGACCAACGCCCAGTCGGGTGCCACCCCGACCAACACCCAGTCGGGTGCCACCCCGACCAACGCCCAGGACCTGAAACACCTGTATGACCGTTACCTGCGCTGGATTCCCAATTTCTACATGAGCTGTCCAACTCCCACGCACCATGCCACCGGCGACCTTTACGTCGGCGCCTGGCTGGCAGATCATCTGCTGGGATCGCCGGATCTGACACCCGAACAGCGCCGGGACATTCGCGCCCGTGTGGCGCTGGCCCTGTATCTGCACCAGGAGCCGGCAACATTGAGTTACGGCATCGGTTCGCATCCCGGCAATCCCAACATGGGCTGGGCCCGGTTCTTCCCCGGTGTCGCCTATCTGGGGCTGCTCCCGGATCATCCGCAGTATTTAAAGTGGGCCGATTTCATGTCCAAGCAGGCGGAGTATGAACTGGGCAAGGGCATGGCGCCGGGCGGTGCCTGGCTCGAGTATGGGGCCTATCACTTCCACGGCTTCCGCGCCTTGCCGATGCTCGCTTCCATTGATCTGGCCAAGCCCGCCAATGCCGACACTTTGTTCGACTACGCCCACGCCGATCTCGATTACATCATGAACCTGCTCTCCGCACCGGATCCGCGTTTCCGTTCGCGGATGATCCCGGGGCTCGCCAACTCCGGGCCGGCGACCACGAGCCGGTTGGTGGAAGGGGCGAATGCCTTTGCGAAGAAGGATTCCGAATTCGCGGCCCAGCTCCTGTGGGCTTGGAATGAAAACGGCAGCCTGCCGGGCGCGCTGCCGGCGCCGGCCGGACTCCCCCCCAGGCCGGCGGATCTTTCCAGCCGATATTACCCCGGCTTCGGCATTATCTTCCGCGCCCACCAGGGCCCGCAGGAAACCTGGCTGATGCTCCGCAATGGTTTCCTCTGGAGCCACTGGAACATCGATCCCGGCCATTTCGTCATGGCCAGCCGCGGCGCCGTGTTGGTGCCGTTCCAAGAGTATCAATATGGCGGCAGCCCCGATAAAACCTTCGACATCTGCAACACGGTGCGCTTTGGTGATCCGCACAACACGATGCCGTACGGTTGGCCGGACAGCAACATCCTCGATTATTCTTTCGGCAAATCCGTGGACTATGCCTGGAGTTCAACCGGTCTGCCGGACTGGTTCATCGATCCGGCCGCCGCCGAGCCGTTCCAGAACGAAATCCCGAAGCGGGCCCTGGCCGCCGAGTTCCAGCAGCAGCAGGGCGCCTTCCAATGGGACCGGCAGGTTCTGTTCCTCAAGGGCAAGACCGCCACAAGCCCAAACTATTTTGTGTTTCGCGACAGCACGCGTGGCGACGGCAAACTCGCCAGTTACCTGAACATGAATCTGCTGGGGCGGAAGTCGAACCTGAAAATCGATGGTGCGAAAATGACATTGGATTCGGAATGGCCGGTCAAACTTGACCTGCTGTTCGCCCAATCCGAACCGGTGACCCCGGCCCTGCTGGAAGCCGATGAATCGTTCCAACTGGCGGAAGCGAACAAGCCCGCCGCGGTGCGGGAGGGCGCGGTTCCACCCGCGCTCAAGGGGGAAGTGGTCTCCCGCGACTGGCTCGACAAGAACTGGGCTGTCTGGAAAACCGGTGATGGCAAACCGACACGGGAACAGCGGCTCTTGCTGCGGATCCCGGCGGCGCCGGACCAGGGATATTTTTACGTGCTCTTTCCGCGGGACGAAAAAGAGGCGCCTCCCGTCGTCAAACGACTGGCGGATGGCGTGCTGAGCGTCACCCATCGCGAAGGAACGGATTATGTTTTCCTTTCTTCGTTGCCCGTGAAATATGCCGGCGACGGCGTGCAATTGGAAGGCTGCGCCGGCGCTGTGCGGGTCGCGGCCGATGCAGTGACTTTCACGCTGGCCGGTGGCGGTGGGTGCGTGGGTTACAAAGGCAAAGTCGTGGAAGGAAGCGCGCCCTTCGAGAAGAGTTACCCGCTGGCCGGGTGGTCCGCCGGTGTTGAAAAGATAAATGCCATGCTCAGCTCCTGCAGCCTGCAACCCCGGGAGGGCGCGGTTCCACCCGCGCCGTCCACCGCCGCGCCGTCCACCGCCGCTTTGGTCGGGGTGGAACCCGACCCTCCCCGAATCAGAGATGCGGGAGAGGAAGTCGCACCCGGGCTTCGCAAGAAAATCGACGGTGAACGCACCCGCTACAGTGTTCAAGCGGAACGATTGGTTCAGGCCAAGACCGAGACGGTGCAAGTCGAAGCGTGTCACGCTGTCATTGAAGTGGCAGCGAAGAGTGTCCGGTTCATTGTGCCGGATCGGCAGTATGCCCGCTTGAGCGTGGCTGGAGTTGGCATTCGCGGTTGTGGTCCGTTTGATCTGACCTTCACCCCCACCAGCATCACGGGGACAGTGGACGGCACGCTCCGGACACTGGTGAGTACCTGGCCGGACAAGATCACCCGGCCAATGTTCCGCATGGATGGCCGTCTCTGGTGCGCCGGTTGGGCGGACGATCCCTGCATCAGCAAAACGCCGGACCGTCCGCAATTCGCGATCGCGTTTGGCGTCTTTGCGGGGAGCCACAAAGTGGAAATTAGCGAGTGGCAGTTTCCCGCCATGCCACCGGTGCCGCCCGTGGCCCGGGTGGAGTTCTGAGTTGGAGTGACAGCATGACCTCATCCTGTGGTATCAAGTTCATCCAGGCCGCCGGTGTCGATCATGACGAGAATCGGTTTTACAGACGGCGCGGGTGGAACCGCGCCCTCCCAATGTCCGCGGGAGGGTCGGGTTCCACCCCGACCGAGACGGGCATGGACACCCGGCCGAGCGTGGCGAGCAGACTGCACCTACCGAGACGGGCGGGACGCGCGGGTGGAACCGCGCCCTCCCAACGTCGTGGGAGGGTCGGGTTCCACCCCGACCGAGATGGGCATGGACGCGCGGGTGGAACCGCGCCCTCCCAACGTCGCGGGAGGGTCGGGTTCCACCCCGACCGTTTCACGGTGTGAGAACGAAATCATGCAACCTGAACGTCACCGACCAATCCATTTGCCGAACATGGAACGACATAATCAGCCGGTTATTTTATTTGTGACAGTTTGCACAAACACGCGCCGGCCGATTCTCGCCAACGTCGCAATGCAGCGCTTGCTGGTGGCGTCCTGGACGGAAGCCAAGCGTTGGCATGTTGGCCAATACATGATTATGCCTGACCACATTCATCTGTTTTGTTCTCCTGCGGCGTCGACAGCGCCAAATGTCAGTGCATGGGTCGGGTTTTGGAAAAGCCTGGTTTCGCGGGCTGTAAAAGGGTTTGGTCCCTTGGCTGGGTTGTGGACAGGCGCAGAAGGCGCAGGTGGCACGGGAGGCGCGGGTGGAACCGCGCCCTCCCGGTCGTTGTGGCAAACGGATTGTTGGGATACCCAACTTCGTCATGTCAGGCATTACGAAGAGAAATGGGAATACGTGCAGGCCAATCCGGTTCGCAAAGGCTTGGTGTCCGAGCCGGCCGCCTGGCCATACCAAGGATGTTTGCAGGAGTTGCGATGGTGACTGTCGTCCGCCACAAATGGGAACCCGTAACGACGGAGGTCGGGGTGGAACCCGCCTGCGCGGCCGGAGCTTCGGCGTGGCGAATGCCCGACCGTCCCAACCCGCAGAGCAAGAGGTCGGAGTGGAATCCGACCGTCCAAACCACAGAACAAAAGGTCGAGGTGGAACCCGACCCTCCCAACACCCACACCGCGGGAGGGCGCGGTTCCACCCGCGCCAGAAAGAAATGTACACCGACATGAATTCATCCCGTTTTGATCCGTTATTGTTCGTGAATCCGCCCAAACAATATCGTCCCCTGCGGATGGTGCATGGGTTCGACAAGTTCGACAAAGTGTTACCGAACGGCCCCCATTTCATTGGGGAAACGGAGATTGACGAAGGCCTCGACCGGTTTCTCGCGCTGGGGTATGGCGGCGCCGTGGTCAACGTGGGGTTCCGGGATTACCTGGAAAGCGAGCGCCAATGGGAGGTTTACCGCCGGGGCCTGCGGGCGGCGATCCAGCGCGACATGGTGCTGTGGTGGTACGACGAAAAAGGCTATCCCAGCGGTTCGGCGGGCGGGCTGGTGACCCGCGGACATCCGGAATTCGCTGCGCTGGGTCTGGCTTGCTACCACGTTCGCGTGCACGGGCCAGCCAATGTGGTCTTTCCCCGGCCCGCCAGTTGCCGGGCCACAGTGTGGGTGGGAGCTGTGCAAGGGGATCTGCGGCAGGTCTGTCGTCAGCAATTTCTGGACCTGCGGGAGCATGTGGATGCGGCCGGGACGTTGCGCTGGTCGCCGCTGGTGGGCGATTGGACCGTCCTTTACATGGCGGAACGGGTCAACCCGGCCAAAATGATCGCCAGCGGTGATAAAGAAGAGTTGCGCCACTACGTCAACCTGCTGGATCCAAATGTGACTGCCGAATTCATCCGGATCACGCACGAGGCTTATTACCGGGAGACGCCTCCTGAACTGTGGCAACGTTTCCGGGCGATTTTCACGGATGAACCGGCTTTGGAAAACTCCTACGGTGCGGGGACATTGCCGGCGGATCATCCTGACCAAGATCACCCGCCGTTTGTGCCGTGGGTGGGAACATTCCCGGCCACCTTCCAGAAGGCCAAGGGCTACGATCTCCGACCGTCCCTCTACGCGTTGTTCTGCTCGGAAACCGAAGAGGCCGGCTACATCCGCCAGGATTTCTACGAGGTCATGACGCAGCTCTATGTTGATGGTTACTTTGGGCAGATTGCCACCTGGTGCAAGGCGCACGGCATTGCCTCGTCCGGCCATGTCCTGAACGAAGAATGGCTGGGCACGCAAGTCGCCTGCCATGGCGATATATTGGCGGCACTCCGACGCCTGGATCTGCCCGGTATCGACCTGTTGGCAGTCGATCCGGTCAGCATGCTGAACGGACTGGGCTTCATGACAGCCAAGCAAGCCGGGTCGGTGGCGCATCTCATTGGCGCCGAGGAAGTCCACTGCGAGAGCAGCGGCGGGTTGTCGCTGGCCCACCGCATTGGCCAGGGGAACCTGCTCAATGTCATGGGGGTCAACCAGATCACGTCGTATTGGGGAGTCGATGCAATCGACGAGGCGCAATACCGCGCTTACAACGATTACATGGGGCGATTGGCGTTGCTGATGCGGGGTGGCCGGCATGTGTGCGACGTGGCGCTGTTGTATCCCATCCGGGCTGCTTGGGCCACCTTCGTCCCGCACAGTCCGCTTGCAGCGGCGAATATTGACAGCCCAACTTTCAACGCCCAACTCGACCGACTCGGCGGCAACGGCTATGCCCAACCGGTGCGGGATCTGATTCAGAACCAGATCGACCTCGACATCATTGATGAGCAGGCAATTCTGGAAGCGCGAATTGCGGACGGCCGGCTCTGTGTGGCACAGGAGCGTTACCGGATCGTCGTCATTCCCAGCGCCGACACCATGGGGGCGGCGGCCGCGGAGAAACTTGCCGAATTCAGCCGGGCCGGCGGCCAGGTGTTTTTTATCGACGGACCGCCCGTGCGCGGCGAGAGCGTCGCAGCCACTGGTCGACTGCAAAGCGCTGTCGCCGAGTTGGTGGCTTCCGGATGTGGTCGGACCGTCGCGCTGGAACAGCTTCCACCAGCGGTGCGCGGGGCCGGCGCGGATGATTTCACACTGGCCACTCCCGACCGCGACGTCCTTTACACACATCGGCAGGTGGATGGACGTGACGTATATTTTGTGATCAACGCGGCGGCCACGGTCCGGCGGATTTGTCCGCGGCTGCGCGTGCCGGGACCCTATATTCTTTTCCGACCACTCAACGGAACCACCGGTAACATGTCCAGCAGTGGCGAGATTTACCTCGAAGGGTTTGAAGGTGTGTTCCTCGTTACCCCGGCAGGAACGGAGAAACCATGATTCAAGGACCGCGAGAGAAATTGGTAAACCGGCCGCGCCTCGTTGATCTTGCGCCGGTACCGGATGCTTCAGCGATGAATCCGATCAATCACCTGCCGAAGCCCAATGCTGATCAACGGGCTTTTCAGGATCTTGAATTAGGTCTGTTTATCCATTTTGGAATGAACACCTTTACCGGCGAAACGACCGGTGGCAAAGGTTCCCATCCCCCAGCGATCTTTAATCCCACCGAGCTCAATTGCGATAATTGGATGCAGGTCGCCAAAGCCATGGGGGCGCGATTCGCAGTTCTCACGGCGCGGCATGAGGAAGGGTTTTGTCTGTGGCCCACGCCGACCACGGACTACTGCATCCGTCAATCCCCGTACCAAGGCGGGCGGGGGGATGTGGTCCGGGAATTCGTGACTGCATGTCGCCGGCACGACATTAAACCCTGTCTCTATCATTCCTCGTATATGGATGCCCGGCACATCTTCCAGGACGGTGATCCAATCCAGTGGCACGAGGAATGGTTTCAGTCGACCAAGCGGCGGCTGGCCGAGCCGGGGGCGACCGAGCGCTTCACCCGGATGCAGGTCGCCCAGGTCCGGGAGTTGCTGACCCAATATGGCGACATTACCTATCTTTGGTTGGACCATATTGGCGAGACGCAGGGGATTCTGGATCCGGCCGCAGTGGATTCTTTCTGGAGCGCCATTGTCGCGGAGGCGCGGGCGCGGCAGCCGCACTGCCTGTTGCTGAAGGCGGACATTTACCTCTCCCGGGACCGGGCCGCCGGGGGAGGCGTCCACGGTGGGCGTGCCGCCAATCCACTCTGGTACGCCTGCCGGAGAGAAAATACACGTGAAGGTCAAGGGGATCCGATCCCGGATCCCGCGCAGGGTAATCAGTACATCGTGTGGGAAGCCAACACGATCTTCAGCGGCGGTTGGTTCTGGAACGGCCCGGCGGTCAAGCCGGTCGATGAGATGATCGAACACTACTATGCAACCGTTGGCCGTGGCGCCACATTCCTGCCGAATTTTGCGCCGGACCAGCGCGGGCTGATGACGGAGAAAGTCCTGGCGCATGCCCAAGCTTTTGGCAAGCGGGTCCGGCAACTTTCGGAGAATCCGCTGGGCGAAACGAACGGGATGGGGCCCGCGCTGGAACTCGAGTTGCCCGGCATGACGACGGTCGACCATGTTGTCACGATGGAGGATTTGTGCGAAGGGCAGAAGATCCGGGCCTACTCGATTGAGGCGCGTGAGCCAGGCGGAGCGTGGACCCGGATCGTGACGGGCCAAAGCGTGGGACACAAGCGGATTGACCGTTTCGCGCCGATCCGGACCGATGCGCTCCGGTTTCGTTGCTTGCAATCCCTGGCTGAGCCGGTCGGGATTCGCCAGTTCGCTGCCTATTGCCTGTCAGCAACCGGAGATCCTGTCCATCCGTTGCCATCACCAACCGATCGCTCTGCCTGATCGGATTCGTAGCGCAACCAAGAATTTTCATGGCGAGAAAAGACGATATGCTGGCGGCGCTTGCCCGGCGCACACCTGGCGGAGCGGTCCCGATCTGGGAACTCGAGTTTCAGGCTTGGGACGCGGCATCTGGCAAACATGTTATTCTGGGCCACGAGTTCGCGGCGCTCTCCCCGGCGGAACAGGAACGGGCCCTGTATGCCAACGCCGAGATTCTGCTCGCCGTCTCGGCAGAAATGGAGTATGCGGCACTCACCGTTCCCAACGCGTACTGGGAACAAGCCCCGGGGCAACTGGCTTACTATTGCCTGCCCGGCGACACCCGGTTCCGACAGGCGACCATTCTGCGAGAGCTCGCTCCACCGGACCTGATGCTGATTGCGATCGCCGGCGGGATCATTAGCGCGGACTATTCGCCGGAGTTCTGCTATCGCCTCACCGACGATCCCGAGAGCGTGGACGAACTGGCGCGAAACAGTCTCCGTTACGGCCTCGAAACCGCGCAGCGATTCCGCGATTGCGGAGCGGAAGCCGTCGTCTCACCCTCGGACATGGCCGATAACTCCGGCCCTTTTTTCAATCCAGCGCAAATGAACCGCTGGGTCCTGCCGTACCTGACCTACTGGTCGAGTGCGATCCGTGAAATGGGCATGTACACCATCCTTCATACCGACGGAAATCTCACCCGGTACATGGATCTCATCGCGGCGACAGGACTGGACGCCCTGCAAGCCATCGATCCGGTTGCCGGCATGGACATGCGGGAAACGCGAGACATTGTCGGCAGCCGACTTTGTCTGTGCGGCAACATCGACTGCGGGTTGCTGCTGCGGGGGCGGCCGGAGCAGGTCTATCAATCCACCCGGGATCTCCTGACCAGTTGCAAAGGCGGAGGCGGGTTGGTCTTGGGCGCCTCCAACGCCGTCCAGCCGGAAGTGCCGATCGAGAACTATTGTGCCATGATTGGCGCCTGGAAGGAATTTGGTCAATCCACACCATGAACACGAGCGATCAGACGAGTTTTGCGAACACAACGGGATTTGCCGCCAAATACGACCGGGTCCCACGAGGCGTGGCCCATTTTGGTTTGGGGAAATGGGATCGCGCTCTGGGCAACCACCGCGCCGTGATCCGGGTGATCCAAGCCGGTGATGTCGCGTATGCCTATCTTCCCTGGCGGCGGCGGGATGCCTTTCCCCAGGCCAAACAGGTTCGGATCGTGGATGGACAAACCGGCCAGACCATCACCAACAGTGTCGTTGTCACCTGCAACCGCGAATACGGTGAAGTCGTGTTCGAACCGCTCAGTGGGCCGGGGCTGTATTACGCCTACTACCTCATTCCGGCCAGCGATTGTCATCGTTGGGACTGGCCGCGCTGGGCGTTTCCCATTATCCAGTACGCCACCCCGCAGGCGACGGCAGCGGATGCCTGGCGCGCGAAATACCAGGTGGGTGCGGATGACATCGGCAGTCTCCCCAATCCCGGTGGTTCGTTCGTGAGTCCCGATCCCTATCCGGCCCCTTGGCGTGATTTGCCGGCAGCGGAATTGGTGGAGTTTCAGTCCCGCGGCGAATGGCACTCGTTTTATCCGATGGAAGTCATCGCCACGCTGGAGGAACGGTTGGACCTGATCCAGCGTTGTGGGTCCCGGCCGTTTCTTCTGTTTCCTGAAACCCGCGACCGGCCAATCCGTCTGACCCGGGACATCCCCTATCACTGGGCCGTCCGCTCCGTGGACGAGTTGGATCTTTTCAAAGTCACCGGGCAACGAAACGAATATCTGGTATTTCAAATCGGCGTCTACGCCCACCGCGAACTGCTAGCCAACGTGAAAGCAACGGTGTCCGCGCTCACAGGCCCAGGAGGCGCCCGGATCCCGTCAGCGTCCGTCACCTGCTTCAATCTTGCAGGCGTCAACCAACGGGGCCAACCGTTCACAAAAACAATTCATGTGGCGCCCAGGGAGATTCAGGCATTGTGGTTCGGGGTGGATGTCCCTGAAAATGCGCGGCCGGGACACTATACCGGCGCTGTGACCATTACCGCGCAGGGAATGGAGCCGCAGCGAGTCAAACTTCAATTGCGAGTGAGCAACCAGATACTGGCGGACCGCGGCGATGGCGATCCGTCGCGATTAAGCCGCTTGCGGTGGCTGAACTCCTCCCATGCCGTGGATGACGCGGTATGCGCGCCCTTCACTCCCGTCGCAGTCAAAGGCCGCACCGTTCGCATTCTTGGGCGAACCATCGAACTGGGTGAAAGCGGAATGCCTGCGCGACTCACCAGTTTCATCGACATGTTCCGCATTCAAGATTCCGGGCGCGACATTCTCGCTGCGCCGGTCCGTTTCGAGGTAATCAAAAACCGAAAAGTATTATCGTGGCAGACATCCCGACCGGCGCGCTGCCGCCGGCGGTCCTCCGGTAAGGCATTGTTTCAAGCGATTCAGTCGGCGCAGGGAATCACGAAGCGGAGCGCTGTCACCATCGAGATGGACGGCCGCATCGGTGTGTCCATCTCGCTGGAATCGCGGCAAGCACAGGCGCTGGACGGGCTCCGCTTGATTCTGGAACTGCCCACTGATGTTTGCCGGTATTGGCTGGAGTCGCCCGCCGCCGGGGAGATTCAGGGATCGCCCCAACTGGCTTTTGCCTGTCCGAAGAAAATGAGTAGGCCGATCCGGCAGTTCCAGAGTGCCTGGGTGGGCGACTACAATGCGGGACTGGCCTTCAATATCGCCCCGACGCTCGTTGACCGGCTCAAGGCGGAAAAGGGTCATTTTCGGCAGACTTGCACCGGCAACACGTGCCGCATTGTGTTGGATACCGGTCGACTGCACCTGTCGGCAGGCGATCCCGTTGTGTTTGAGTTTGCGCTGTCGGTCACCCCTTTCAAACCGCTCCCAACCGAACATTGGGAGTGGCGGTACTGTCACCAGGCGTACGGACAAGATCTCAAACTGGAACAGGGAATTGCGGCGGGCGCAACGGTGTTCACGCAGCACCACAGTTCGCCCAACTGTCCTTACATCAGCTACCTGTTTCCATCCGCGGACACGCTCAAGAAAGCGGCCGACCGGGTGCAGGCAAAGGGTGGGCGGTTCAAGGCCTACAATACCATTCGGGAACTCAGCACGCGCGCCAGCGAACTCTGGGCGCTGCGCAGTCTGGGACATGAAATCCTGCCGGCCTGCACCGCGAATCTGGGCTTCGAGTCCCTGGCGCAACTGCCGCTGGAATACCAGCTCCGTGACCTGGTCAACGAACCGTTCACGGGCACGCTCTGGATGTGCGAACACCTGGGGGACGACTATTATGCCCGCTGGCACAGCCAGATCACAGCCGCCGGAGGCAGGATGATCATGGAAGATAGTTCCGTCCAGATCAGCGGCGCTTCGCGCTGGTCCAATTTCTACATCGAAGGGTTGCGCTGGCTGATGACTCACGCAGGCGTGGACGGATTGTATCTTGACGGTGTCACCTTCGACCGCGAGTCGTTTCTGCGCGTGCGCAAGACGCTGGTCCGCCAGAAGCCGCAGGCGCTGATCGATGCGCACAGTTCGCCGGCCCAGGTGATGGATTTTCTGGGTTTCATCGACAGCCTTTGGTTTGGCGAGGGGGCCGACTACAGTCGCGAAGATGCGTATTGGTTGACGGCGGTTTCCGGGATTCCATTTGGCGTGCCCGGCGAGTTGCTCTTGACGGAAGCGAGCGTTCACCGCGGGATGGTGTACGGATTGTCGCAGCGCTACGGCTGGATGCCGGTCGATCCTTCGGGTCTGTGGAAGTGGTGGGATGACTTCGAGATCAAGACGGCGGATATGATCGGTTACTGGATGACCCGGTGTCCCGTGAAAACCAGCCACCCCGCCATCAAAGCCACCGCCTATGTGCATCCCGGACGCCGCTTGGCCATTGCCATCGCCAGTTGGGCCACGGAGACAATCACCGTGCGACTGGAGATTGACTGGGCAGCCGTCGGGTTGGATCCGGCACGGGTTGGCGTCACGGTTCCGGAGATCGCCGGGTTTCAACCCGGGTTGACCCCGGCCTCTCTTGACGCTCTGCCCGTTGAATCTGGCAAGGGCTGGATCGTTCTGGTTGAGGTGACAACGCAGAAAGGCAAAGCATGAAAATTACCGGCACATTTTTGGACGAAATCACGTACGACATTCCTTCGCAGAACTGGGGACGCGCGGAATGGGACCGTGATTTCAAGACGATGAAGGCGGTTGGGATCGACACCGTGATCTTGATCCGGTGCGGATTGCGAAAATGGATGACTTATCCTTCGAAAGTGCTGGCAAGCCGTGAACAGTGCCACACTCCATCCGTTGATTTGATCCGGATGTTCCTCGACCTGGCCGAAAAGTACGGCTTGGCGTTCTATTTTGGAACATACGATTCCGGTCGTTACTGGCAGACCGGCCAGCATCGTCAGGAAATCGACCTCAATCAACGTGTCGTGGAGGAAGTCTGGAGCCGGTATGGTCACTCACCGGCGTTCAAAGGTTGGTATCTCACCCAGGAAGTCAGTCGCAAGGTCCACGGGATCATCGATATTTATGCCGAACTCGGGAAATTCTGTAAGAGTGTTGCCAATCTGCCGGTTTTGATCTCACCGTACATTGAAGGTTGTAAGGCGGTTGCGGCCGGTTCCGAAGGCATCACCGCGCAACAGCACGCCAAGGACTGGGACGAGATCATGGCCGGTATCCACAGCGCGGTGGATATCATCGCTTTTCAAGATGGCCACGTGGATTTCGGTGAGCTGTTTGAATTCTTGTCGGTCAACAAGGCATTGGCGGACAAGCACGGCCTGCACTGCTGGACCAACTCGGAAACGTTCGATCGCGACATGCCAATCCGGTTTCTTCCAATCAATTGGGAAAAATTGCGCTTCAAACTGGAGGCCGCGCGCCAGGCGGGCTACCAGCAGGCCATTACCTTTGAGTTCTCCCATTTTATGTCGCCCAACAGCATCTGGCCCAGCGCGCACCAACTCTACCGGCGCTATCAGGAATGGCAGGCGGGGAAAGCGTGAACGCCGCGTTGGCCGCGGCGGCGGACCGGTATGAGCGGGAGTTGCTGGAGTCGTGTGTCCCGTTTTGGGAGCGGGCGTGCCCCGACCGGGAGTCCGGCGGATTTTATAACTTCCTCACGCGGGATGGCCAGGTGTTCGATCCGGAAAAGTCCATGTGGATGCAGTGGCGGATCGTCTACATGTTCGCCACACTCTACCACTCATCTTATCGGCAAAAACGCTGGCTCGACCTGGCCCAGCATGGCTACGACTTCCTCACCCGTCACGGCAAGGACCCCGACGGATATTACTACTTCGCGCTCAACCGCCGTGGCGAGCCGATGGTGGCAGCATACAATCTCTACTCGGACTGCTTTGCTGCGATGGGCGCAGCCGCGCTGTTCCAAGCGACCGGTGAGGCACGGTATCGGATCGAAACCGAATCCGCCCTGGCGCATTACCGGGCGCGCCTGGACCAGCCGAAAGGCCGCTGGGACAAGAGCCTGCCGGGCAAACCGCGGCGGCGCACACTCGGGCATTCCATGATGCTCGCCAATCTGGGCGTTGTCCTTAACGACTGTCTCGGCACGACGCAGTATGCGGCGGACATCCGGGAAGCCGCCCGGACAGTGCTGGGCACTTTCTGGCAGCCGGCCCGCCGGCAACTCTTTGAGAATGTGAATCTGGATGGCTCGGTGGACCTCGGTTCATGGGAAGGCCGCCACCTCAATCCCGGCCACGGTTTGGAGGCGATGTGGTTTCTGCTGCAATTCGCGCAACGCAGCGGCGACACAGCCATCAGCGCCACGGCGTGTGATGTGATCCTGGCGTTACTGGAATCCGGTTGGGATCCGGAGTACGGCGGGATTTTTTATTTTCAGGATGCCGATGGTCTGCCGCACCCGGAACTCCAGTGGGACATGAAACTCTGGTGGGTCCATAACGAAGCGCTCCTGGCGACACTTTTTGCGTACCGAGCAACCGGCGACGAGCGGTTTCGCGAGTGGTTTCACCGTGTGGACGACTGGACATGGCAGCGGTTCCCCGACCGTGAACAGGGGGAATGGTTCGGCTACCTCAACCGTCGGGGCGAGGTGACGCATAGCCTGAAAGGCAGTCGCTGGAAATGCTTCTTCCACCTGCCGCGTTGCCTGTTTTTCGGCACGCGTCTCTTGCGTGAGTGCGCCGGGCATCTTCATGGGGGACCGGATGATTGACACGAGACTGTTAGAAAAATACAATTAGGACCAGATTGGCGACGACCCAATTTATTGAAAGCCTTATGAAACCATCCGCATTCACCTACCGGCACGATTACACCCGGACGCTGACTTATAAAATTTTTCTGGCCCGGAAATCCCAGCCAGATGCGGTCACGACTTTTGAACAAGCACTGGAAATCATCCGGCAGGTTCACCGGCTGACGCGCGGGATTCCGCAGATTGTCTATCTGGTCGGCTGGCAATACGACGGCCATGATTCCCGGTATCCGGCGTGGGGGGCAGTCAATCGTCGGTTGGGCCGCCAATGTGACTGCGACGCGGCGGAGAGTTTGCGCTGGCTGATGCGCGAGGCCGCGACCGTGCAGGCGACTGTCAGCCTGCATATCAACATGTGCGATGCGTATCCGGACAGTCCGCTGTGGGACGAGTATGTGCAGAAGGATCTCTTGAACCGCAACCCGGATGGTTCGTTGATGCTGGGCGGGATTTGGGACGGAGTGCAATCGTATCTCGTGTCGAAAACCCGTGAATGGCAAGCCGGCCTGGCCCAGCGGCGGATCGATGCGCTGGTTGAAATGTTGCCCCTTACCCAGGCGGGAACGATTCACATCGACGTTTTTCGCCCGTGTCCCAGTCCCTACCATAACATTAGTTTTGCGGATGAAGTTGCCGCGATGATCGAGATCCTGCAGTACTGGCGCACGTTGGGGATCGATGTCACCCAAGAATGGTTTCACCATGAGTTTGCCGGGCTGGTGCCGATGGTGAATCACTTCAACCTGAGTGAAGCCAACCGGCTCCGGTATCCGCCGGCCGTGGTTTGCGGCGGTGGTTCTGGTTGGAACCAATGCCATCGGGTCGTTAACTCGGTCAAGGGGGAGGATGTCTGGCCCTCACCGGACCTGGGCTGTCTTTACGAGGAGGCGTGGGGGCATTCGCTGGATCACGATATCATGGGGCTGGATTTCGTGGCCGATTTTGCCGACACATTTTACACCCGCACCCTGCCGTGGCACTTCCTGAACCGGCATACCATTCTCCGCCACGTGCAGACCGCCGACAATTACGAGGTGCATTTTGCTGACCAAGTGCAGACGACAGTTCGCAAAAGCGACCGGCGTTTTCAGTTGCGGCAGGACAACCGATTGCTGGCGGAGAACACCGACCTGCTTTTGCCGGCGCCCTGGGCTGGCCAGGAGTGCATTGCCTACAGCCGGCACGGCGGCCGCCGGACTTGGGAATTGCCCCCCGACTGGAAAGCTGTGACCCGCGCCGGGATTTTGCAGCTCACACCCACGGCCCTCTACCCACTCGAACCGCAGCCGGTTTCCGACCGGCGGATCACGCTGGAATTGAAACCGCGCCAGGCCATTTGCCTGCAGCTTGTTTAGTTACGCGGAGAACATTTTTATGAAAGCAGACTCCTCACCAATTCCACCGCGCCGGCCACCGCGCTCGCTGAGACAATTGGCCAACCGGCAGGGGCGCAAGATCGGCGCCGCTGCCCATCCTGATTTGATTGAGAAACACCAGCAGTACCGGGACACGCTGAGCCCAAAAACCGGCCTACCAATCTATCCGCGATGTTTTGCAGGCACACTTATGGACACAATTCTGATTTCACGGTCCCTCCAAAGCGAGTCCAGCGGGGTAAGTCATGAGTGACACAAACTGGTTTACCGAGGCCCGGTACGGGCTGTTCATCCATTACGGGCTCTACAGTTTGTTGGGGCGGGGTGAGTGGGTCTTGAATCGCGAACAAATTCCGCTGTCCGAGTACCGGCCGCTGGCGGCGAGTTTCACGGCCGAGAAGTTCGATGCCGGCGCAATCTGCAATTTGGCTGTGCGCGCCGGGATGCGCTATGTCGTATTGACCACCATGCATCACGAGGGGTACCGGCTGTACCCGACGGCGTTGAGTGAATTCTGTTCGCGGCGTGATTTAGTCGGCGAACTGGTGGTCGCGGCCCGGGCGCGCGGGCTGCGCGTCGGACTCTATCACAGCCTGAACAACTGGTCCGACCAGCCGGACGCGGTCACGGCACTGGAAGACAAACGTGCGTATGAAGCATTCATCGGCAAGACCCACGCGCGGCTCCGGGAAATCGTGACCCGTTACAATCCGATTGACTTGCTGTGGTATGACGGCTGGTGGCCGTTCAATGCGGCGGGCTGGCGCGCCGAGGAAATGAACAAGATGGTGCGTGCGATTCAGCCGCACATTCTGTTCAACGGCCGCAACGGTTTGCCCGGCGATTTCGCCACGCCCGAAGGCCACCTCACCGCGCCCCGCCCGTGGCGTCCGTGGGAAGCATGTCTGACGTTGAACGACAGTTGGGGGTACCACACCGGTGACCAGCATTGGAAGTCGCCCCAACAGATCGTGGATTTCTTGGCCGCTTGCGCGCAGGGGCAGGGGAATCTGCTGCTCAACATCGGTCCGCGTGGCGATGGCTCGATACCGGAAGAATCCGTGCACGTCTTGGAAACGGTCGGCGACTGGCTGCGCCGGGGCGGTGCAGAAGCGATTTTCGGAACTGACCCGTTTACCTTTGATTTGCGCGAACGCGGTGACCACCGCGGCGATTGGTGTAGTCACGGTCCGTTGACGGCGAAAGGCAATTCGCTCTACCTGCTTGTGCGCCGCTGGCCCGGCCGCACATTGACACTGGCTGGCGTGGAATGCCGGGTGCGCGCGGTGACGCTGTTGGGGCAGGAACTTTCCTTCGAACAAACCGGTGGGCGCGTCATCATCAACCGCTTGCCGGACACGCCGTCCGACCCGGTCTGTCCAATCATTCGCTTTGATTGTGATCGGCCACCGGCTCTCTACCTGACCGGTGGCCTGCGCCAGCCGGCTGTGCCTCATCCGCATTATGACCCGTGCCCGTCGGACCTGGCTGGCTGATCCGATGCAAACGTCCCGACCATCCGAATGGATCGCATCGGCCGCCGCCAACCGCTGGCAGCAGCAAATTTATGGATAAGATCACGCTCACCCCCGACTGGAAAGCGCACCCCACGCCGTTCCGGCACACCTGGCGCCACATCGGCAATATCGACCAATTCCGCTGGTTGCCCCGCGCCGACGTGCTGGAGCAGCTGCGCCTGGCCCGCGATGAGCTGGGGGTCCGGCAGGTCCGGGCCTGCGCCATGTATTCTCCGGAACTGCGGGTCTGGACCACAGACCTGGCCGACTGGCGGAAGAAGAGCGGGGAAAAAAGCAAACGTGCGAAAATGATTCGGAAGCTCTGCCACTCGCCCCGTTCGACGGACCGGCGAGCCACAAAGTCAAAGACTCCCCGCACTTCAGTGTCGGCATCGTCCGCGGACTGCGCCGGGCCTTGGAGCAAAGCGGCTGGAAAGGGGAGGTCCACTGGAATGAATGGGGGCGCTCGTGGTTCCCGCACGACCCGCTCAAGGAGAGCGCCCTGGCGTCGCACTTGTCACCTGCGGATGATTGCGCAGGCGCTTGAGCAGCCACTGAGGCAATCAAATACGAAATGACTAACAAGGGGAATGGTTCAGCGATCTCAACCGCTGCGGCAAGGTGACACACACTGAGCGGACACCAATTATGAAAATAAAAGTTTCCCAAATTCTTCGCCTGAGTAAATTGTTGCTTGGCCTGGCGGCAGTGTTTGGCGGCCCGCCGCTTTTGCAATCCGCCGCACCCGCGCCGACGTTCCAATTGACCGAGTCTCTCGGCCAATCGTGGACCAACGAGTTGGTCTTCTTCCCGGCGACCGGTGGCGGTCGGCTGCAGGACGGGGAAGGGCAGGAGGTGCCGGCCCAATTTGCCAACGGCACCATCGCATTCCAGGCAAATTTGCCGGCGTTTTCCCAGCAGTCATACCGGCTGGAAAGCGGGACCGGCTCGCGCGCAACGGACGTGAAAGTTGAACAGGACCCGGCGTCGATTCGCATCGTCAATTCGCTGACCGGTCTGGCGATTCCCACCGCGCAGGGGGCCTACACCAACGGCCCGTTTCTGAAGATGAAACTGCGGACCGGGAAGTGGATCGGCGGGAGCCGGCTGGTCGGCAATTCGGCCATCGAGGGGTACGAGGCGAAGGTCATCGCCGCGGGGCCGGTCTATGCCGAGGTGGAATGCAGTTACCGGTTCGCGGGCGGGAAACGCTGGCAGGTGAATTACCGGGTCATGGCCCACGAGCCGGTTGTGCTCATCAATGAAAGTTGCCATGGGCCGGACGGCGGCACGTGGCAGGTGCTGCTCAGTCCTGGTTTTTCGCCGACCCATTCACTGATGTCGGGATCGTACGGGGACAAAGACAAAGCCAAATATAATATCGCCAAACTCCCCGGCCCCGGCGCGACCATCTTTTCCATTTGCCCGTGGCCGATTTGGTGGAACCCGGCCAGCGTCGGTTTTGTCGGGCTGTTCCGTCTTCCCGAAGGATCCACCATTCTGCCGGGCGGCGGCGGCGTGGCGGCGTTGCCGCGCGCCGAAGAAAGTCTGGCCGAACCGAAACGTGAGGAACTTGAACCGCTGGAACCAACGGCCAAGAAAGAACCCATTGAAGATTTTCTGGCGGTCGCCGCCGGCCATGCGGAGGTCTGGGCCAATCCCGGTGATGACGGCCAAGGCAAGAACATCCCCTTGGGCACGAGCAAAGAGGGCGACCTGTTCTTGTCCTGTTCGCTGGCCGGGCCCGGCCGCCGGTGGTTGTTGGCAGCGTTGACGACGAAAGAAAATCTGGTTGCGGCGACGCAATTGACCGTGGCCCAGCAAATGATGGTGAAGCATTGTGAAACGCCGCTGGACGAAGTCAAGGACATGGTCTTGGACTGGGAATCAAAAACGGCGCTGGATTATCCGCGGCTGGTCGTGCGGCGCAGCGATCTCGCGGCGCGGCCGGGATTGACACAACGGAATGCCCAAGCGGGCAGCGGAACCCCCGGGCCGCTCGCGCGAAAATTGCTGGATCCCGCGCTGCGAATTTTTCTTGGCGCACTGGACCAGCCGGCGCAGTCCATGGACACCGTTCATCGCTGCGAACGCATCCTGAACATTGCCACCTGCGCCGATTATCTGCTGGGGGCAGATGGATTGACTCCGGCCGAACGCAGTCAGGCCATGGGCATTCATGCGGTCCAATGGGGGCGGCCGGTGTTGACCGACAAGGATGTTTTCTCGGCGGCCGATGTCCGGTATGCCCGGGCCCAAATCGCGTTTCTCGGGTATAAACTTGCCAGCCCAAGTTATTACTCGCTGGAACGGAATTACCGGGCGAATCCGAACATGACCACGACCCGGTACTGCACCATGGCGATTCTCGCCGCATTGATTCCCGATCATCCCAAGGCGAAAGAGTGGGCGCAAGGCGGGCTCGCCGAGGTCGAGCGCGAACTCAAAGAATGGACCGTCCCGAACGGTGGCTGGCTCGAATCGCCGCATTACCAGACTGTCGCAATGTCAGAGATCATCCTGCTCGCGTATGCAGCCCAGAATGCCGGGTTCGCCGATTATCTGCACGACCCGCGCCTGCTCGGGGCGATGCGCTACCTCGCCCGCATCAGCACGCCGCCGGATCCGCGGTTTGAGAATAAGCGGCATTTTCCACCGGCCGGCAATACCTATCAGAATGAGACGACCGGCCTGTTCGGCATTGTTGCCAAGATGTGTCGGGCGTCGAATCCGGAACTGGCCGATGAATTTCAATGGGCCTGGATTCAGCAGGGCCGGCCCCAAAATGGGTTACTGGTGAATTTCTATAACCCGGCCTTGTTCGAGGATCGCACTCCCGCCGCCGCGCCGAAGTGGGGGAGCGAACATTTCCGCGGCTCGGGTGTCGTCTTGCGCAACGGTTTTCCCGGCAATCGGGAAACTTACCTGTGGCTGCTGCAGGGAGGATTTGCCGAGCATTACGATTATGATCGCGGCAGTTTTGAACTTTGGGGCAAGGGCCGGCCGCTCTGCCTGAAATGGGGCTACAACTCGCGGATGCCGGCGTGGGAACAAAACCGGGTGGACGCCGGCAATTGGGGTGACATTCAGAAATTTAACACAATGGAAGCGGCCGACTATTTGGACAGCCTGACCCAGGGTTGGGATCGGCAGGTGATCCTGGTCAAGGGCGCGGATTATTTTGTCATGCGCGATACCATCGCCCAGCCATCAGCCAATTGGTGGCTCTGGCTGTACACGGAAGAATCAGTCCAATGCACCAACGATGTGGTGCGGGTCACTGGCATCCATGATGTTGATCTCGATATCTGGCTGGCCCCGAAACTCGCCGCGCACTTGAAACCCGGCAAGCCGAAGGTAAAACTCGAGACCAAAGTGAAGCCGCCGGTGAGTCTGGCCGACGAATCCACCACCCCGCTTCTTGAAGATCCTGCATCCGCAACCAAATCGTCCACTCCGCCGGCAGGCAACTGGATCGAGACGGTCACTCACACCGTGAAATGTTTTGATCTGCGGACCGGGAAATGGGAGCCATTGACGCAGGAGGGATTGACCTTGCCGGTCACCAAAGACGAGCCGGTTTTTTCTGTGCTTTATCCGCGTCTGAAAGGGGAAAAGCCGCCGACATTTATCTCCCTGGCTGACGGGCGCGGTGTCAAAGTCACCCACGCCGCCGGCACGGATTATGTGTTCTTGTCCAACACCCCGTTCGAGTTTCGCGAAGGAACCATTTCATTCAAAGGCCGGGCAGGTGTCATCCGGGTGTGTGACAAGACCGTCGATCTAACCCTCAGTGAGCCAGGTGAAGTGGCACTGGGTGACAAGACCTTGACGTCCAGCGAACCCGCGTTTCGGTCCTTTCCCATCCGGTAAGTTGAAATTGGCCAGCACGAACAACCAGCAAGGTGTTCGGTGGAGAACGCGCGTTTTAAGTCCGGGAAAGGGGCCCGTAGGCATTTATGTCTACCGGCTTTTCGCCATTTGCTCTGCCAAGAGCCGTGCTGCGTCGTTAGTTCCTGTCAGGATTCTCTCGGCAATGAAAACCGGAAATCTGCGCGGCAACTTCGCCCGCGCTTGCGCTAGAGCCTTTGGCGTTTGGGCGATTACTTCATCCACGATGGATTTCATTTCTGAAAAACCGCAGCGTCTCGCCGTTTCCAGCCAATGCCATGCAGAAATTTCCCGCCACCGATAATGCCGGCTCTTTCCACTCACGGCCATCGCCATCTTAATTTTGTACGGCGACAATTGACCGCGGCCTTTGCCCAACATCGGATGCGCGGACAAAATGTCATAGCACGGTGTCAGTTGGTAAGCACCGCCGGCTCGCAGAAAAATACTAAAGTTCTTGGCGTGGCCGTCAATCGCGGCGAGCAGCCAAAACACCAATTGCGTGCGCATGAAATCGCGGCGATCCTCCATTGCCCTCTCTGAACCGTGGAGCAGTTCCATGATCTGGCGGATGTCCGGTCCGCCGTCGCTTTCATATTTCAAGGCCGCCGGTGTGGCCGTGGCTTGACAGAAATCTTCCTGCGGCAAACGCATGATCCATTTTCCATCCTTGGCGAGCTGGCGGTCAAACCGCTCCACGACCAACGCTTTTTGTTCACCGAATGTCTCCATCTTGCACCCGGCAACCGGAATGCCATACGCCGAGACAATTTGAGCGCAGAGCCATTCGTTTTCGACAGACGTTGAAAGATCAATCCCTCCGGGGGTATTGCCG
>Ga0114951_10001400_pt1 | contig 29815 bp, 17 predicted proteins | sample AM7aDNAmetaG_FD_88677 | JGI IMG/M metagenome (GOLD analysis project Ga0114951, IMG submission 88677) | Freshwater microbial communities from Finland to study Microbial Dark Matter (Phase II) - AM7a DNA metaG | ecosystem: Environmental > Aquatic > Freshwater > Lake | place: Finland: Lake Alinen... | reverse complement strand
TCCGTCGTACCACTGGTGCGTCCCTGGCACGCCGGCGTAAGCGAACTTGTTGCCAACCGGAGTCCAGGTGACGCCGCCGTCGTCAGAGCGCTGGACGACCTGGCCCGACCAACTGCTCGACTGCGAGGCATAGAGCCGGTTCGGGTCGACCGTTGACCCCTTCAGGTGGTAGATCTCCCACCCGGCAAAGAACGGCCCACTCACCTGCCAATCTTTCCGCTTGCCGTCTGCATTGAGAATGAACGCGCCCTTCCGCGTCCCGACCAGGACTCGCACCCTGCTCATTCTTTTGACCTCCTCCGCTGTTTCTTTCGCTCCTTTTGCATCACCGGCGTCTAAGCTTTGTAGGCCCGATTCTGGGGAATCGCCGTGCTGAGATTTTTCCCGATTTATCTTGCGATATGCAAGCATTTTCGGCGCGGACCAGACACTGGCCTGGCCATTCGGGCCTAAACTCGGGGCGCTCGCTCTTGCCAGTCCCCTTGAATAAGGCGGACAATCTCCAATAACGCGTTGAATTCCCATGCACGAAGGAGAGATTCGCTCAATGCCCTTGTTTCCGCACCGTATACTTCCCCCTTTCGTCCTGCGTTCCGGTGACCAAGTGGGCATTGCCGTTCGCGGCATGAGGCTTCTGTCCGCCTTGATATTGCTGGCGCTGGCTGCCTTTGCCGCATCCGCGCAGACCGCTCAGCCCGCGAATCGTATCACGCAGCGCGTGGATACATCGCGGGTGCAGGCGCTGGGCAATCATCATCCTCAGTGGGCCAACCAGGCCAACAGTACCGGTTTGCTGCCGGCCGATCAAGCGCTCGAAGATATGACGCTGGTTTTGACTCGCTCGCCGGAGCAGGAGACTGCCTTCAAACAGCTCCTGGCCGACCAGCAGAACCCTGCGTCGCCCAGCTTCCACCACTGGCTGACGCCAGCCGAGGTGGGCGTACGCTTCGGACTTTCAGACCAGGACATCGCAACGATCACCGGGTGGCTTCAATCCCAGGGACTGCACGTGAACTGGATCTCGCCAAGCCGGATCTTCATCGGGTTCGGCGGCACTGCGGCGGATATGGGCCGCGCCTTCCAGACCGAGATGCACTCCTACAAAGTGAACGGCGTCGAACGCATGTCCGTCTCCACTGAGCCGGTGATTCCGTCGGCGCTGGCGCCAGCGATTAAGGCCGTTCGCGGGCTGTACACCATCAACGAGCGGCCCATGCACCAGACTGCCGTGGTCGAGTCGGCGTCGCCGCTGGTGACGACGACCACCGGCGCTCACTACATCGGGCCCAACGATTTCGACACCATCTACAACGTTCCGGCCGCCTACACTGGCGCCGGCATGACGATCGGCATTGTGGGCTGGGCTCACGTGAGCACCACCGATCTGGATAACTTCAGAGCCAAGACCCTGGCCAGCTTTGCCAATCCGACGCAAGTGGTTCCCACCGCCTACCATGGCGTGGACCCGGGCCCCGCGCTCACTTCTCCGCCATCGAGCAGCAGCAATTACCTCGGAAGCCAGGAGGAGGCCACGCTGGATGTGATTCGTGCCGGCAGCGTTGCTCCGGGTGCCAATCTGCTGCTTGTGGTTTCCTCACCCACCACCATAAGCAACGATGGCATCGGCGCGGATGCGCAATACCTTGTAAACCTCACCCCGGTTCCTCAGGTGATGACGATCAGTTTCGGAGCTTGCGAGTCTGAAGTAGCCCAGTCCGACGTTGACTTCTGGGACGGGCTGTTTTCCCAGGGAGCGCTGGAAGGCATGTCGGTCTTTGTCTCTTCTGGCGACTCCGCTGCCGCAGGCTGCGATGCCGCGTTTTCAGCGCCACCTGCCGCCACATCCGCGATCGTCAATAGCCCCAACTACATCTGCACATCCAGCTATGCCACGTGCGTGGGTGGAACCCAATTTGCCGACACGGCAAGCCCTTCAAGCTACTGGAGTTCCTCCAACAGCACAGGCTACTTGTCGGCTCTCGGTTACATTCCTGAGGGCGGATGGAACGAGTCCTGGGATGGATCAAACGCCACGGTAGCCGGTACAGGCGGCGGCGTGAGTTTGTTCAACATACCTACTCCCGCCTGGCAGACGGGCACCGGTGTTCCAGCGGCGCGAGCGGGACGCTATACGCCCGATGTTTCATTCTCCGCCGCGAATCACGATGGCTATTTTGCATGCATGGCGGCAATCTCGGGCGGCGGTTGCTCAGGCAGTCCTTTTGGCTTTATCGTCTTCTCCGGAACCTCGGCCTCCGCTCCAGGCATGGCGGGCGTCGCGGCACTGCTCGATCAGAAACTGGGTGGGGGGCAAGGCAACCTCAATCCTCAACTTTATGCGATGGCAGCATCCGCGCCATCGGCGTTCCACGATGTTACGGTTGCCACCAGCGGCGTAAGTCCCTGCGACATTAATACGCCGAGCTTATGCAATAACAGCATCCCAGGGCCGACCGGACTGACCGGCGGCCAGCCGGGATTCCTGGTGACAGCAGGATATGACGAGGTAACCGGGCTCGGTTCGCTGAACGTAACCAACTTCATCAACAACTACTCCGCAGCCAAGACCACGCCGACAGTAACGGTGACGCCGAATCCCACCAGCATTGCAGTGAATCAGGCATTGTCTGTGACAGTGGCAGTAAGCGGCACCCCGACGCCTACCGGGTCAGTAACTCTGAGCAGCGGCACCTATACGTCTGCGTCCACGGTGCTAGCGAGCGGCAGCGCTACGATCAGCGTGCCGGCCTGGTCGCTGGCGGCCGGCACTCCTACGCTTTCAGCCAGTTATATGCCGGATGCCTCCAGTTCCTCTGCTTATAACGCCGCGTCCGGGACTAACACCGTCAACGTATCAATGGTCACGCCCACTGTGTCTGTAACTCCGGGTTCGTCCAACATTACCAGGGCGCAATCATTGTCAGTAACAGTGGCCGTGAGCAGCAGCCTCGCCGGCAGCCCGACTCCCACTGGCTCCGTGACGCTCGCAGGTGGCGGATTCACGTCGGCCACTTTCCTGCTGATAAGTGGCGGCACGACCATCACTATTCCGCCGGCGTTGCTTGCTGTCGGGACCGATACGCTGACCGCCACTTATACGCCGGACGCATCGGGCTCCCTAACTTACAGCAACGCTTCCGGATTGAGCTCAGTTACAGTAACCAAGGCTACGCCCACCGTGACGGTAACTCCGACGCCAGCCAGCATTGCTATTACACAGCCGTTGTCAGTTACAGTCGCGGTGAGCAGCAGCGTAGTCGGCAGTCCAACCGCCACCGGCACAGTAACTCTGAGCAGCGGTACTTATACCTCCGCGGCAACAGCGCTGGTTGGCGGCAGCGCGACGGTCAGCGTACCGGCAGGTTCGCTGGCGTCGGGCACACCTACGCTCACGGCCAGCTACTCGAGTGACATCAATTACATTGCAAACACGGGCACGAACACTGTGACAGTCTCCAAGGCCACGCCCACTGTGACGGTGACGCCGTCGCCAGCCAGCATCACGACGGTGCAATCACTTTCGGTAACAGTCTCCGTCAGCGGCGGGGGGGGCAACCCGACGGCAACTGGCACAGTAACATTGAGCGGCGGAGGTTATACTTCCGCGGCAACCACGCTGGCAAGCGGAAGCGCGACAGTCGTCGTCCCGGCAGGCTCTCTGGCAGTAGCGACAGATACACTCACCGCGAGTTACACCCCCGATGCGCCCGGAGCCTCTACTTACAACACGGCATCGGGATCTAACATCGTGGCTGTTACCAAGGCCACGCCTACGGTGACGGTCACACCGACGTCAGCCAGTGTTACGACAGTGCAGTCGTTGTCGGTCACGATCGGAGTGAGCGGCGGAGCAGGCAACCCAGCAGCCACGGGCACTGTAACTCTGAGCAGCGGCACTTACTCATCCGGGGCCACCGCGCTGGTAAGCGGCAGTGCAACCATCACCATTGGAGCGGGCACGCTGGCGGTGGGTTCGGACACGCTTACGGCCACGTTCACGCCGGGCGCGGGCAGTACGGGGACGTATAACAGCGCCACGGGTACTGCCGGCGTAACGGTTTCGAAGATTACGCCAACGGTGACGGTGTCGCCCAGCGCGGCGAGCATCACCACGCTGCAATCAACGCAGGTGACGGTCACGGTAAACGGCGGCGCCGGCAATCCGACGGTGACCGGCTCCGTTGTGCTTGCAGGCGGCGGCTACATCTCAGTCTCGACCGCACTGTCTGGAGGCAGCGCGCTGATTACGGTTCCCGTCGGAGGACTGATGGCGGGCTCGGATACGTTGACGGCAACGTTTACGCCGGATGCGGGTGCTTCAGCAAACTACCTGGGCGCGACGGGTACAGACAGCGTGACGGTTACGCTGGTTACGCCGACGGTGACCATGTCGGCGAGCCCGGCAAGCATCACCACAACACAAGCCACGACGGTGAGCGTGACGGTGAGCGGCGGCGCAGGAAATCCGATCCCGTCCGGGGCGGTGATTCTCACAAGCGGCAGTTACTCTTCAAGTGCAACTGCGCTGGTGGGCGGCATCGCCACTATTACCGTGCCTGCAGGAGCGCTGCCGGTTGGGAGCGATTCGGTGACTGGAAGCTATGTGCCGACTGGGGGAGGGTTCTACGGCGCAGCCACAGGCAGTACCACGGTAGTTGTAACGCAGGCGCTGATACCATCCTTCACCTTCACCGGCTCGACGGTTACCGTCACCAAGGGTTCCTCAAACACAGCCACGATTACGCTAACGCCTACCAACGGCTTCGCCGGCAGCGTGACACTTACCGCCGCGCTGGTGTCGAGCCCAACCGGCGCTCAGTATCCGCCTACGTTCAGCTTCGGCACAACCAGCCCGGTCAATATGAGCGCAGGCACAGCAGCGACCGCGACGCTGACGGTTTCAACGACCCCGGCGAGCACCGCCTCTCTGGCCTACCCCAGGACCAACGGTTCTCCCTGGTACACGGGTGGCGGCGCGATTCTGGCCTGCCTCCTGCTGTTCGGGATCCCGGCCAAACGGCGTAAGCTGCGCAACCTGCTCGGCATGTTCATGCTCTTCGCAGTCCTCGCCGGTGGCATGATCGCATGCGGCGGAGGAAGCAGCAGCGGTGGTGGCGGCGGTACAACCATCGCCGGCACCACTACGGGGACCTACACCTTCACCATCACGGGCACATCGGGATCAACTGTCTCGACCAGCAGCCCGATCACTCTCACCATTCAATAGCTGAATCAAACAGCAAACGGCCGCACTCCTTGACGGGATGCGGCCGTTTGCTGCTTACGGATGACTTACTGTGCGGCGATGGAGGATAAGTGCAACGGCCCCAAGAGTCCAGAGGGCAGTAAAGGTGAATCCGCCTTATACGGTGCGAAGTCAGTGAACGTGTACTTCTTTACCGAGTAACTCTGCTGATCGCCGATCAACCGGTTGACCCATAAGTTCGTCACCTTGATCGTTAACTCGTTGCTTCCCGGCTGGAGGGCCCCGGTAACATCCACCTTATAGGGCGCCTTCCACAGAATGCCGAGAGGCTTGCCATTTATCGAAACTTCCGCAACTTCATTCACTTGGCCAAGATCGAGCCACAGGTGAGCGCCGGGCTTGAATAACTCCGGGCCGGCTTGAAGTGTTTTCGAGTAAGTCGCAGTTCCCGAAAAATACTTCACGCCTTCGCGAGAGTCGTCGCTCCACGATTTCAGCTGATCGAAAGCTACTTTCTCAGGAGCGCCTTTACCCGCCTCGAAGCTCACGCTCCAACCGCTGGAGAGCGTCTCCGCTACGTTATTGAATGGCGTCTCTACAGGCTCCGGCAACTGCAGGGATGCGGCGGTGGCAGGCGCGTGAAAGACAACAAACACTGTTCCGTTGGGATCAAGGTGCAGCGGAATCGTGGTGCGGCCGGCGGCGGTCTTGTAGGAAACAGGCTTTGAGTTACCTGTTGCAGCATCCCACAATTCAGGCGCCTTGCCCTCGATGCGGAAGGTCGCGTCCACGTTCTCCGCGCGCTCCTGGCGATTGTCTACAAAATAGATATCTTCATCGGCCAGCTTCCGGTGCACGAACATCAATGCGGTATCGGTCTGCGGTTTGGTGTATTCAAAATCCTCGGCGATATCGAGGGCCTTGAGTACTTCGTTGGCTGTCATTCCGGAGTAGACTCTTCCCTTCCCTACTTTGTGAACAGAGCGTGGCTGCGCCGCGGCCTTGCCCCAGAGTTGGTCGGCGACGACGTGAAATTCCTTTTCGTCATCGGAGAGGCTGGGCGAATCCGTGGGCTTGTTACCGGCGATCACCGCGCCCTGCGCAACCAGACTCTTGAGTTGGCGCAGTACCGGAAGGGTCATGCGATTGCTTCTTCCGCCGAGATAGAGAATGCGGTAACTCGTTCCACCGGGAGTTATCAGCTTTCCATCCTTGTAGGAGAGATGATGTAACAACACGTCGCTGTTGACAAAGTCGAATCCGTAGCCTTCAGGCGCGTCCTGCTGCGCCTTCCAGCCGTAGACCGCCGTCAGAGGCCCTTCTTCTCCGTAGAAGTAAGCCACGTCGCCAAAGAAATGCCCTTGTTGCAAGAGATATGAGCAGCGCGCCAGATAGTTAATCCACGGCCCAGCCTGCTCCGCCCACGTTTCGTTGCGGTTGAACCACAGGCCGTACGGTCCCAGGGTCATGCCCGGCGCCATGTCGGCCACCGGCTGATGCGAGGACTCATGAATCTGGAATCGATTCACGCCCAACGCAAATTCAAGATCTGCAACCTTCTTTACGTTGTTGGGCGACCACGCCCATGCGGGACCGCGCGATGTCATCGACTCCGCGCCGACGATATTCTGCCCGTAGATATGGGCCACCGACGCGGCACCGCGTAGATCTGCAATATAGGTCGGCTCGGGTCCAGGCCTGCCGGCCCAGGTCCACATCGCGCCCATCGGCACGTCCGTCTTGCTGCGCATCTCCATGTCGTCGCCGAGCGAGGGCCGATGCGATTCGAGAGCTTCGCCGTAGTAGCTCAGGCCGTGGCTATGCAAGTCGTCCGCAATTTCGCCGTAGTGATTCTCGGCCATCAGTTGGCCGATGGTGCGGCGGAAGTCCCATAGGAAGCGGTCTGTGTCGGCTGGACTTTTGATCACCATGCCGGTGAGCGCGGGCAGCCAGGGCCGCGCATCGTAGCCGCGCCGCTGCTGGAACTCGCTGAGCATCTTGTCGGTCCAGTTCTGCGGACCGACTTCAATGCTATCCGTCAGCATGTAAGAGATGCCGTCTTTGCCTATCATCGACTGGCCTACCGTGTCGGCATACATCTTGAGGTAGCCGTCGAGGTATCCCTTCACGAACTCCTTGTCGAGCTTGTCCACTTCAAGACCGGTGGCCTCTGCCGGCGCCGGTCCGTTTTGGTGCCCAGTGAGCGAGTAGCCGATGCGCAGGACCATCCACTGGCCCTCGGGCGGTGTCCACTCCAACGTGCCATCGGCCTTCATCTTTGACGTGAGGTCGATAACGTCCGTGGGCTTGATGGCGAACTCTGGCGCAACCTCAGGATCGGGAATGGCATAGAAGTTCGGCGAGTTTGCGTAGCCAGCCCGTTTTTCGAACTCGTTCACGCGCGCGCCACTCGAAAGCACGAGTTCAGTAATCTCGTGCGGGGACGCGGGTTTCGCATTGGCAGGGGTTTGAAAGACCAGACGGAAGTAACGCGCCGTGACAGCCTTAAACGCGGCGGTGCGCTCGATGACGCTGCTCGCTTCGATGTCAGTGACCTTGGTGAAATTGGCGCCGTTGTCGCTGGACTCGAGTCGAGGAAGAATACCGTCATTGTCGTGTCCGAATACGCTGATCGAGTCGCCGAGCGTAGCCAGCGTCACGGCCTGAATGGTCTGCGGCTTGCCATAGTCGAACGCGACCCATGCCATGCCGCCCGGCGCCTCAGCGGGCAGGTTTAGCGCTACTTTGGCCACATCGTCATCGCTCAGCCAGGCAACATCGTCATCGCTCAGCCAGGCAACATCAACCGCGCCGCCACTGGCTGTTACACCGGGATTCAGCTCGGCCTGAGTCTTGTCACCCGCGGGTATCCTATAAGCGATCACGGCGTTATCAGCGTAGAATTCCGCCGGGGTGACGATGCGTCCACCCTCGCCGCGGCGCCCGGGCACGCTGAAGTTCTGGAAGGTTCCGCTCGCCGTAGGCGGATGCTTGAGCATGCCGGCGAAGGCCTTGCCGCCCTCGACACGCGTGGAACTCCAGACCATTTTCTTGATGCCCTGAGGTGCGGGAACCCACGGACCGCCGGTCTCGCTCCACCCGGGCGAACTGGCGATCGCCACTTCCAAGCCCAGCCCTCTCGCCGTGGTGACCGCATAGCTGAAGGCCTGCTTCCACTCGGGGGTCATGTAGATGAGCCGCTGCGGCACAACTTGCGGCGTGGCGATGGCACCTTCAAAGATGGTGACCCCGCCAATGCCGACGCGGTGCATCCACTCCAGATCGAGCTTGATTCCCTCGGGAGCGATGTTACCGTTCATCCAATGCCACCAGACGCGGGGACGCGCGCTATTAGGCGGATCCTGAAACGCGCGCATCAATGAGTCATGGGCGTCGCGGGATAGCTGGGTGTCAGCAGACGACGCTGCCGGCGCTTGGGCCGGCAGGTTGTAACATGAGACCAATCCAAGACATAGAATGGCAGTTATGCCCGATCTCAGACTTATCATTTCAATCCATCCTTGCTGGCCTCTCACTTGCAGAGGAGAGGCCTCGCGGAGTTAGATGCCACTTACTTTTTGGGAGCTACCGCTGCACGGGTAGCACCGGTCGAAATACCGCCGTCCACCAGCAGTGTTTGCCCGGTGATATAACGGCTTGCTTCCGAAGCGAGAAATACGACCGCGCCATCCAGATCATGCGGCTGTCCGGGACGCTTGACAGGGATGCGGTCGCAGAGATATTCGACCCATTCCTGATTCTCGTAGAGGACCTTGTTTTGCTCAGTGCGGAACCAGCCTGGGGCCAGGCAATTAACTGTGATTCCATGCTTGCCCCAATCGTCGGCCAGACTCATGGTCATTTGCCGCACACCGCCGCGGCTAGCGCCATAGGGTGCCAGTCCGGCGTAACCGAAAACGCTGGTTACAGAGCCGATATTTACGATGCGCCCGTAATTCTTGGCAATCATCCGCCGGGCCACGGCCTGAGCTACAAAGAACGACCCGCGCAGATTTGTATCGAGAATGGTATTCCAATCGTCCCAGGTAACATCGAGGGCCGGCTTCCGGATGTTGCATCCGGCATTGTTCACCAGAATATGAAGCTGGCCGTAAGCCGCCTCCGCCTCGGCGACCATTTTCTCGATGCTTTCCTGGTTGCACACATCGAGTTCGAGCGAGACCGCCCGGCGTCCCAGCGCTTTGATCTCGGCCTCGAATGGAGCCAGAGTTTCGCGCTTTCGGCTTGTCAACACTAAATCCGCGCCAGCCTTAGCCAGCGCCATGGCAAAATATTGCCCCAGCCCGCGGCTTGTGCCAGTAACAATGGCAACCTGCCCGGTTAAATCGAAGAGTTTATCGGTCATTGCATCCTCGGGGTCAAGATTACTTTCATCAAATTCGGTTCGTGCGCATGCAGCCGTTCAAACCACCGCACCCCTTCTTCCAGCGAAGCGACAGCGGTGATGAGCGGCTTAACCAGTATCTTTCCGCTTGCGATCAACTCGATTGCCTGGGGATATTCGCCTGCCGACGAACACGATCCTTGCAGCCGTAACTGGCGGGTAACTACTTTCTGCAAAGGAAGTATAACTTCAGGCACGATGTTACCAATCAGAGTAACCGTGCCGCCCTTGCGGGTGCAGTCGATGGCGGCGGATACAGTTTCATTTCTTCCCACTGCTTCCAGGGCTATGTCGACACCGCGGCCGTCGGTTAGCCTCATAACTTCAGCTACCAGGTCCGCGCCGGAGCAATGGAGTGTTTCATCGGCGCCAACCTGGCGGGCCAGTTTCAGCCGCGTCTCGTCGACGTCGGTAATGAAGACACGGGCACAGCCAGCGGCCTTGGCGGCCTGCATGGTCAGCAGGCCAATCATTCCGGCGCCAACGACCAACGCCGTCTCGCCGCCTTTGACCTCAGAAACGCGGACGCCGTGCAGGCCAACGGAGACGGCCTCCAGCATAGCCGCGTCGTCAAACGAGAAAGTTTCCGGCAGCGGATAGAGGATGCGTTGCGGAATTGCGACATACTCGGCAAATGCGCCGTGGCGGCGATAGTCTCCGCAGGAGACGCCGATCACTTGGCGATTGTTGCAGAGATTGATTTCGCCACGCCCACAAAACTCGCACATGCCGCAGTAGACCGTGGAGTCGAATGTGACGCGGTCATCCTCGGCGTACCCACGCACATCGGCACCGATGGCCGCAATTGTTCCGGAGGCCTCGTGGCCCATCACGATGGGCGGAATACGGCGGCCTGACGAGCCGTCATAGCCATGCACGTCACTTCCGCAGATGCCGCAGGCTTCAACGCGCACCAGCACTTCGTCCGGCCCGATGGAGGGCAGAGGAAGATCAGCTATCTCAAGGTGGTTGTATGCAGACAGAAGCAAGGATTTCATAACTTATCTTCCTCTCAACTTAGTAAGTTTGGCGATAGGGCTGAAGCAAGCGAGTTATACGTCGCAAAGGTCGACTGCCGCGCGCAGGCTGGTCATGGGATCGCGCAGCGGAATAAATTCATGAGCCACATAACCTGTGAACCCGGACTCCGCGATGACTCGCATGACACTGTCCCATTGTACCTCCTGGGTGTTGTCGAGTTCGTGCCGTCCGGGCACGCCGCCGGTGTGGAAGTGCCCAATCCACGCGATGTTTTTGCGAATGGTGTCGATGAGGTCGCCCTCCATAATCTGCATGTGGTAGACGTCGTAGAGCAGCTTGACGTTGGGCGAATTTACCTCCTGCATGACGCGCGCGCCCCAGGCGGTGTGGTCCGCCATATAGTCCGGGTGGTTGACCTTGCTGTTGAGTAACTCAAGGCAGATGGTGACTCCATTATTTTCGGCGATCTTTTTTACGCGATTGAGACCAGCCACCGTGTTGCGCGCGCCCTCTTCGTCGGCCATGCCCTTGCGATTGCCCGAAAAAGTAATGACGTTGGGTACGCCGGCCTTGGCCGCGAGGGGAATGTTGGTGCGGAAGGCCGCTTCGATGGCGGCATGATGTTCGGGCCGGTTAAGCGCTTCGGGAATCTCTCCACCACCGGCGTAGCCCATGGTGCAGATGAGTCCGTGGCGGCGGGGAGCGGCATACTCGGCCGGCTCAAGCAGGTCTATGCCGGTGAGGCCCATTTGCGCAGCGGACGCGCATAAATCGTCGAGAGCGATCTTCTGATAGCACCAGCGGCAGACCGACTGCTTGATCCGCTTCTTCCTGGGTGTGACTGCCTCTTGGCTTATGAGTAACCCTGGGAACGATGCCAAGGCGGTTGCGGCAAGTCCGCTTTTCAGTGCAGTGCGGCGGCTGATTTCAAACATACTCATGTTGCTTCTCCGATCCGTTCCCGTTGAACGGGACTGGTTGAGGGTTTCGCCGTCCCACCCTTTCCGCAGGAAAAAGCGGAAAGGATGTGGCACGGAGCTTTTTTGCGGCAGCCGGCGCGGGAGCATCTTTGAGCGTAACTCGATGCCGCCGGATGGGCTGCCAGGAGTGACCGGCGGATAGCCGACTCCTAGAACCTTCCCATACGTACGCGAACCACCACGGGCTTCTGATGGAAGCACAATCCGCGGTCTACCTCATCGCCATTCCACAGCCTGACGGGCTTCCAGACACCGTTCTCATAGCTGCCTTCCTGTGCCGAGAGGATCTGCGAACGCATCCCGGGCAGTTTGCCCTGCACATGAAAATTGACGCTCGAGTCCTGGCCAGTGACCAGAAACTCGTCCGGGCCAAGTTGTGCGACCAGGGCCACGGCGTGGGCGTCCTTGGTACCCGGGGGCTTGACGCCGTCGCGTTGCGGGAAGCCATAGGAAACTGTGGCCTGCCAGGCGCCGAAATCCAGTTCCTGCTGCGACTGTCCCGGCTCCTCCACGCTGGTCTTCAGCTTGCCTTCAAACTCCAGTTGGGCGATTTCGCGGCTCATGGGCTCGATGAGGGCGAAGTTTCTGGCGTGCGCCTTCCAGGGGTCGTCTCCGAGGCTGTTCCATCCTGAATTGTCCACGCCAAAGGGCGAGAATCCGATAGCGCCGTCGCCAATGGCGTAGAAGAAGAACTTTGCGAAGTTGTCGCTGCGCCCGGTCTCAGGGATCCACAGTGGATTGTCGGGGCGATGATAGGTGCGCATCAGTTCGCGGTAGGCGGCGGAGTCGTCGGTGTAGATGTCCGGGCCGATCATGTCGATGGAGGGCGCAAGAGCGCGCCAAAGGCCGACCAGCTTCTGCACCGCGCCGCCGCTGGGGTAGAGAATGCCTGCGATCGCGACCTGGCGCTGCGGCAACTCCTGCGTGAAGTGGCTGGGCCATACATTGATGTAATAGGGAACGGTGAACTCCGCCTTGCCGGCCGCGGCGATCTCGTTGATGTACCTTGCCTGCTGGTAGACCTGGAACATCTCGTCAGCTTCGGAGGCAAAGACCTGGCTCCACGTACCGGGCTGCTCGTGAACCGCGGCCAACAGGTCGGCGGGAACCTGCCCGGCAAACTCGCGGTTTGACTCGGGAGAAAAGTCCCTCACGCTGCCAATGCCGCCGGACTCGTTTTCAACCTGCACCAGCAGAACCGTGTGCTGCTCTCCGTCGATCTGCTTCATGTGCCGCATCAGAGCGGTGAAGGCCGCCTTATCCGCTTCGAGATTGGTGCGAGAGTTGGCGGAGAGAACGTCGGTAGGTTCTCCGTCAGGCCGGATCATGCGGGGGAAGCGCCTGGCGTCGGTCTTGACCCACTCCGGCGCATATTGCATGTTGCCGTTCTTCCAGGTTCCGAACCACAGCAGAACCATGTGCAGATTGTGCGCGCGGGCTCCCTCGACCAGCAGATCCACGTTGCTGAAGTCGAAGTGGCCGGGCTGGGGCTCAATCTGCTCCCAATAGGCGGGCGCGGCCATGGTGTTGGCGTGCAGGGCGGCCATGGCCTGCCATACCTGCGGCAACTCGCTTGGCCAGGCGCTGGAGTTGTGAATCTGTCCGCCGAGAATGAGGAACGGGCGGCCTTCAACGAGCAGCGTGTAGCGGCCGTCTTTTTGTTGCAGTCGCGGGGCTTCGACGGCCAAAGCCAGTGGAAGCGCGGTGAGGGCGAGAAGAGAAGCAGCAAGGAAATTACGTATGCGCATGAAAGAAATACCCACGGGCAAATCTAGTCGTATACCCGGCTTCTTGCAAGCCGCGCCGACCCAGAGGCAGAGTGTTCGAGGGCAAGAATGGACCAGAGAGGCGTCCAGCGATCCGGCATGAACGATGTGCCGACCAAGCTAAAGCGGCTGGTGATTTGGGTGTGTTGAGAAGAGGGGGAGTTTTTGGGTTTAAAAGGTAAAGGCGAGGCCGCCGCGGAAGCCGCGCTGATCCTGGGCGAAGACCAGGAGCGAGCCGTCGCTTAGAAGGTAGGGACGGTACCCCTCGGCAAGCATGTTCTGAACATCCAGCAGCGCCTCAATGCCCATCGAGCCCTCGCGGCCCATGTGGATGGGCTGCCGCAGGTGCATATTGAGGTAAGGCGCAGCTGCGTCCAGCGCATACGGCGCAACCTCTGTGACGGTGTCGTCGGGTTGCCAGCGGTAACTGGCGCGCCAGCGGGTTCCAGTGCCGTCCAGGGTGCCGGACAGTGAAATCGAGTAGGTCTGGGCGCGGCGGGGATGAACGGCTGCAAGGATGTCAGTCAAATCAACCGGCCCCTGCTGGGCGGACATCACCAGCGCGTTGCCGTTGGCGTAGCTCACCCGGACATAATTGCCACCATGCAGACGGCGTTCAATGGTGGCCTGCATTCCGGTGGTCGAGAAATTGGGTCCGGCGGTGCGCAGCAGGTTGCTGCCGCGGTCAAAGAGCGCCTCGGTGACAACAGGTCTGCCGGAATTGCCAGATGCAAAGTGCCCCATGGCTTCAATGGCCGGATTCTGGAAGTTGTCAGAGTATACCTGCACGCTCATGTCAGAGACATCGGTGCGCCGTTCCCAGCCAAATTCCTGGTGCAGGCCGTGATCCAAGGCCAACTTGCCGTTACGCACGGAGAAGACCGGAAGCCAGGTCGAGGGTTGAGACTCATCACTACGCCGTGAACTGGGCTTGAAAGTCGCCATCCGATAGCCGACGGTCGAATTGCCGCCACGCCAGTTGACCGTGGCAAAGGGCAGGGCCGCGGCCACGATATCCGAAGATTGCTCAGCGAGGCGTGCCAGCACTTGCGTGGAGCCCACCTCCGCCTCGAACTCATCGCCCATGCGCATGGTTTCCGATGTGCGGATTGCGGCTTCGCTCATGCCGGGGCCATCAGGGCCATCCACTTCGGGGTGAATAGCAACTGCCGCCACCGATTGCACCGAACCGGCAAATCCCAGATCCTGGCGGAAGCCCAGCATGGATTCCATGCCGGCGTCGGTATTGGGTGCAAAATCCACGCGAGCCAGCAGTTCGCGGCTGTTGGAGGGCGTATCTTCAACCGAGGCTGAGAAGCGCTCTCCGCTCTCGCCAAAAGTACCGTCCTGGCCTGTGGCCATGAGCCGCGCTTTGAGCTTTGGCGCCGCGCCGGAACCGTCCGAGACAACTACCAGGGGGCCGTCTTCCAACCAACGCAATAGTGGGCGATTGGCGGCCGAACGCAGCGTCCAGGCCCAGTCATCTTTTTGTACGTTGACGGCGCGCGGCTGGGCAGGAAGCCACTGCATCACCTCGTAAAGGGAGTTGAGCGTGAGGTTCACGACCGTACCGGCCCGCGCGCGGACGTTTTCCCTCAGGGAAGGCAGATAAGATGCGCCCATCGCCTTGAGCGCATAACGGCCGGGGAGCATCGAAGAGATGACAAAACGGCCCTTGCCATTTGTATAGACGCTGGTAATGACGGAGAGGTCAGGGCGAAGCAACTGCACTTCCGCGCCGATCTGCGGCGCACCGGAGGAGTCGCGCACCACTCCAGAGACCGATGTGGGGGCAGCTCCGCATACGGAGACAGCTCCCAGAGCGATCATCATTGCAAATCCGGCGAAATGGGCTCTGCGCTTCATCACTGTTGTATGTGACCTGGCGTCGTCCCTGGCAATATTAGCGCAATTTGAACCCGCGCAGCCTTCCGAATCTCAGGTTCGGATATGAACTGCGCGGGGATATTCCTATTCGACGACAAAAGGTACCGTTTGCGCAATCTCTTGTTTTGAAATTGAGTCGTTTATTTTCACGGTCACCTTATATTTACCTGGCTGGATGCCTGCGAGGTCAAGCGTTTTCTCCACAGTCAACTGATCGCTGTGCGCTCCAAGCTCCTTCGACTCAAGTTGCTTTTCCAGAATAATTGACCCGGAAGCGGTATCGGTAATCTGGTAAGTGACCGTAGCCTGGTTGCTCTTGGTGGCTTCGTCGATACCCAGATTGTAAACCTGCATCCAGAAGCTGAGATCCTGGGTACGCTTGAATTTGACCGGCGTAGTCGAATTGGCGCTCACGCGCGGCCGAATGTAAGTGTTGCCGATGATGAAGTTGCCGCTGCCAATTTCGCGAGAGGAAACCACGTTCATCTGGTCGGCCAGGATCAGCGACGAGGCGCCTAGTTTTTCATCGTGGTAGGTCGGCACGTCAATGCCTCTGCCAAAAATTCCCACGTGATCGGGGTTGTTTACGTCCTTGATGGCGATATCTAGACGGTAGAGGCCGGGCATAAGCGGCAGGGCCTTCCAGTAGACCGACTGACGGTCAAGGGTCTTCTCGAGCAACTCGGCCGGCTGATTCACTTCGACCGTATCCTCAAACGTCTGCACGGTCTTGTGGGTGAGAGTGGTCACCTTGCCAAGGATGTTGACCACGCCCTTGGACACGCCTTCCTTGGTCACGAAGGTGATGTCACGATTTCTGATCTGAATGGTGATGGGGACGGTATCCATGCTCTCCGTCACGCGGATGAAGTCGGTGCGCACGTCGAACGGGAACACCGGCCCGGTGAGGAGTTTGTGCTCGGAAACAAAGGCCTCAAGATCCTTGAACTTGACGGGCGGGGGGGCAAAAAGCTTGGCGCCCAGCTCGATGCGGTCGAAGACTTTGCCCGACTGGTAGTCGCCCATAGGACCGCCGCCTATGTTTTCAAGACCGTTGCCCTTGAAGCGATCAGTCTTGTCCTTGTGGTTCATCTCCTCATAAGTGGTCAAGCCGGCGCCGGGAACGTTGAGCAGCGCGTCCTTCTCGCTTCGATCCAGCGTGTAGTGGTAGTCGCCGCACTGGCAGTTATCCACAAATTCAAGGTCGACGTTCTCTCCGACACCCTCGAGATAGCGGTAGTGCCATGTCTCGAATGGGAAAGTGGTGGTGGAGCCGCCTCCTTCTTCTGGGGTACGGTCGTAGCTTCCGCCCGAGGGGTGGGACTCGATGGAATCGGCAGGACCCCATGCGATATAAATGCGTCCGCGATCGGTCTTCCAGCCGGGCTTGCCGGCGGCAAAGTGCTCGTTGGCGTAAGCGATGCGCCGGTAGTGCTCCTCGCGATACTGATTTTCGGGCGAATCCGGACTCGGGTTGCGCCGCAGCCAGAAGTTTTCGATAAAGGAGTCGCGCTCCTCATCGTTACTGAGGCTGGTGAAAGCGCGGCGCTCCTCGTCGGAGATGATGTAGGGCACTTCCTGGTTGAGCCAGGTTTTGTAAGTCCCCTTCAACTCCTGGCGGAGGGCCTTTTGCGTGACATAGCGTTCTTTATCGGACCGCTGGCGCTTGCGAGGGTCAATTTCCTGATCCTGGCCGGTAGCCGGTGCGGTCTGTGGTTGGCCTTGTGCCTGGGCCGGGGCCGGCTGGGCGGCTGCCTGCTGGAAGAAAAGACCTGTCGCGGGGATAAAAACCAAGCCGCAACCAAGTACGCCGAAAAGTAAATTACGACCGTTGAGCATCATTTGCCTTGAAAACTCCTGCGAACCCTTATTTTACGGGTCCCGGTAGGGCTGGGCAACATTCCTTGCGCAGTCGGATGACGATTGGACGTCCAACCGCCCACAAGGTAACCGAAAATGCAGCTGGAAGCAGGTAGAATTGCCGATAGGACGGACTTGGCGAAACCCAGGGAGCCAATCGGCCGTCCAATTAATAACCGCCCTGTTTCTGGGGATTTGTCCGGGACGTTTTCACTCTGAATGTCCTGTGATCCAGCAGTAAGGGGCCGGTTTGACCGCTCTTGGGAACTGTACGCGGGGAGATTGCGTACACTGAACTGAGAGGGATTTGGAGCACGCACAGTACATGAAGAAAATTTTGCTAATTGTTCTCGCCGTACTGGTCGCCGGAGGGCTGGTTGCCTTCATGGTTATCAAACAGCAGTCAGGCTACACCAAGGTTCTGACCGCGAAGATCGTGCGCCAAGACCTGGCAACGGTCGTCAGCGGCACCGGACAGATCAAGCCCAAGACCTATGTCAACGTGGGCGCCACCTCGTTTGGCCGCATCACCCACTTCTTTGTGAAGGAAGGTGATCTGGTGAAGAAGGGCCAGACCGTAGCCACAATTGAAAGTGTGCAGCAGGAAGCGACCGTCGCAGGCCAGGAATCCGCTATCGCCGCGGCCAAGACCGATATTTCCTCCTATCTGGCAGCGGAGAAGACCGCCGAAGCCAACCTGGAGCACGCCAAAGCCGACCTTGAACAAAAGAAGCTGGATTGGGAGCGCGCACAGAGCCTCTTCCAGGCAGGCATCGTAGCCAAAGCGGAATTCGATGCGAAGAAGGCCGCCTACGACACCGACATGGCTTCAGTTTCGCAGGCCATGGCGCAGCTGAACCAGGCCAAGGCGCAGACCGAGTCGCAACGGGGACACCTGCAGACCGCGGTGGCTACCCTGCGCGCCAACCGCGACCTGCTGAACAAGACCATCGCCACCGCGCCCTTTGACGGCATTGTCACCAATATGCCGCTGCGCGAAGGTGAAACGGTGGTTGTCGGCATCCAGAACGCAGAGGGCTCCACGCTGATGACGCTTGCCGACATGAGTGTGGTCACCGCCGAGGTCAAGGTGGATGAGACCGACATCGTCAACATCCAGATTGGCCAGCCGGCTGAAATCTCCGTCGATGCCCTGCCGGGCAAGACTTTCAAGGGACATGTAACCCTGGTCGGCGATCAGGCGCTGCTACGCTCCACGGGCATCGCCACTTCGCAGTCGACAACCGGCACTGAAGAGGCCAAGGACTTCAAGGTTGTGGTCACTCTCGACACGACCTCGAACGATCTTCGCCCAGGACTTTCCAGCACCGCCAAAATCACCACCGCCCACAAGCCGAATGTGCTCTCGCTGCCTATTCAGGCCCTGACCATGCACGACCCGGCAACGGACAACGTGAAGGGCAAGGGCGATGTGCAGGCGGCATCGCAGTCTCCGGCGGCCAAGCCGAACCTGATCCAGGGCGTCTTCGTCGTCGACCCCGACTCCAAAGGCAGGTTGCGGTCCAAGTTTGTTCCGGTCACCACCGGCATCACAGGCGCGACGGATATAGAGGTGCTTTCCGGCCTCAACGAGGGCGCGGAAATCGTAACCGGCCCCTTCAAAATTCTGCGTGCGCTCAAAGGCGGGTCGCTGCTCAAGCGCGACACCGTCAAGATCGTGCTCCCATCGGGCGGATCCTCTTAACTGCAGGGTCCGATCCAGACGCAGAGACAAACCTCCACACAAAGGATGAGATTCGGATGGCAATGATGGGGACTATCACCGAAGACCTGGCGCAACCCGTGGCTCCACCATCGAGCGACGTCATTGTCGTTGAGGACCTGTGGCGGACGTACGACATGGGCTCTGAGCAGCAGGTGCAGGCCCTGCGCGGCGTCAACCTGCGCATCAAGCACAATGAATACGTCGCGATCATGGGCCCCTCAGGCTCCGGCAAGTCAACGCTGATGAATCTGATCGGCTGCCTGGATACGCCATCCAAAGGTCGCTATTGGCTCAACGGCCAGCTCGTCAGCGAGCTGGACGACGACCAGTTGGCGCGCATCCGCAACAAGGAAATTGGATTCGTCTTTCAGACGTTCAACCTGCTGGCCCGGGCCACTTCATTGCATAACGTCGAGCTGCCGCTTATTTACAATGGCACCCCCGCCGCCGCGCGGCTGGCACGCGCCAAGGAAGCCCTGACCGATGTGGGCCTCGAGTCGCGCATGTATCACAAGCCGAACGAACTCTCCGGCGGACAGCGTCAGCGCGTAGCCGTCGCCCGCGCTCTGGTCAACCACCCATCCATCATCCTGGCCGACGAGCCTACCGGCAATCTCGACTCGAAGACCGGCACCGAGATCATGGCGCTGTTCGACACACTTCATGCGGGCGGCAACACCATCGTTCTGGTGACGCACGAGCCCGACATCGCCGAATACGCGCATCGAGTGGTTCATATCCGCGACGGTCAGATTTTCTCTGACGAGCCATCGAAGCGCTTCCGCTAGAGCGCCGTTCGTTTTTTCGATTGGTTGAAGAGGCGAGGCCTGGGCCGCGCCTCTTTTTTCAGCCGAGCATCAGCCAAACTGGGCCATGTCCATTCCCAGTTTGTAGGTCTCGCCGTGTGCGAGCAGGTCTTCCCAGGTGACCTCGCGGCGGGTATAGCCGGCCATGCGTCCCAGCATGCAGCTCAGCGCCGTCTCGACGCCCGCAGCGATTTGATTGTGGACAGGCCCGTTCACGATGCTGTCGATGAACGTGCGCTCCTTGTCCCGGTCCGCGAAGGCGAGATTGTCTTCAAAGCTGCCGTTGGCGGCAAACTTCCCGGTGGCCTCAGGCTGAGCTGCAGAATCCTGCCATGCCCACTTTTGTGCTCCGACAATGCCCACCGGCCCTGCATACGGAACCGTCGCCGCACCCTCGGCGCCAAACAGCCTGAGCCCGGCCTCGAACAGATCGTACTCGCCAAATTGCTTGGAAGCGAACGAGACGCGCACGTCGCCGGGATAGGTGAAGTGAACCTGGTAGTTGTCCCAGCAGTCGCCGGCGTGGGTAAGGATGTTGCGCCCTCCGGTGGCGGTTGCCTTGAGCGGCCGCGCACCCAGCATCCAGTTGCACAGGTCGATGATGTGGATGTTCTGCTCGACGAGGATGTCTCCAGAGAGCACGCGGTCCCAGAGCCAATTGCGCAATCGGTACTCGTCCGGCCCAGCACCCGGGAAGACTTTCTCCTTCGACGCCGGCGCATAGTAGTAGGCGCTGATGGACGCGATTTTACCGAGTGCTCCGCCTTTGATTTTCTCGGCGATGGCGGCGATGGGCGGCGCGTTCCTGCATTGGAAACCCACGTCGACACTCTGCGTCGGCTTTACGAGCTTGGCAATCTCCAGCGCCTTGCGCGCCTGAGCCACGTCGATGCCCACAGGCTTTTCGCAATACACATGCTTGCCCGCGGCCACGGCGGCCTCAAGGTGCTGCACGTGGAAGAAGGGCGGCGTGGAAATCTGAATCAGGTCAACGCCCGCCGACCCGGCAAGCTGCTGGTATGCGTGCGGCCCATGGAACAGCATTTTGCTGTCGATTGCCGCGCGGCCCAGGCTCGCATTCAGCGCGTCGAAGTGCGCATGGCCGGCTTCAAGTTGATTGGGAAACAAATCTCCGAGCGCCACCACTTGCGCCGTCGTGTTTTGCGAGAACGACGTGGAAACGTGCGTGCCGCGCCCTCCGCACCCCAACAGCGCCAACCGTACAGCCGAGTTTGCCTGGTAGCCAAAGGCCGCCCTAGGTTTCAGAAAAAGGAATCCGGAAGCGACTCCGGCTGTGGTCTGAATGAAGTCCCTGCGGTTCATCGTGGCACCTCTCCTGGTGACTCTTCTTTATGTCGATAGTTCAAAGATCATGTGCGCAGGCTCTCAGGCGAGAACTTCGCGCAGAATGCCCTCAAGGTAGACCTTCTCCGTGCGCACATCTTCAATCTGCTGCGGGCCCGAGGTCTCGCGCTCGATGGTCACCGCGCCCTTGTAGCCGAGGTCGTGCAACTTGGAGAACACCTTCTTGAAGTCAACCAGGCCAGTGCCAATCAGCACCTCTTTGCCCAGTTCGCTCGGATCTGTCGGCCACCAGCCGTCCTTGGCATGAACGCTGCGAATATGCGGTCCCAGGATGTCGACCGCATCCACAGGATTGGCCTTTCCGTAGAGAATCAGGTTTGCGGTATCGAGGCCTACGGCGAGGTTCGGCATGGCCACGTCGCGAATCATGCGTGACATCGCGGTGGGCGTCTCCTGGCCGGTCTCCATAAGGAAGTACTGCCCATTCGCGTGGCAGTGCTGCGCGACCCCGCGAATGGCCTCTACGACCCCTGGATAGAGTGGATCGGCCGGATCTTCGGGAATGAATCCGCAGTGCGTCTGCACCTGCGGGGTGCCCAGCAGTTTGGCAAAGTCGGACGCTTGCTTGAGCGCATCCATGCGCGCCGCACGCGTCTCTGGAGGAACCAGACCGATGGTCGATGGACCTTTGAGGAAGTTCCACACCAGCGGTCCAGGCCCCACCACCTCTACACAGGTCGCGGTCAGTTCGTTCTTCGCAAGCAGATCGCGCATCTGTGTCGCCAATTCAGAGGTAAAGTGCCCCAGGTAGGCGTCCAGCGACAGAAAGCAGGTGGTAAAGCCCAGGTCGTGTACGCGCTTGAGCCTCTCCTCGGGACCACCGAAGGGGGCGATCATCAGGCCCAGCGCCATGGGTTTCAGCGGCGCGATTGGCGCCTCAGCGAATGCTGCATCCGAGGGCAGCCCCGAACAAAGAACGGCCGCCGACGCGGCCCCCAGAAACTCTCTGCGATCCATAAGATAGCCTCGCCAGCATTGTCCAATTCAGCACCGGTACTTGGCAACCTGCACACGTTTATCAATGTATTCGATGGACTACGCCTGATCCATTCCTGTCAAAAAAAGTAGCGAATTTGTTCGGAAAATTCATCAAATGCGGCTTGACTTTGTGGAAAAAGAGGCTCACGATCAACCCAGAAAGTTCAGAAATAGATGCATGCGGTCAGCGTGGCCGCCAATGCACCCGCTGGATTCAGCTGCTCATTATTTCCCTGTTTAGATCTGCATTAGGATGCTCCCCAAGAGCCGCATCAGCGGCGAGTTCCCCTCGTGGCACGGAGCGTCCTCACTCGATTGTGCTCGTCAGTCATTCACCCGCCGGCAGCTCGTTCGCCCGCGAATCGCTCATTAACCGTTCGGTTGGTGGGTTGCACATTGGAAAACCTTGCTGCGATTGCATGATGCTTGGGGGCGGCTCGCCTTGGCCAAACTCCCTACGAATGCTTTCCCCGGTTTCCATCAGACGTCGAATTGAGCAGAGGTGAGCTATGGTGGTCAAAACTCAATACCAGGGACACCGGATTTCTGGCTTGTACGTTGGCGCCGAGAACGTCCGGCGCTATTTTTCAAAACACGTAGCCGTCATTGAATTGCAACTCGATCACCTGCAGATCCAGTGTGGATTGACGCCCCATTTTTGGCAGGACCAGCCGGAGATCCACGATCCCAGGCTCTGCGATTGGCTGGAGGCGAAATATCAGCACAAGGAGACGGGGAAAACACCGGTCCCGTTGACACTGATTCCGTCCGGGAAGAACTCCTTCAAGCTCGGGTCCATCTCCGTGAGCGGGCATTCGAGGACCAGGCAAACGGCCGCTTCCTCAGCCTTGGTTCAACCCGCATAGCCGCTGCGCTTTCATCTGTAAAACCTGCAGTGGGAGTGTTTTGTCCAGCAACCAATCCAATGAATTAGAGGAGGTTTCCATGAAGGGAATTGTCGATACGAGGAGATCTTCGGGGAGCCGAGCCGTCGAAGCGCTTAGGACAATCATCGATCAGGTGTCCGCATTCAAACTTAGAGAAATCCAGCTTGAACCAACGGGCCCTCATGGCGAAATTGACATCCTTGCGTGCATCGATGTGTTTGGCCGCAGTCATACCCTGGCATGCAAGATAACTGCCTACGAACAGCCCCATCAGCTACACACGGCGTTGTACGATTTGCGCGTAGCCGCTGCCCGGTTCGGCCGAAATGCCGCACCGGTTCTCATTGCGCCTCATCTTCCCCACGAGGCACGGAAGCTTTGCAGGGAAAATGAGGTCGGTTTTCTCGATTTGGAGGGCAATGCGCACCTGGTTTCAGGCGAGGTTTTCATCGCGATAACTTCGGTGCCGCATTTCGAACCACAGCAAACGGCAGCCTCTGCGGGCTGTGCACCGGAAAACTATTCGGTCGCGGCGGCCTGAGCCCGGGCCGCTCGCCATTCGGCGAAAAACACAACGGGCGGCTGAAGCAACCTCGCTTCCGCCGCCCGTTTTCTCTGCTCGTTTGCCTTGGCTCAGATCTCCAGAATCACCGGCATGATCATGGGCCGCCGGCCTGTGGTTTTCTGCACCAGCCGCTTGAGTTCTACGCGCACTTTATCCTTCACCATGCCGTAGTCGGTCTTTTCCTCGGCGCTCAGTCCGTCCAGCGTCTTCATGACCAACTCGCGCGCCTCATCTGTGATATCCGCGCCGCCAAAGCCGCGCATCAACACCTCCGGCGCCTGCTGCACCTTGCCGGTACGCTTGTTGATGGCCAGCACCGCCAGAACGATACCGTCTTCAGACAGGATCTTGCGGTCGCGGATCACCAACTCCTCAACCACGTCGATGGACGAACCGGAGTCGATCAGAATCCGCCCCGCCGTTACCTTGTCTTTCTTGCGCGCGTCGTTTTTATCCAGTTCCAGCACGTCGCCGTCTTCAATCACGATCGCGTGCTCCACGGCACCGGTCTCCATGGCCACCTTGGCATGCTTGCGAAGGTAGCGATAGTCGCCGTGCACGGGGATGAAGTATTTCGGCCGCACTAGGTTGATGAGCAACCGCAACTCTTCCTGGCTGCCGTGCCCGCTGACGTGAATCAACCCGTTCGAACCATCGTCGTAGATGACGTTGGCATCGCGCCGACTCAGGTGATCGATTACCCGGAAGATGGCTTTTTCATTGCCGGGAATAACGCGCGAACTGAGCACAACGGTGTCGCCCGGATCGATCTTGGCGTGCTTGTGATTGTCCACCGCGGCCCGGCTCAGCGCGCTCATCGGCTCGCCCTGCGTGCCGCTGATCAGCACCATCAACTGCTCCGGCGAATAGTCGCGCATCTGTCCGGGCTGAATCACCAAACCTTGCGGTATGTCGATATAGCCCAGGTCCTGCGCAATCTCACTGCTCTCCATCATCGACCGGCCCACGATGGCCACCTTGCGCCCGTGCTTGCGCGCAAGTTCCATCGCAATCCGGATGCGGTAGATCGACGACGAGAAGCAGCTGAAGAAGAGCTTCTTCTTGGTCTGCGAAAAAACCTCGTCCAGACGTGGAATAACGGAACGCTCGCTGGGCGTATAGCCGGGCCGCTCCACGTTGGTTGAGTCCTGCAGAAGCGCCAGCACGCCGCGCTTGCCGTATTCGGCGAAGGTGTGCAGGTCAAAAGGCTTGTCGTCCAGCGGCGCCAGATCTACCTTGAAGTCGCCGGTGTGAATCACCACGCCCACCGGGGTGTCGATGGCCAAGGCCACGCAATCCACCAGCGAGTGAGTAACCCGGATCGGCTCAATGGTGAACGGGCCCACGGTGAACTTCTGCTTGGGCGCAATTTCAATCAGTTCGGTCTCGTCGAGTAACTGATTCTCTTCAAGGTTTCCTTCGACGTAGGCCAGGGTAAACTCTGTGCCATACACCGGAACCTTGAGTTCGCTCAGCAGCCACGGCAGCCCGCCAATGTGGTCCTGATGGCCGTGCGTGAGAATAATGGCCCGGACATGCTGCTTGTTCTCAACAAGGTAGGTGATATCGGGTACAACGATATCCACGCCCAACAACTCCGACTCCGGGAACATCAAACCGGCGTCGATCACGATAATGTCGTCTTCCCAGCGCAACGCAAGGCAGTTCATGCCGAACTCGCCCAGACCGCCGAGGGGGATAATTTTCAGTTTTTTAGTTTGCATCTGTCATCTTTGATGCTACCACTTATGGCTCTTAGGGATTTATTCCGCCCGCAATACGTATCAAGCCCCCTTCACTGAGGCGAAATAAGTGAGATTCCGGGTTCCATTCTCTGGGCCTCGGGCCTGCTACTCCGCTACACCGTCGTTGATCTGGGCGCAATCCATTCGCAACGTCCGGTTGTCGTTGAAGACCAGACCATTGAAGCGCACCACAAGACCGGGCACCACCGCGGGAGCTTACACCATTACGGTAACCGGCACTTCAGGATTGACCACGGCGAGCGGCACGGCAAATCCTACCGTGCTTTGACGCCCACTTGGTAGACGGCTCGCTTGCCTGACATGTCGGACGTGAACCAGATGGAATCTGCAGCCTGGTTGAAGACCGGATGCGGATGGCTGTCCTGCGAGTCCCAACTGGAACCATTCAGGACGAGAGGAAACCACTGAATGATTCTTTGATTCCAGTCCACACGGAGCAGGCTGATCCATGCGCCGCTGCCTTTTGCAGGGTCGCTCGGGGTCTCGTAGCAACAGTCGGTAACCAGTTCTCCCGGCTCTCCGACCGTGAAATGACCATAGCGCTTCCAACCCCTGGGCAGCTCAATTTCAGAGAGTTGCGAGCCGTCCGGCCGAACCCGTCCCAGATAGGCAGCACCGTTCTTGTAAGTGCCGTGATAGATAATGGCCTGCCCGTCTCTTTCCCACATTTCATGGACAGTATTGTCAAAACGGCTGCGGCCTTCGCCTTCGGTTCGCAGAGTTATGTGCTTGTGTCCGTCCCATAGCCTCATCCGCCGGATGCCGCTTTCAAAACTCCATTCGTTGTTATAGAGGATCAGGTTACGATCGACGGGTGAAAACTGCACGTGTGTAATCCAGGCTTTTGGCACCTGCTCAACGTGGATCAGCTTCCCAGTCGCCGTGTCGTAGATTCTGAGGTACGAGGAAAGGCCCTCCTCGCGGACCCGTTGATCGATGTCCCACTCCGGCTTTCCCTGCAGCTTCTTGTCGCCGTCGAGAGCGCGAGCATCGGTGGTTGGCACGCACAGGCGGGAGCCATCGGCCGAAACGTGCGTATAGGCCGTCATCTGGTCGGGGGGCAACTCGGCAAGCAGTCTTTGTCTGCCTTCCAGTGTCACGGCACGAATCTGACGGCCTTGAATGTAATAGGCCGTTCCGCTTTTGAGATCGAGGCTTACGCTGCCCTTGCCAAATCCCCGATAGGGGTTTCCATCGAAGTAGACGTAAGCCTTAAGCACTCCATCGGTATTTGTAGTTAGCTGACGCTCCTTCCCACTTACAAGATCGCGTGTAAATAGATTCGGATTCCCAGTACGGTCACTTATAAAGACCAGATGGCGTCCATCCGCGGTGAGACTTGGAGAGGTGAAATAGAGTAACTGATTGTTACCGGCATCTCCGGCCGTAATCATATTTGACGGGCCTTGCTGCGACGTATTTACTACTACATGTTCAGTTGTTTGTGCTCTCGCGGGCAGCAACGTCAGCGGCGCCAACGCCAGGCAGAAAAGTGGCGACAATTTCATGCATGTCTCCTATTGCTCCGCTAACTATAGACTGCGGGGGCATCGCTGGTCCCGATTCTGAGGTCACGAATTGTGCCTAACCGGCGTTCTCAGTTTTATTGACAGCCCCATGCCCCGGTGTTTCAATGAGCACCATGTTTGCATACAGAACACACTGCCCCTCTGTCCTGCTTGCCGTTGCCTTGTTGCTGCCCATCTTTACTATCGCCGCATACGGCCAGCCAGCCGCCAACGCCGACCTTGCCGCCGGCATTAACGAAATCGATATCGCTCCCGTCTGGTCCGGCCAGCCTGTCGGATTCGCGCTGCTCACACACGGCGACCAGCAGTACATTGCCTACTACGCCGCCGACCGTAAGCTCACCGTCTTGCAGCGCACCCTGGGCCACAAGGAAGGTCGCACCACTATCCTGCCCACCACGCTGGGGTGGGACAGCCACAATTACGTCACGATGGCCTTTGACCGCGACGGCTACCTGCATCTCTCCGGGAACATGCACGCCATCCCGCTCATCTACTTCCGCAGCACCAAGCCGGGGGATGCCTCCACGCTTGAGCGCGTTCCCTCAATGACCGCCAACAACGAGAAGAGTGTTACCTATCCGGTCTTTTCATATAGTCCTGAGGGCGACCTGCTCTTTGAGTATCGAAGCGGCAGCAGCGGCTCCGGAGACACTTTCCGTAACCGCTACGACGAGCGCACCAAAACCTGGAAGCCGCTAACCGCTGAGCCGCTCTTCCATGGTGGCACGGCGCGCAACGCCTATCCTATACGCCTGGTGCTTGGACCGGACAAATGGTACCACCAGGTATGGGTGTGGCGTGAATCTCCATGGGCCGAAACCAATCATGACATGAGCTATGTGCGGAGCCGGGACCTGGTGCATTGGGAAACTGCCGGGGGTACCCCTGTTCAGCTTCCCCTGAAGCTTGAGACACCGGGCATCGTTGTCGATGACGCGCCTATTCGCGGAGGGATCATCAACGGCAGTCAATCGGTCGGCTTCGATCTCGAAGGCAAGCTGGTTATCTCTTATATCAAGTACGACGCGGAAGGAAAGACCCAGCTCTACTTTGCCCGCTGGCAACAGAACGGGTGGAAGAGCCTGCAGGCGAGCCATTGGAACTACCGCTGGGACTTTCACGGGGGCGGCAGCATTCCCATGGAGGTGATGCCGGGGCCACTGCAGGCCTCCGGTGGCCACCTGTCCGTTGCTGTCCATCATGTCGTTTATGGAGACGTGGTGTGGCAGGTCAATCCGAAGACGATGGAGCTGGTTGGCGATCCCACACCACAGGCGGTGGCGGAAAAGGACACCGCAGCTGACCAGTATGCGCCGCCCGCAGGCAGCCATCTTGCCGCACGCTTTACCAGCGACGTCGCCGGCCATGATGCCAGCGGCGCCACTTACCGCCTGACCTGGAATACGCTCGACGCCAACCGCGACCGCCCCCGCCCTGAGGGAGCTCCGGCGCCGTCCATGCTTCGCCTGCTTATTTCGAAATAGATCCGCACCTCAGGACAAAAAAGCCCCGGCCAATCTTCCGGCCGGGGCTTGCTGTTTACCTGGTTAGTGGTCTTGCCTAGAACTGCAAGCGCAGGGTGAGCTGAATCTGACGAGCAGACCAGTAGGAACTGGCGCCAACGGCGCCTGGCGCATACAGGATTTCGCCCGTCGTGCCGTTCGGGTTCTGATAGCCCTGAATATTCAACGCGTTGAACGCGTCCACGTTGAAGCGCAGGTATGTGCTCTCGGTGATCGGGAAGACCTTGAACACAGACAGGTCAACGTTGTAGTTGATCGGTCCGTTCAGGATCGTTTGCGAGTAGGGGTTGGAGCCCAGCGGACCGGGCGAATAGCCTTGGCCAGTCTGCACGGTGCCATTGGCCAGGACGACGTTCACGTTGTTGTTGGTCGCGGTGCCTGTGAAGGTAATCGGCGACAGGTATGCCGGGCTCGCCGCGCTGCCAACCGTATAGCCCGAAGGCAGGCCGGTGATCTTGCCCATGGCGCTGGCAGTCGGAGCGAAGTAACCATTAAACCAAAGCTTTGACTTCTGGCAGATGCTCTGGCAGTCAGTAAGCGTGACGCTGTTTTTGTAGTACTTGATGGGGTTGGTAGCGCCCCAGTTGCCGTTGGCAACGGCGAAGTCCTGAGAGACAACCTGCCCGGCGCCTGCAATCTGCCAGCCGCCCACCGCTTCATTTTGCCAGCGGTTTACATTGCCCAGGAACCGCTTGCCACGGCCAAAGGGCAAATCGACAACACCGTTGAAGGTGATGTGCTGCTTCGGGATCGCCGTGTCCACCTTGTACTGCTGGAACCGGAGGAGCTGATGGTATTCCTGCCAGGGCAGCGTGCCCACAGGCGGTGCGGGAGGCAGTGCCGGTGCAATCACCGAGCTGGCGCCAGCGATGCCCGTCGTATTGAACGAGCCCAGTGATCCGAGCACGCCCATGTAGTTGGCGCGAGGATATTCTGTACCGTCGCGGAAGTAGTTGCCACCCAGGCGAAGTGGCTTGGACCAGACGTAGTTGACTTGCCAGGCGATTCCGCGGTGATACAGGCGCTGATAGGTCGCCTGCAATGCGTTGTCGTTTGACCAGCCGTTCTTGTTGTCCCAGGTGATGCCGCCCCAGGTCCTCTGGTCATAGGGACCGGTGGCGGTGGCAGCGTATGTATTCTGCTGGGAGGTTCCGATAACCGCAGCGCCACCAGTGGGCGGCACGATGCCGTAAGCAGTCTCCCAAACAAAGTTGGAGGGGTGGTTGTTGACGTAGTAGTAGTGGTCGAGGTTGGTGCCGTGGCTCCACAGCCAGGTGATGCGGAACGCCGAGTTGCCCTTCAATGGTTGCTCGATCGTGAAGTTCATCTGGGTCACGAAGTCCGGCGGCATGTCTTTCGAGTTGGCCCACAGACCCACGCCCGGTGTGATGGCGTTGGTGCTGGTGCTATTGACGATGGTGTTGCCCGTGTTGACGCCCATGATCGGCGTGAACGGGCTTGAAATCGTCCAGGCGCCGCTGCCCTGCGGCAGGCGCAGCAGTTCGTTGGGATTACTGTCATACGACTGAGCCGCGTTGGTGAACGACTGGCTGTAGCCCGCCACCAAGGGGTTATTGCCCAT
>Ga0114951_10001397_pt1 | contig 29845 bp, 9 predicted proteins | sample AM7aDNAmetaG_FD_88677 | JGI IMG/M metagenome (GOLD analysis project Ga0114951, IMG submission 88677) | Freshwater microbial communities from Finland to study Microbial Dark Matter (Phase II) - AM7a DNA metaG | ecosystem: Environmental > Aquatic > Freshwater > Lake | place: Finland: Lake Alinen... | reverse complement strand
GGTGCCTGTCAATGTCGGTGGAGTCAGGTCTTTGCCGGAATAAGTAACCGTCGGTGATGGAGTTACGGCATTATTGCAGGCATCTTTTATCAAATAGGTGTAAGTCACACTCCAATTACAGTCGTTGCCTGCCGGTGTTCCTGATTTGGTCACGGTGATGGCGCCACCGCAATTATCCGTGTAAAGTGCTTTGATCGCATCGGTTGTAGGGCCGGCTGGAATATTGGCAAAGCAAAGGTTCATATTGGACTGCCCGGAGGGCCAGGTGCCTGTCAATGTCGGTGCAGTTTGGTCCTTACCGGAATATGTAATTGTTGGGGAAGGAGTCACAATGTTGTTGCAAGCGTCCATAACCTGGTAAGTATAAGTAACACTCCAACCACAATCAGGGACTACAGTTTTGCCACCCAGTGTACTTGATTTAACAACCGTTATTGCACTACCGCAATTATCGGTATAGAGCGCTTTGATCTCATCGGCGGTTGGGCCAGCTGGAATATTGGCATAGCAAAGGTTCATATTGGACTGCCCGGCAGGCCAGGTGCCTGTCAAAGTCGGTGCAGTCAGGTCTTTGCCGGAATAAGTAACCGTCGGGGATGGAGTTACGGCATTACTGCATGCATCTTTTATTAAATAGGTGTAAGTCACGCTCCAATTACAGTCGTTGCCTGTCGGTGTTCCTGACTTGGTTACGGTGATGGCACCGCCGCAATTATCCGTATAGAGCGCTTTGATCGCATCGGTTGTAGGGCCGGTTGGAATATTAACATAGCAGAGGTTCATGTTGGTTTGGCCAACCGGAAATGTTCCTGTCAGTAAAGGAGGTGTATTGTCAATAACATTAACCGTTTTATAACATGTCGAACTGCATCCTGCAGAATTTGTTATCGTTAAAGTCAATGTGAAGGGTGCATTGCAATTTGCTCCCGCGGTGATCGATTCTGTTTGGGAGGTACACCTGCTTGAAAAATCACCGTTTCCGGTAATAGTCCAGTAATAGCTGCTCATATTGTCGGGCGCAGAATAAACATTTGTTGAAGATGGACAAACGGGACCATCCGGACCGGTAATGGAACATATTGGTAAATCATTCACGGTTACCAGTATCGGTGTTGTTGCAATCGATTCACAGGCAACACCATTCAGGGTGGAGATGGTAATTCTCCTGAATTTTGTCGTGATGTTCAACCCTGAGGGGGCGTCATAGGTGAGTGCTGTGGCACCTGATATTGTGGTCCAGGTTGAAAATGGGCTAACCGAATTCTCCCATCTGTAAGAAATTGTTCCGTTGCCAGTGCCGGGAGTGGTGCTTGTAAATGCCACAGGATCGCCTCCGCGGCAAATTGCCTGATCGCTGGCTATAACCCCGGCGGTCGCTATACTTTGCACAGTTACGGTAATTAACCCGGTGGGGGCAGATTCACAGGCAACACCATTGAGCGTGGATATGGTGGTCCTTCTGAATTTCGTTGTCGCAGTAAGGCCGGAGGGAGCATCATAGGTGGCTGCCACGGCACCAGAAATCGCAGTCCAGCTTGTAAATGGGCTCAATGAACTCTCCCACCGGTATGTGATTGTTCCGATCCCCGTACCTGGTGTCGTGCTGGTAAAAACAACTGGGTCGCCACCGTTGCATACAGTTTGATCAGCAGCTATCTCCCCTGCAGTGGGTAAGTTTTGAACCGTTACCATGATGGATGGAGCGGGTAATGATTCACAAGCAACACCATTTAATGTGGATAGGGTGATCCGTCTGTATTTTGTTGTTTGTAAAAGACCGGAAGGAACATCATAGGTAGCTCCACTTGTACCTGAAATTATGGTCCAGGCTGAGAATGGGCTGACGGAACTCTCCCAACGGTATGTGATTGTTCCACTGCCTGTACCTGCTGTTGTACTGGTGAATCCCGCCGGATCGCCTCCGAGGCAAATCGTTTGATCACTTGCAATGACTCCGGCAGCCGGGGTGCTTTGTATGGTCACCGTGATTGCCGTACCAGCACTGACACATCCTGTTGCACTGTTTTTCACGGTCAGTGTCCCGTTATAAACTGCTCCGGGGGCAGAGACAGGTAAAGTGAGTGCAATCGGGCTGGAAGGTAGGGTTGCGTTTGTTATATCCACAAACCCGGCTGAATTGGCTGTCGCATCGTAGTCGATGCTGTATTTATCCGGGTTCCCGGTGGTACTTGAGTAAGGCAAACTTGCAGAAGATGCACCATTGCAAACGGTCGGGTTTACACCTACGACGATTGCTGGTAACCGGTTCGGTGTAAAAGTACTTGCTTTTTCAGTAAGGCTGTATCCACATCCATTTTGTGTTTTAACCCTGACTGTAAAATTAGTTACACTGTTGGGTACTGTTAAAATAATCTTTCTCAGGTATTGACCGGTACCGGTTTGCTGTGATCCAACATTATAAACCACTGGGCTATCCCAGCTCCATTCATAATTTTGTGCTCCACTAACCACATATGCTTCACAAAGAATGTCGGTGCTCCCGGGGACAGAACTGGCAGGGAAACAGAGTCCGTTTGGGGTGGAAATAGAAGATGGAGCATCCGGGGGAGAATTGGTGGTTTGAAATAATGCGGAGGTCGTTTCTACATTGGTTCCGCAGGCGTTTGAAGTTACAATGGTCACGTAGATGGGTTCGGTTCCGATTTTAAGCCGTACGAACCTTGTTCCCTGACCGGAAATGATTGACCATGTTCCGGGAACAGGAATCTGCCAGGTATATGAAATGGCTCCTTGTATTTCAGGAACGCTAAAGTCAGCCTCTGTGCCGATGCACGCCGGATTAGGCCCGGTAATAGGAACTGTTCCTGCCGGATAGCCAATAGAATAAACAATTAATTTTTGAGAATTGATCATCACCCCGGTAGGACAACTGGCTGTGGTAATTTTGGTAAGTTCGACAGTCGTATTATCAAAGATTGAAATCGTCTTGGTATTCGACGTATTCGGGCTGTTTACAATTTGAGACTGTTCAGCTCCTCCGTTGATTTTATAATAATAGGTCCATGGAAATACATTGCCCTGATAATTAACCGTAAATTGGGCGGTTCTGGAATTGTGATTTACATCGCCACACACATCCGATGTAGCGGTAATTGATCCTGTTGGTATTACGACCGAATTGCCATCAAATGCATCAGAAGCGACATAACAGTTCGAATTATTGAAATTCTGTGCATTGGCCGCCGAAACTATTCTGTAAATTTTATTGCCAAGGTCGCCTACGTTTAAATATATATACGCATTGCTGAAGCTGGTGATAACACTTCCGATATTCACCCAGTTGGTCGTGCCCTGCACCGCTTCCTGCCATTGGAATACATAGTTTGAGGGAATAGTTCCTGAAAGAAGAGACCCTTGAAGTTTAATTTGGTTGGTAGAGCAGTAATCATTGGCAATGAATGAATAGCCAATGGTAAATGGGATGTAAGGCCGGAATGTGATATCGTCAATGGCCAGGTCATTTCCACATCCGCCTGGTCCGTTATTTCTCAAAATGATAAAAATCGTACTCTGATCCTGAGGGACATTAAATATCAACGAAGTGGAATTCCAGGTCAATGTCGATGATTCTGCAACATTCCCCGTATTGGTTTGTGCAAGCAGTTTGGCTCCGTTACAGGCAGTAGCACCAACTGTAACAAGTGAATTATCTTCATCATCACCCGGGTCTTTATCCCAAATCTCATAACGAATGTTAATGTCAATCCCGTCTCCTGAACAGGCAGAGGGTTTTAATACGTTGGCATAATAGGACTTATACTCAAATTGCGCTCCGTAGCATAAGCCGGTAATCTGCCTTTTATAAAACAACCCCTTCTGCAATGCTGCATTGACGATCAACATCATTCCATTCACATCTCCGGATGTATGGTCCGGCCCGTCATGCCATGCTATATCAGAGCCATCTGCACCATTCGTGCTATGAACATACCGGGGCATGGTTGAAAGCGCATAACCGCCGTCATCCATCATACTATGCCAGGAAGAACAAACAACCGACTCTCTCAGGCGGTATCTTTCCCAATGCCCGAGTTTCCATGTTCCGCACACATTATACCATCTTACGTAGGTGCCCGAACAGGTGCTTGGATTGGGAGTGCTCTTCCATTTCCAGGTGCCGGTAGATTGGTACAGACACCAGGTATTTGAAGGATCATTGATATATCCTGTTTGATAAGGCACGCCGGTGGTAAGTTCAGTTACCTGAACAAAAACCCATTCGGTAACCCCTTGCTCCCTGGCAGGAAGTGTAAGAGCATAAGATATTTCCTGTGTTGGGGTGCCCAGTGTCATCCATCCATTTCCGGAACAGGTGGCCGGCCATAACCAATAGGTATTCCCGATCGTTCCCCTTCCGGTAATATCACCACGGTATTTATTGACGTCCTGGCCAGTGGGAACGGTTCCGAAATCCTCTGTAAAAAGAGGAGGTCCGTACGTTTGGCCTTGAATCTGCTCTGTGTTGATCATGCAATAAATGATCAGACTCAGGATAAAAAGAACCTGCAAAACTTTATCCGTTCCCTGGTTCAAAAAAAATGTTCTGTTCAGCACAGACAGGTAAGAATTCCTGTTTCTGTAAATCAGTACATCTGTTTTCATGATGCTTTTGTTTAAATTCACAAATTTGATTTTGCCTGTAGATATATTGTTTAACAAATTTTATCGGTTTTAGTGCAATTGAAACAAATTTCAATAAGGCGATAACTAAAATCATACCCTTGACCGGAAATACACATGTAACTGATATTCTGGCATTTAAAATAACCTGAAAAAGAATCAATTTCTAAGTTGAAGAATCGTATTCCAGAAACTGGAAGATCATGATGAGATTTTAACCCTCTTTTCATCATTCACAGTTTAATGTAACAATGTGCACATGCCTGGATGGCAACAGGGTATCGCTCATCTGATTTGAATAGCCCTCATTGGATTGAACAGTATAAAGGGTTCCTGTACCGATTTCCGCCATCTGATCCATCCGGATAACAGTTGCAGAAACAGAGGAAGATGCAATCTGCTTTTCCGGCTCGGCACCTGCTGCTTTGAAAACTGCCATCAGTAAAAATGTGACGAACATTACATTTGCATAAAAAAAACGGTAATTCATCTGAAGAGGAGAATTGAAGTATCCGGGAGATGTTTGACAACCACTTGTTTTAGTTAATGACCTCCGGCGGATCGTTAATGGAGTTTTAGTGGCGTGACGTTTGCACGCCATCAAATTACCATTAACCATTGTTTTTGTGATCTTTACCATTTATTATCCCTGTTTTAATTACGGGTTTCCGGAAATTTTTTTAATGGATACCCCCTATTGCATCAACATGTAGAACAGTTTAATTTTACAGTATCCTTTTTGCATTACATTAACTACAGAGGCATTGTATGTGAAAGGTGTGTCATTCTTACTTCAGTATGAGCGGCTGGTTCATACTGAAGTAGGTGTTTAACTCAGAGCATCAGGCTGATTCTGATGTTATATTTATTTTTCGTTCCATGTCGGGGCGTCAAAAGTAGTATATTTATTTTGATTTGTCAAGAAATATTGACTTGACTTGTTATTTATTTAACATTTTTGTTTTTGTAATGTCGATTCACTTCTGTAATTTCTAAATTCCTTCCTAACAAAACCACACCGTCCGAGAATTTTTCCCATTTAATGATTTCACTATTAACATGTTCCGATTTATTCTTTAAATATTCTGGACAGCGCAATTTCATAACGAAATATTTTTTCGCAATTGGGGTTGTTGATTACTAATGACTCTTTTCTGCAAGGTTTGATGGCCCCGGATCCTGCATGCTGACCCTAATTTTCTCCCTATTCAAACGAGAAAAATTCCGTTTACTTCCTGTGAATATTATAATCCGATAAATTTTTGTCAGCCTATTAAAGTTATTGTTAGGTTCAGCAGAAAACCTGTGACTGAAAAAAAAATTAAAAAAATTACTCCCATCCTGGTTCATTCACTAAAAAAATGACCGAATTCAGGATGCCTTTGGCGTGAGATGAACACGCCAGCAGATTTTCATTTGTCCTGATCCTGTGAATAATACAGGCATTCCTCCCCCTTTGGAATAGCGGTTTTACAGAAAATATTTTTATTGATACCCGGTATTGCCACCTGCTCCATAATCATCTAAATTTCAATATCTTATTTATAGAAAAATCAACAAAGGAGCGCCAATAACATTACCATGACCATGAACCGGAAAAAAATACGGAACAGTGAAATACCGGATGTCGTTACCGGGCATGTGAATGATACAACTCTTTCATTTAATTGTATAACACTTAAGAATGTAAAAGCATACAACTTTGTAATATCATGAATTTCAGCATAAAACATATTATTCTTGTTCTGTTTGTAATCGGCCAGTTTCTTTTTCAGGTTGATTTCGCCTATGCAGTTACGGCCTGCCCTGATCCGATCGTTTACACTCAACCTGACGGATCGAGGCTCACCATAGTACTCCACGGTGATGAATATATCCATTATGCTGTTACTTCCGATGGATATACCATCATGACCAACGCCAAAGGCACATACGAGTATTCCACCGTCGATCATACAGGAAGAATGGTCTATTCAGGCATCCAGGCCAATGACCCGGCAAAGCGCAATCAGACTGAGACCGCCTGGTTGGAGAAAACCGGAAAAGGTATATTTTTCAGCAGTACCCAGATTGAGGAAATGAAGTCCCTGCTGATCAATGGAAGGGCACCCAGTGCACCCCTGACGGGTGGTTTTCCATCAACAGGAACCCGTAAACTGCTGATGGTGCTTGCCAATTTCAGCAATACGACAACCTCCTTCTCCCAGGATAATTTCAACAACTACATGAACCAGGTGGGGTATAATGGAACAGGAAGCTTCAGGGATTATTATCTTGAGGTTTCCTATGGACAGCTCACTGTAAATTCGACAGTTACAGTGTGGGTGACCCTTTCCAACACGCACGATTACTATGGGCCACAGTCCAACTGGGGACAATTTGCCTATGATGCTATTGTTGCTGCCAAAAACCAGGCCGGGGTGAATTTTTCGGAATATGATAATAACCTGGATGGAGTTGTTGACGGTGTGGCGATCATTCATCAGGGGCAGGGACAGGAAGAAACCGGGAGCTACGCAGATATCTGGTCGCACAGCTGGAATCTTTCATCTGCAGGATACTCCTATGCTCAAAGAACTTTTGACGGAGTGCAGGTCGATGCCTACACCGCCATGCCCGAAAAAAACGCAACCGGCATGGGGACGATCGGGGTGATGTGCCACGAATTTTGTCATAATTTAGGTTCCCCCGATTTTTACGATACCGATTATGCAACCGGCGGGTCATACACAGGTACTGGAAAATGGGACCTGATGGCTGCAGGATCATGGAATGGCCTGTCGGGCACAAAACCCGCGCACCCGAATGCATGGATCAAAGCATTTTTACACTGGACCACCCCTTTGATCGTCGACAAAGTGCAGAACCTGACACTTAGAAATGCGCAGGTGTATCCTGATGTGGTCAGATACAATACACAAACACCGAATGAATATTTTCTTTGTGAAAACCGGCAACAAACCGGGTTTGATGCGGGAATCCCCGGGCACGGCCTGATCATCTACCACGTAGATGGAAATTACATAACATCACAAATGAATACCAACACCGTCAATGCCACTGCCCACCAGGGGATTTACCCGGTATGTGCCAATGCAACCGGGAATCCCACCGCCTCTTATGGAATCATCAATTCAACCGGATGCCCATTCCCGGGAACCGGAAATAAGACCTCTTTTACCGATTTCACAACACCTCATGCTCAGTCATGGGCAACTGCAAATACAAATTGTCCGGTGAGCAATATCTTTGAATATGCCCCGACCCAGGAGGTAACTTTTTGCTTCATCAGCTGCTTCACGCCTGATGACCCGACCATTTTTACAGCAACCCCCTCCAGTTTGAGCCAGATCAATCTTTCATGGGGATTGAATGCAACAATTAATCCTGTAATGGTAGCCTTCAATTCAACCCCTGCCTTCGGAACCCCGGTTACCGGCATGACTTATCAGGCAGGAAGCATCATCACCGGAGGAGGCACCGTTCTCTATGCAGGAACAGCCCTGCAATACGCCCATACCGGGTTGAATGCAAGTACAACTTATTATTATAAGGCCTGGTCTGTATTAACGGGTGCGACCTATTCCATGGGCGTAATCGCCAGTGCTACAACTTCATGCGGTACAGTATCTTCCTTCCCCTGGAATGAAGGGTTCGAAAACGGCGGAGTGATCCCCGGATGCTGGACCCAGGAGCAAGTAAATAATTCAGGAATCAACTGGGCTTTTACAGCCGGGAATGGTGCAAGCAATCCGGCCGCTGCGCATGGGGGAACTTATAATGCCTGCCTTAAAGATAAAACAACGGCTGATCATAAATCCCGGCTGATCACCCCAACCATAAACCTTACCCTTGCAGTCAACCCACAACTAACTTTCTGGCATACCCAGCCGGCATGGGGTTCCGATCAGGATAAATTAATCGTTTATTATAAAACATCATCGGGCGGTACATGGACTATCCTGGCGACCTATACCAACAGCATTGCTGTGTGGACGAAAGAAACCATCCCCTTACCCAATTCAACTTCAACATACTTCATCGCTTTTGAGGGAAATGCCAAATTCGGATATGGGGTTTGCATTGACGATGTTCAGGTGGCAAACGGATGTATCACCTATGTTCCTGTCAGCATTTCCATTGCTCCTTCAGTGAATCCTGTTTGTGCCGGAGAAATGGTTACCGATTCAGCGGTCACTTCTCATGGAGGGAATGCACCTATATTTCAATGGAAGATCGGCGGCATGAATGTACCAGGTGCTACCAATGCCACATTTAACCATGCCCCCACTGCCAATGAAGACATCACCTGTGTTTTAACATCAAATGAAACCTGTATTTCAGGCAATCCTGCTTCCTCCAATGTAATCAGCATGATCACCACCCCTCCGCTGCTTGTCGGTTCAATAAGCAGTGATCAGTCCCTTTTCGGAGCAGAGTTGCCCGGGCAGCTGACGGGTTCGCCGCCACTGAACGGCACTTTGCCCGGCTACCAGTGGCAAAGTTCGCTGGATAACAATTCCTTCAGCGATATAGAAGGTGCCACAACGCAGAATTACCAGCCCGGCAATTTATCAGTAACCACGTATATAAGGCAACTGCAAAATTCAGCGGGAACCTGCGGCGGGCCGCTGCCAACGAACACGGTGACCATTACGGTCACGAACATTCCGGAAGTCAATGTATTGCAGGATCTCGATGTTACAAGCGCACAATGCTTCAATGCCATCCAATCGATAACGGTGGCAGGCTCCGGCTCAACCTTTATAGTTGAATATGGCGCTGCAGCCACCATGATCGCAGGGCAGCAGATCAGATACCTGCCCGGTACCCTCGTCAAATCAGGAGGATACCTGCTTGGTCATATCACCACAACCGGGCAGTATTGCGAAGGTCAAACACCGTCACTTGTCGCAACCCTTGTTCAAAACGACAAGGTCGTTCCGCCCGTTTTAAAAGAACCAAAGATGAAGGTTTATCCGAACCCAACCACCGGAGACTTTGTTCTTGAGTTGAATGGCATTGAAACATTTGAAAATACACGTGTCGAAATATACAGCATGACCGGGGAAAAAATATCTTCCACAAACCTGCCTGTTGGGAAGAAACATGATCTTTCCATATCCGGTCATCCCCATGGCATTTATTTATTGCAGGTTGTTTCAGGAAACAATGCAGAAACAACAAGGATCATCAAGCAATAAGTTCCTCCACCAAGAGCGTGAATTGCAGCCGTTATGACCTCGGATTGAGTTCATTATGCGTTCGTTATGTTGTCGTGGTGGGTTCAAACCCACCCTGACAACATAAACCGTTAAAAGCGAAAATTTTCATCTCACTTTTTTGAAAAAAAATATAACTTTGCGGGTCAAGGGATAAACCTGCCTGGATGTAACTATATACCAAGGCATGAATATAAGGGAGTAAAACCGTTTGTATCGCTTTATTATTGAACAACATGGATAAAAAGCTTTATGTGCTTGTCATCGAAGATAATCCTGTGGATGCTGAATTGACTATCAGACTTCTCAAAACAGCGGGCTACGATGTCACGTATAAACGGGTTGAAACCAAAGCGGAAATGGAAAAAGCGCTTCAATCGAGATCATGGGATTTATTCCTTTCCGATTACTCGATGCCGCACTTCAGTGTTCAGACAGCATTGGGACTTTATCAGTTTTATAAATGCGACAGTCCGTTTATTGTTGTCTCCGGGGCAATCGGTGAAGATAAGGCTGTTGAGCTCATTAATGCAGGAGTAAATGATTACCTGATGAAAGACAACATGACCAGGTTCATCCCGGTTGTGGAACGTGAACTCCGGGAAACACGCAACCACCGGAACCTCCTGAACGTGACATACGCCCTTGCTTCCAGTGAGGAGAAATACAGGAGTTATGTGGAAAACGCACCTGATGTTGTATTTTTGGCTGACTTAAGCGGGAACTTTGTCGAAGTAAATGAAGCTGCATGCAGGATAACCGGATACACAAGGGATGAACTTTTAAACATGTCAGTCCTGCACATGATCACGGAAGAATCACTTGTCGTGGCAAAGGAAATGTTTTCAAGGATGAAGTCAACGGGCACGCTGAATGCGGACCTTGAAGTGTGGCATCAGAATGGTTCCAAAAGATGGATTGCAGTCGATGCCATTCAACTTTCTAGATCCCTGTTCCTCGGGTTCACCAAAGATGTCACGGAAAGAAAAAATGCCATCAACGAGGTTTTGAAGACCAGGGAGGAGTTGCAACGGTTCAACCAATACCTCATGGATGCCAGGGAGAATGAAAGGGCATCGGTAGCCATGGAAATCCATGACGAGTTGGGCCAGGCATTGACTGCCATTAAAATCGACCTGAAATGGGTGATGGAAAACCTTTCCGACAGTGCAAAGTCGTTTCAAAAGATCAACAGGATCATTGAAATGGTCAATGAAACGATCAAAAAAGTACAAAGGATCTCGGCAGAATTGCGCCCCGGATTGCTCGATGACCTTGGACTTGCTACCGCAATCGAATGGTATAGTGGTGAATTTGAACAACGTACAGGGATCAATTGTATTTTGATGCTGGAGGAACTGCCCGATGGGGACGGAAGGATCAACCTGACCCTTTTTCGTATCTTCCAGGAAGCGTTAACCAATGTAATCAGGCATGCTCAGGCCCATCATGTAAAGATCAACCTCAAGTACAGGGAAAATGAAATATCGATGACCATCGAGGATGACGGTGTGGGCATTCCGGCAGATAAAATATCAAGCGGAAAATCCCTCGGTTTGATTGGCATGCGCGAACGTGCCAAACAGATCAACGGTACTGTTGTATTTATGAAAAAATACACTCATGGCACAAAAATAGTTATCCGCATACCGATTCCAACCCATGAACCTGAATCATTATGAAAATCCTTATTGCCGATGACCATGCCATTGTTCGTGAAGGAGTGAAACAAATCGTGAGGACTTTGCCAGAGATGACGCTGATCGATGAAGCTTCTGAAGGCAATGAAGCCCTGATGATGATCAATAAAACAGATTATGACCTTGTCATCCTTGATATTTCGATGCCTGGCCTGAGCGGCCTCGATCTTCTCCAGCGCATCAGGCTAAAAAAAAATAATACCCGGGTATTGATGCTCAGTTTTCATCCCCAGGAACATTATGCGATCAGGGCCTTCAAACTGGGTGCATCGGGTTACCTCTCCAAAGACAGCGCTTTTGAGGAACTGGCCATTGCCATCCGTAAAATCGCAGCCGGGGGAAAGTATATTTCGTCGGCTTTTGCCGAAAAAATATTCTTTGCAAATCCGGAACAGGGAGGCGACAACCTTCATGATTCCCTATCCGACAGGGAGTTCCAGGTTATGATCATGCTTGCAAAAGGCAAAACCGTCATGGAAATTGCCAGTGAAATTTTCATCTCCGACAAAACGGTCAGCACCTACCGTTCCAGGATCATGGAAAAAATGAATATGAAAAAGAATGCCGACCTTACACTTTATGCCATTAAGAATAACCTGATAGAGTAAGGTGACGCGTAATATGTGACACGTGACGCGTGACGACCATTTCTCCATTTCACCATTTGTAAGGCATTCACTTACATCAAAATCAGCATTAAGATTACATTGAATCTCTATTCCCCCTATATCCCGGAAGGGGCATCTCTCCTATATTTACATCCGCACTGAAGACTGCCTAAAATGAAACTTGTGATTGCGGATGACTCGTCTCTGATGAGAGACAGAATCAGGAACCAGGTTAGTGTATTTCAAGAAGTGATCATCGTGGGCGAAGCCGGTAACGGCATTATAGCCCTTGAGATGATCCGGGAATTTGAACCCGATCTTGTCTTCCTTGACCTTCACATGCCGGAAATGGGAGGCATGGAGGTGCTCAGGAAAGTGAAAGCCGCCAGGCTGAAGACGAAAATCTGCATCCTTACCAACTATTCGTATCCGGAATACAGAACCAGGTGTATGAAGCTGGGAGCTGACTATTTTTTATGCAAATCCGATGATTTTGAAAAAACGAATACAGTCATTTCCAATATTTTAAATGAGGGCTGAATATTTCAAATTATTCACATAAATCATTAAACCAGATGAAACCTATACTCATCTTATTCTTTTTGCAAAAAATATACTCATCAGCGAAGACCGCATGCAATATTCCCGGAGTGACATTTTCTGCTGAAATCCCTGCAGCACAAAAAAAGAAATCCGCATTTTTATTGCATGCACCATTATTTATACTGATCGTATTCATTTCGACATTATCTGCCCAGGCGACAACTTATTACTCTGCTGTAAACGGCACGCCCAGTGCGCTCGCCAATTGGTGGACCGCAACCAACGGCACGGGAACTCATCCTGCTAATTTTACAACAGCTGGAGATGTTTTTGAAATCCAGAGTGGGAATACCATGACCACCACTGCCAACTGGACAGTTACCGGAACCGTTCAAATTGATAATGGCGGGGTGCTTGCGGTAACTTCTACCGGGACGACCATGAATTTTGGGGCATTGACCATTAACAGCGGAGGCCTGGTAACGGAGAACCGGAATCTTACAGTAACCGGAGCAACCAATATATCAGGAACCATAAATTTTGCTTCTACCAGCAGTACCGCACGTACAATGACATTTACCGGGAATGTTACACTCAACATCGGTGCTGTCTGGAATGAGCCTGCAACAGGAAATGGTGCTAACAATACTTATAATTTCGCCGGAAACTTCACTAACAACGCCACCTCTTTTAATGCCCTGGGTACCGGGGTGCATACTTTTAGTGGAGCTGGCAAATCGATAAGCGGGTCAACCATCACTTCGATCGGGAGCATTACGGTTACAGGCAGTCCTATCAATTCCGGAACGCTTACGGCCAGAACAACATTGGCGGGTGCCGGAAATCTGACAAACGGGAATGGTACAACCGGAACGCTTAACCTGGGTGGAGCAGCGAGTATAACTACCCTTACCGCCACAGCCGCCGGTAACCTGGTGAATTATACCGGTGGCGCACAAACAGCAAAGGTAACCACCTATAATAATCTTACGTTATCTGGTTCGCTCGCAAAGACTTTCGCAACTACGCCAACAGTTAACGGAATCCTTTCCATGGAAGGAACGGCAACGGTAGTTGTAACTACTGGCGTTGTTACTTATGGTGCAAATGCCAGACTTCAATACAACACAGCAACTTCGCGAACTACATCATCAGCAGAATGGTTAACCACATTTGCTGCAAGCGGAGGGGTCATCATAGCAAATACAGGTATTATCATTATGAATGAAGCTAAAATTTTTAATGCATCCATCCCTCTTACCATTAACAGCGGTGCCACCTTAGACACAAAAGCTGCCAACAGTTTTACTTTGACATTGGGCGGTAACTTTGTCAACAACGGAGGCACATTTACGGCGTATGCATCTCCCATTGTCATTACGAATACAATGGCAAGTCAAAGTATCGCCGGTTTTACAACAACAGGAACTGTTTCATTGAACAAATCAGCAGGTACGGCTACCTTCCTGGGCAATGTAAATGGTGGGCCACTCACAATGAACGGTTCGGGAACCGGGACTTTAAATCTGGGGGCAGGCTTGATCCATACATTCACGGGTGATGTAAATTTTTTAGGAGGAACATTAAATGGTGGCAGCAGCACACTTAACGAAAATAATTTAAGTTCCACGGCATTTAATGGAAATACCAGCCTGTTTATTGCAGGCAACAGTACGGTTAACTTTGGTGGAACATCCCAGTCCATTGCAGGCACAGGCACTCCGACATTTAACAATTTAACAGTATCAAATACATCTACAAAAACCTTTACCAATGTTCCGGTTGTAAACGGAGTGTTTACCATTGCGGGAACAGCAACTGTATCAGCAGCTCCGACTTATGGCTCTGCCTCAACCTTACAGTACAATACTGCCACATCAAGAACATCAGGTGTGGAATGGATAACTCCGTTTGTGGCATCCGGCGGCGTGATTATTGCCAATACAGGTACGATAACCCTGAATGCTGCCAAAGTGTTCAATTCCACGGCTCCGCTGACTATCCATAGCGGTGCTGCTTTTGCCATGTCAACCTTTTTGTTAACTTTAAATGGGGATTTAATTAATAACAGCGCAATAGCTACCTCCGGCAGTGGAGGAGTTACCATCGCTGGAACGGCAACGCAAAGCATCGGCAGTTTTACCACTACCGGCCTTGTTTCGATGACCAAAACCGGAGGTACGGCAACACTTACGGGGAATGTAAACGGTGCCGGTCTGACCATTAACGGATCCGGAGGAACTTTAAACCTGGGTACAGCCTTGACCCATACCTTTACCAGTGACATAACCCTTACAGCCGGAACATTAAATGGCGGAAGCAGCATGCTGAATGAAAGCAATGCAAGTGCAACAGCCTGGAATGGAACAGGAAGTGTTTTTACTGCAAATGCAGGAACCGTGAATTTTGGCGCATCGGGCAACCAGACCATCGCTGCCAGTTCATCATTTTTCGATCTCATCCTTTCCGGTTCGGGCAATAAAACATTTTCTAATGCCACAGCCATTTCTGCCAATTTATCAATAAGCGGGACAGCAAAAGCTGATCTTAGAACTTTAACCCACAGTTCAAATTCGCTGACCCTCAGCGGAACACTTCAGGCTGGCGGCTCGTGGGGATCTACCGGTTCAGGTGCGGCAAATAAGAATGATACTTATTTTTTATCAACTGCAAGTGGTATTATAAATGTCTCCTGTACTGCCCCTGCTGCCCCAACCAGTTCGGGAAACGATGTTATTTGTGACGGTCAGACGATTCCTGTACTTTCTGTAACAGTCGCAAACCCAGGTACTGAAACTGCTGACTGGTACAATCAGGCGAGTGGAGGAACAAAACTGGCAACTGGTTCCACAACTTACACTCCGGCCGGAGCAGGAACCTTTTATGCAGAAACAAGGGTCATGGCAGGCGGTTGTTTAAGTGCTTCACGGACAGGTGTCACCCTCACTGTCAATCCAAATCCTTTGCTGCTTTCATTGACAGGAAGTGCCATTTGCACAAGTCCGGGTAATAATGGAACCATCACATCGACAACTTCGCAAAGCGGCGTAAATTATCAGTTATATAATATTAGTAATATCGCCCAGGGATCTGTAAAAGCAGGTACGGGAGCAGGTCTTTCCTGGACTGGACTTTCAGCAGCGAATGGGTATTATGTAAAGGAAACGAATGCAACAACGAACTGCTATTCAAGCAGCGGTACTGTAAATATTACGACGAATGCAGATCCTGTGGCCCTTGCCTTAACCGGCAGTACCATCTGTACAAGTCCGGGTGGCAATGGAACCATTTCTTCCACCACTTCAGTTACCGGGATAAACTACCAGTTGTACAATGGAAGCAATGCCCCTGTGCAATCCGCACAGTCAGGTACCGGAGCAGGATTGTTATGGTCAGGCCTCCCAGCAGGCACCGGCTACTATGTTATAAGCACCAATGCAACCACTTCCTGTGTATCTTCAAACAGCAATACCGTTGATGTAGCTTCTACAGCTAATCCAGCAGCCCTCGGTCTAACCGGCAGCACCATTTGTGCAAGTCCGGATGGTAATGGTACTATTGCTTCTGCGTCTTCTCAAACGGGTGTAAATTACCAGTTGTTTGATAATGGCGATTTAGAAGTCGGGACTCCAATTCCAGGCACAGGATCAGGGCTTACCTGGTCAGGACTGTCATCCGGAACAGGGTATTATGCCGTGGGAACAAATGCAACGACTTTCTGTGATTCAGACAACAGCAATGCCGTGAATGTTTCGACTACTCCCATTCCAACCATTACGAGTTCTGCAACAACCACTTCCGTTTGTTTCAACCTCAGTTCGCAGAATTCAACACTTGCGTACAGCGCAACAACCAATACACCGATAAACTACACCATAACCTGGAATACAGCGGCTCACACGGCAGGGCTGGTTGATTTAGGCACTACTTCATTACCGGCAAGCCCGGTCACCGTTCCTGTAGCAGCCAGTGTGGCAGGAGGTACTTATACCGGCAGCATTAAAGTTACCAATGCCAATGGCTGTGAAAGCCTGGGCAATGCATTTACCCTGGCGATCAACACAGCACCTGCTGCCCCGGCAGGAAGTGCAACCCAGATTTTCTGCAGTGGTGCTACCGTTTCAAACCTGTCGGCAACGGGCACATCTATAACCTGGTATGACGCAGCAAGCGGAGGTTCGCCATTGTCAGGTTCTCTGGCGCTGGTCAACGGCACGCATTATTATGCCAGTCAAACGGTGAGTGGCTGCATAAGCTCAAGCAGGTTGGCTGTAACGGCTATTGTTGTCGCTACAGGCTCCTGGATTGGGGCGACCAGTACAAATTGGTTTACAACAACAAACTGGTGCGGAGGTGCTTTGCCCCTTGTTGGTACCAATGTAACCATTGCTGCCGGACTGACAAACTATCCGTCAATCGGAACAACTGGTGCTGTTTGTAACAATATCACAATTGAGTCCGGTGCCTCGCTAACCATCACCGGTACAAATACGCTGACTGTTTCAGGCAGCTGGACAAACAGCGGAACTTTCACGGCAAACAGTTCAACCGTCGATTTCAATGGAACGGGAAACATCGGGGCTTCAAACTTTAATAATATTACCTTCAGCACTGCCGGTACAAAAACAGCAACGGGCGCATTAACAATTGCAGGAAATGTCAGCATCACGGCCAGTACTTTCATTGGCGGTTCTTTCACCCATAGCGTGGGCGGAAACTGGACAAAAAGCGGAACTTTCACGGAAACCGGTTCAACCATTGATTTCAACGGTTCCGGAACAGGAATTATCGGGGCCGGAAATTTCAATAACATTACTTTCAGTGGTGCCGGAACAAAAACAGCCGCAGGCGCTTTGTCAATAGCAGGGAATGTCAGCATAACAGGAAATTTCACTGCGGGTTCTTATACGCATACTGTTGGTGGCAGCTGGACAAAAAGCGGATCATTTACCGCTGCCGGTTCAACGATAGATTTTAATGGTTCGGGCGGAGGAAACATCGGAGTCTGCAATTTTAACAATATCACCTTTAGCGGGGCGGGGACCAAAACTGCTACCGGTGCATTAACCGCTACAGGAAATATAACCATAACAAATAATTTCAGCGCCGGCAATTACATTCATACCATTCAGGGAAACTGGTCAAACAACGGGACTTTTATTGCAAATTCAAGCACGGTGTCTTTCATTGGAACTTCTTCAACAATAAGCGGATCCTCATCCCCAATGTTCAATAACCTGACCATAAACCAAACGACAGGGGCCACTTTAGGAATTGAGACTTCGGTTGCGGGAAATTTAACCCTGACCGCCGGTAAAATCGACATTGGAACTTATAACCTTTCTGTTACTTCCTCCGGTTCGATAATTGGTGGAAGTGCTACCAGCTATATTAAAACAAGTAGCACCGGAAGGCTGAAACAAACAGTTGCGGGCTTTGGTTCCGTTACAAAGAGCTATCCCGTGGGCAATTCGGCTTATAACCCAATGACGGTGAAATATAACAATAGTGCTGTTTCAGAAAATTTCAGTATTCGTGTAGACGATGAAGCTGTTCCCAACGCCAACAGTTCAAAAACAATCAGCAGAAAATGGTATTTGATAGAAGATGCTGCAGGAACTTCCGACTTAACTTTAGCAGCAACCTATAATTCAGGAGAAGAAGGAACCGGTTTCAACAATTCTTCCAGCCCTCAAATAGGATATTTTGATGGTACATCCTGGGCATATCGTCCCATTACTTCAGGTTCAGGGACAACCACATTTACTGCTGCCGGCTCGGCGCCTGATTTCACCAATACGACCGGTTACTTTGTTTTGGGAAGCGATGACGCTTTTAATGCTACTAAACTGGCTGTAATTAACATTAACCCTGCCAACCCCTCCTTAGGTGTAGCAAATACAACAGTCACAGTGCAATCGCAGAACACTGCCAGTGTTCCTACCATGGTGGCTACTGCCACAGGTTTTGGTTTAACCTGTACCAATACGACCATGTCAACAGCGCCAACGGGTTCCATTGGTCAGTATAATTATCAGACATCAGTTACTTCAATAGCGTTCACCGAATCCACCTTTAATACTGGCAATTCAACGTATGATCACGATGCAACAGTAACTGCAACCCGTATTTCCGGCGAAACTCTTTCTTCAGGGACAAGTGTTACTTTCGATGTTTTTCTTGGCGCAATTTATGAGCCGGTTGCAACCGAAAATTGGGATGCAACGAACGGTTGGAAAGTAAGCACAGATGGTGGGGCAACATTTGGAACTCCCTTTACGCTATCAAGCAATACTTTTGAAGAAACCGATGTGATTCGGATACCTGCAGACATTACCCTCACCGCAAATGTTACTGCATCTTTCTATTCCATGCTGGTATATGGAACGTTGGATATCGCATCAGGGGCATTGACCCTCAATCACTCCTCGTCCAGCGATTACAATATCCATGTTCAAGGGACCTTAAAACACACAGGAGGTACGCTGACCAACAACAACGGAAGCTTCCCAACGGAATTGATAGAAATACACGGCGGAACCTACTGGCACAATATGAATGGAGGAAGCATCCCGGCATGTACATTTTACACCTTGAACAGTACACTTTCCACCTGTGAAGTTAGCGGCATCACTTCAACTGCACTAACTGGAGGATTGGATCAAACTTTTGAAAACTTCACCTGGGACAATGCATCACAGGCTGTAACACAAACTTTAACCGCCGATATGACGGTTAACGGAGCGCTGACCCTGACAGCAGGTAAAATTACTACAGGCAGTTATCATGTAATCGTCGGGCTGGCCGGAACAGCTTCCAATTCGGGAGCCGGGTGGATCAACGGAAACCTGCGAAGGTATGTGGCGAACACGGTAACAACCGGCGATTTCCCGGTTGGAGATGCAAACTACTATGCGCCATTCTCCATTGTTGTTAACAGCGGAACGCCTTCCGGAAACGGTTACCTGGATGTATCGACTCAGGCGGCACAACCCCCTGCCGCTTCAGGATTAAGCCAGACAAAATATATCAACCGCAAATGGACGGTATCCAATAACGGTGTTACGGGTATTACAACTTACAACCCGAGCTGTACTTTTGCGGACGGAGATAAAGTTGGAAGTCCGGCCACAGAGAATCTAAAATTACGCAAATTAACCGCATCCAACTGGTACACCACCAACGGCGCAGCTACAGGGAACACCATCACTGCCACCAGCCTTTCGACCGCAGGACTTTACGCCGCCTCTGACTTTTACGCCGGCGAAGACGACTGCAACCCAACTTACGCTGTATGGCTTGGAGGTATCAGTACCGACTGGAATACGGCCACCAACTGGTGCAGTGGTGCAGTACCGCTTGCTACGACCGATGTAATCATTCCTTCATCACCTGCCAGGCAGCCGATCATAGGTTCAGCCGGCGGCACATGCAAAGCTATTACCATACAAAGCAGTGCCAGCCTCTCAATTTCAGGCGCTTTTACCCTTGACATAAAAGGAAACTGGGTGAACAACGGCGCTTTTACTGCCGGAACAGGGACGGTTTCGTTTACTGGAACAACGGCACAAACCATTACCGGTGCAACCACTTTTGACAACCTGACCATTAATAATACTGCAGGGGTCACCGCTGCAAATGATCTTTCCGTAAATGAAATATTAACCCTGACCAGTGTCAACCCTGATGCAACCCACGGAACCCTGGATATGGGGACATTTACACTCAGCATGCCCAGCGCTTCTGCAAGTGTTGCAGGAACCGGAGATGTGACCGGAATAGTTAAAAGAACTCATGCTTTTACACCAAATGTTCAATATCAATTCGGGAGTCAATATACCTCACTTAATTTTTTGGGCTTAGGCACACAACCAGCGGAAATAAGTTGCAGGATCGTACTTGGCGAGGCGTTGCCAGATAAATCAAATGCAGTTTTGAGGTATTACAGTTTTGCCCAGCCGGGAACTACCCCAACTGACAAAGTCGTCCTTAACCTCAGATACCTTGATTCAGAATTAAATTCCAACGATGAAACGAAACTCGCTATCTGGGATCGTCATAATTCTGGAACTGTTGAAGACCATGGCAGGACAAACTATAGTGTTTCAGACAACTGGGTTGGTTTATCAGGGCTTACCATTATTTATATAGCCCGCACTGCTCTTGATAACAGACGGTTTGGCCTTGCTAATTACGCTTCCACAAAAAAAACCTGGACCGGGGGTGATTATTTGGTAAATGACTCCTGGAGCAATGACAATAACTGGGCACCTCCAGGCAAACCAATATCAACCGATGACATTTTAATCCCTGTTGTTTCAACCGCATATCCTGTACTAACCGAAAATGTGGAAATACGTACACTCGAAATTTCAGCACCGGGTGCCTCGACTCCTTCACTTTATGCCGGGACATACAATTTAACCATTAATGGATATAACAGCGCGTGGCTGAATAACGGAACTTTTTCCCCCGGAACCGGTACGGTAAACTTCACGCACGGCAATTTGAATGAAATTGTTACCGCATCAGGTTCAGGTACGAATCAATTCCACAACGTCAACATTGCAGCAAATACGTTCATCAAACCCGGTACAGGATTTTACATGAAGATCAATGGTTGGGTTTTAGCTCAATTAACCAGCATTGTTGATTTGTCGGCCTATGGCACTACGGTGGAATACAATGGCACTAGTCAAACAATAGTAAATCCGTCACATTCCGGTTATAAAGGATATTACAATATTATTTTCAGCGGCGCAGGAACAAGTACGCTGTATGACGGCACGCTTGACATTTATGGCGATTTTACCACCAATGGAACATTGGGTTTAAGCAACAGTACCGTCTCTTTTATAGGAACATCCGCACAAACAATCAATGTAAGTGCTTCACCCGGCTTCAATAACCTGACCATTAACAATCCGGCAGGCGTTACCGCTGCTACAGATATTACTGTTAATGGAATACTTTACCTGCAAAGCGACAATCCTTCGCTGGTTGCGGGTGCACTGGTGATGAACTCCGGCAAAATACTGAATATGGGTGCCATTTCTACAACAACGGGACTTGGAGATGTCACCGGTATCGTGAAGCGAACTCATTCGTTTGATTTAAACACAGAATATAGCTTTGGAAATCAAAATACGGTAATCATCTTTCCTGATGTGGTTGGACAAACCCTGCCCACCTCTTCAACTATAAAAATCACCCTGGGCTCACCACCGAGCTGGACTCCTCCGATAACAACCAATCCGATCAACCGGGTTCTGGATATCGCCCAGACCGGAGGAAGCTTAACAAAGGCCATCCTGAGGTCGCATTTCAGAAGTGATGAACTTCCTGCCGGCACCAATCCAAACACACTCTCATTCTGGATCAATAAATTAATTGTTCCGCCAAGTACCTATTACACATATGAAAAAGGCAAATCAAATATCAGTACTGCCGCGGGCTACAGCTATATTGCAGTCCAGGATGTCGACCTGGCCGTGATCCCTTCAGACCTGACAGATTTTCATGTGGCCATCGCCCCTACCGCAACTACCGTCCTGACCTGGAACGGAAGCCAGAGTACCGATTGGACCAACACAGCCAACTGGACACCCAATAATGATCCGACGGCCAATGCGGTTATCATTCCTGATGCCAATACCACCCTCCATTCACCGGGATTACCCGTTGGGGCAAGCTGCAAGTCGGTGACCATTGAAAGTTATGGTGTGCTACACGCTGCAAGTGGAGCGACGCTGTCGCTCACTGGTAATCTTTCTGTCTGGCATACAGCAACAAATGGATTGTTCAACGCCGGAAACAGTACGGTAACCATCAGCAATACTTCAGGAACTTCCGCTATCAGCGGAAATACAAATTTTTATAATGTTACCATTGCTTCCGGAGCCAGTTTGATGCCTGCTGCCGACAGCTATACCAGCATTGCCGGCGATCTGGTCATTGTTGGCACCGGTGTCTTGGATGCTAACGCCAACACCAATACCATCGATTTTAATGGAACCGGTGCACAAACTGTTCCTGCAAGTGGATATGATAACTTGATCATCAGCGGGGCAAGGACGACAAACAGTGTAACACTTGCTCCAAGCGGCACTATCGGCATCACAGGAACATTGACACTCTCTGCAACTTTTTCATCAGGAAGTTACATATCTACCTCCAGCACAGTAAGTTTTGACGGGACCTCGGGTTCACAAAACATACCTAAGCCTTTTACGTTCAACAATCTCACGGTAAACAACAACAATGGTGTCAGCCTCTCAGGTGATGCGACTGTTACGGGGACGTTGACATTTACTTCCGGCAAGATTACCACCGGTGCGAACCGCCTGATTGTTGGAACGAATTCATCGTGCAGTGCAGGCACGGTTACCGGCGCAGGCGTAGGCAAATATGTATACGGCAATTTAAGTAGGTATGTGCCCAATGCTGCCGCCCCAACTGTTGGTTATGATATTGGCGACGCCACGAATTACACTCCGGTTTCAGTTGTTTTCACAGGCACTGCAACAAACTGCGGATACCTGAATGCATCAACGGTGGCTTATCAGCCTCCTGTCGGATCAGGTTTGAGCCAGACCAAATACATCAACCGTAAATGGACACTCACCAACACCGGTGTTGACGGGTTTACTTCCTACAGCCCGTCCTTTACCTTTGTTCCAATGGATGAGATCGGATCGCCAAACACCTCTGCTTTGGTAATCAGAAAGTACAACGGAGCTGCATGGTCAGCAACCACCACCGGAACGCAGGGATCTCTTTCAACGGAGGCTACGGGCTTAACAGAATTCAGTGATTTCGCTATTGGTGAGGACGAATGTACGGCCAACAAATTATGGTTTGGCGGCACCAGCACAGAATGGAACACCGGAAGCAACTGGTGCAGTGGCGCAGTGCCCACCTTATCAGACAATGTGACCATTCAATCCGGTACTCTTTTTCAACCGCACATCGGATCATCGGGAAGCGGATCATGCAAGGACATTACCCTTCAACCGGGCACTACCTTAACCATGGATGGATCGTACGTTTTAAACGTTGCAGGCAACTGGACCAACAATGGTTCTTTTACCCAAAGTACCGGTACAGTCAACTTCGGGGGAACCGGGGCACAAACCATCAACGGAGCAACGACCTTCTCGACACTTAAAATAAACAATGCTGCCGGGGTAACCCTTGGTGCAGCTGCAACCGTCACAACGCTGACCATCGGCGATGTAACGTCCAGCAGTGTTTTCAACGATGGAGGTTACCAGGTAACAAGCACCGGAACACTGACTCTTGCATCAGGAACATTTACGATAGGAAGTGGTTCTGCTGGAACTGCCTTTCCCGGATTTACCACCACAACAATTGCAGCGGGAACAACGGTTGACTATGGTTCTTCATCGGAGCAGACCATTGCTGCTGTTAATTACGGCAACCTGACAAATACAGGCAATGGCCAGCGTTTACTTGCTTCTTCGGGCACGATTGGCATATCAGGAACATTTACACCGGGTTCGGGTTCTTACACGGTTACGGGCAGTACAGTTGATTTTAACGGCACAGCCACGCAGACCATCAATGGCATGGAGTACAATAATCTGACCATCAGCGGATCGGGCAACAACGTAAAAACCGCCGGCAGCAATATCACCGTTAACGGCATATTAAATTTAAGCAGCGCCAATGCTTCAACCACGAAGGGAGCGCTTAACATGGGACTGGCCCCGGATATTGAATATATTCTGTATATGGGCGCCATTGCCACGACCACCGGTACCGGTGATGTAAGTGGTTATGTTAATCGTTCATCTTTCGCATTGAACACGGACTATACTTTTGGGAACCAGTTTACCCTGATGAACTTTACTGTTGGGCCATTGCCGAATTCAGTGACATTGGAGTTGTATTTAACTGCTTCAGATATTGCCTGGAAACCTGATGCCATACACCGATATTATGACGTTGTCCGCTCAGGTGGATCTCCCGCCACACGCTTAAGATTTAACGTTCATTACCTGGATGCTGAACTCAATGGCGCCACAGAAGATAATTTAGATCTTTTCGATTATCACATAACATCCGGCACCGTTCATGATCATGGACGTACGGATGAAAATACCATCCAAAACTGGGTTGGATTTGGCAATGTAGGCCTGGCTTTTTTGGGGACAGGCACCTCGGATGATCACTTCTGGACCCTGGGTACAAGCACGACAAATAATGAATGCACCTGGATAGGCGGAAGCCCGTCAGGTCCCACCGATTGGGATTTGCCCGGCAACTGGGAAGGCGGAGTTCCTGGTACTGCTTCTCATGCGATCATTCCGGCAGGCGCAGATTACTATCCTGTTTTACCTTCTGATGCTTTACCTGACGGAACCTTACTTGGTGGCAGAATTGTCAACACAATCGAAATTCAGGATGGAGGAACTGTAAATGCCACTACGGGGTCACCCACATTTACCATCACGGGTGCTGCCACCTCCTGGGTGAATCATGGAACTTTTAATGCCGGTACAAGCACGATTGTATTTACCAATGCAGCTGCTTTTATTGATGATGTGACTTATTTCTACAATGTTACCGTAACCGATGGAGCAAAATTAATTCTTGGAACCAATAATTACATGGGAATTTCAGGTGCATTGTCACTTTCGACCACCGGAGTTTTAGATTCCTGGAGTAATTCAAATACCATAGAATACAATGGAGGAGCCCAAACGGTTATATTACCTGTTGTTCCCGAGCTCCAACCCAATTATCATAATCTCGTTTTGAGCGGAAGCGGAACCAAAACAATGCCGGCTTCGGCGATGTATCTACACGGCGAGTTCATCATGAGCGGAACAGCTTCGGCAACTGCCGGTGGCGCTTTCACCATTCATGGCACGCATTCAAATATCCGGCTCGGCTCAGGTACCACATTTATTGCAGGAAGCTATACACATAGCCTATTTGGTGATCTGGAGAACAACGGTGCGACGTTCACCACTACCGGAAGCACGTTCAGCTTCAATGGCACTGCAGCGCAAACCATCGGCGGATCTGCATCTTCCACATTCAACAACCTGACCCTGGATAACACCGCCGGCGCATCGCTGTCAATAAACGAAACCATCAACGGAGCGCTTGTCTTCACCAACGGAAAAATTACCCTTGGCGCCAATGATCTGTTGCTTGGCTCATCTGCCACGATTACAGGCAGTGGCAGTTCGACTTACGTCGTAACCGACGGAGCCGGGGCATTGCGCCAGAGAGTGACCAACAACGCAACCGATGTAACCTTCCCGGTAGGTCTTGCTTCGGCATACCTGCCCGTTGCAGTCCGGCTCACCGAGGGTTCAACAGCAGATGATATCAAAGCCAGGGTGTCCGATCTCCTTTACACTGCTTATAACGGCGATGATGTTCCAACCGGTTCGCCCATCGCCAGCCGTGTGGTTCCGATAACCTGGTACCTGAAAGAAAGTGAAGCCGGCGGAAGCATTGCAACCGTAACGGTGCAGTGGAATGCTTCGGATGAAGCCTCAAACTTCGCCCGCAACTGGTGCGACGTGGCACATTATACAGGAGGTTCATGGGTTTATATGCCGGGTTCGGCAGCATCAGGCGCCAATCCATATACGCAAACCATCAGCGGAACCACCTCTTTCTCACCGTTCGGCGTGTTCGGGCAGAACATCACCAATTCATTTTCCGGAACAACCTTCTGTGCAGGTTCAGCCTTATCGGTAGCCTACACAGCATCCGGCGGAACCTGGAATTCCGGAAACATCTTCACGGCACAGCTATCGGATAAGGATGGGAGTTTTACATCTCCGACCAGCATGGGCACGAATACTTCCCAGTCTTCCGGTTCGATCAGCGCCACCATTCCCTCCAACACAATCAACGGCACAGCTTACCGGATCCGCATTATCAGCGACAATCCTTCGGGAGACGGGGATGATAACGGAACAAATCTGACCATCAACCAGCTTCGCAGCATCAGCGGGATCTTTAGGTACTATAATGTGGAGAATACCACGCTTGCAAATGGTATTACGGCGAAACTCTACCAGGACGGAAGCCAGGTTGGTTCGGATTATAACGTTACCAGCGGATCTTATTCATTTACCAGTCTTTGTCCGGGCACCTATGAAGTAAGGGCAACATCCACCCTGGAGACAGAAGGCAGCGTGAATACCACCGATGCCGGTCAGGTCAATTACTGGGGCGCACATCCCTATCTTATCGAAAAAGTTAGGTTTTATGCCGGTGATGTGACCGGTGAACCGTTTTTCATCAATGGTACGGATGCAGAGAGCATACAGTCTCATTTTGTAAACGGGACTGCCTTCGACCGGCCTGACTGGACATTTTGGAAGTCAGGAGAAACCATCGGCAGCAATACAAGTCCGGAGGAGATCTATCCGACCATCACTGTGCCAAACAGCGCCGATGTCGAAGCAAATATCTACGGGCTCTGCACGGGTGATTTCAACCGCAGTTTCGTTCCCGGTGATGTAAAATCTGCCAATGCTACACTTTTGCTGACAGATGGCACAAGGATTAAAGCAGAAAGCAACCAGAAAACGGATCTCACGCTGCGGATGGCAGACAAGGCATGGATAGGCGCTATTTCACTGGTCTTGAATTTCCCGGCAAACCTCGTATCCATAAAAAATGTGGTGGTACACGCGGAAGTAGGTCAATTTGACTGGGCAGTGAGCGGCAATGAACTCAGGATCGGATGGAATTCCCAGGTTCCTGTGCTCATCCCCGCTGACGGCAAACTCGTGACCATTACGGTACAAACAACCGATGCGTTCATCAGCGGTTCCAATGCCAGGCTAACGCTGGTATCTACCCCACTGAATGAGCTTGCCGACGCCAATTATGAGGTAATTGGCGGTGCAGTTTTAAAAGCTGATTTCCTTTCAGCTTCTCCAACCGGTATGGATGAGCAACCCGGCAACCTTGAACTGGGGCTGAGCAACTACCCCAATCCGTTCACCAATTCCACCACGATCGGTTATGCACTGCCCTTTGAAGGGTTGGTAACCCTCGAAGTGCGCACGATACTCGGAACCAAGGTCACCAGCCTGGTTCACCAGGAGGAACTTGCCGGATATCATACATTCGAGTTTAAACCTGTCGGCATCCCTCCAGGAATTTACCTTGTAAATCTTTGGCTGGCGGGGAACGCGTATACGTTATCCCGAAGTATCAAGATGGTGATCAACAGGTAGCCAGGAATCGAACAGATCATGGAATTTATAAAACTGAATTTTAACAATTAACCAAAACATCCACAATGAAAAAGCAATTACTGATTTTCGTCGCCCTGCTTTTTGCAGCGATGATTTCCCTGGGGGCCAACAAGTACGTTGATCCACTGGGAACAGATGATGGTTCACATGGTTCAACGACAGGAACCGGAGCCTATAAAACCATTCAATATGCGATTACCGCTGCATCTGCAGACGATGTAATCAACGTGGCTGCAGGAACCTATGCTGAAGACCTGGCCATTGCAAAAAACCTGACCCTGAAAGGTACTGGTGTTGCCGGGCAGGTAATCATCAGTGGCTTACTCTCATCAAGCCTGGGTGTCACTGCCGGAACGGTGGTGGTGCAGGACGGCATTCAATTTACCAATGCGACCAACAATCCTACCATTGCTGTGAGTGGAGGGAGTTTGAAAATCAGGAATTGTGTGATATATGAAACGAACGGTGGGACGAAATCATGCCTGGATGTTACAGGGGGGGTACTCGATGCAGGAAAATCAGGGGATAAAGGTTTGAACATGTTTCTGGCAAGTGGAACAGGCTTTGGCATAACAACCGAAACAACCGATGCTGTTGATGCCATCGGCAACTTCTGGGGCAGTGCAAAAGGTCCAAAGATCGCCTCAAATTATTGCGGGAGCGGAGCGGAAATCACCGGGACTTATGCATCGGCCGTTACCTATTCTCCCTGGAAAAATGATAATTTATTCAGCAATGATGTCAGCCTGGGAAGTCCGGTCACCACAGTCGGAAACGGAACCGTCTGCAGCGGAGGTACTACCCTGCTTATTCCTGTTACGGTGACTTCTTTTAACAATGTCGGCATCCTTTCCTTAAAATTAATATACGATGCGTCCAAATTGGGAACCCCATCGCTGGAATCTCAACATGCAAGTTTATGGACAACTTTTACTGTCAATGTAGCAACTTCCGGCGTCATCAAGGTATCGGGATACGGCACCGGTTTCAACCTGACGGATGGCGCAACCCTGTTCACTTTGCGCTTTACCAAATCAGGTGGCATAACCACCAGCGGAACCATAACCTTTGATGACAGCGGCCAGGGCTCCTTCTGTGAATATGCGCCGGATGCCGCTCCCTCCTATCAACCCTGGTGCGATAAACCAAAAGACACTTATTATATTGCCGGAGGTGTGACGGTTGTGGCCGACCCGACGCTGGATCAACCTGGTGATGTAACGATCTGCAAAGGCGGCAGCACGATTCTGACAACGGATGCCAATGACGGAACAGGAACATTCTCCTACCAATGGCAATATTGTTCGACTTCTGGTGGTACTTATGCCAATGTTGAAACCGGAACTCCTTCCGGTATTACATATACGAACGGGGGAACAGCCAGTCTTACAATAGCAGGCAACGGTTCAGAAGCATCGGCAGCGAAATACTACAAGTGTTTGTTGACCACCAATACCCCTGCCGGGGCTGGTTGCAATGCTACAACCACAGCCGTCACTGTTACTACGGTTGCCGACCCAAGTATCTCGGTACAACCAGCAGCTACCACCTCAGAATGTATCGGCGGAAACGTTCAACTGAGCGTTACTGCAGGAAACGGTACACCTTCCCTCACCTATCAGTGGTACTCTAATACTGTAAATAACACAGAAGGTGTCAATGTTACTTTGCTTACTGATGAAACAAACGCAACATACACCCCACCAACAACATCAGCAGGAACAATGTATTATTTCGTCATTATCAAGGCTTCAGGAAGCGGATGTAATGATAAAACTTCTGATGTTGCCGCAGTTACGGTAGTTGCCGACCCAAGTATCTCGGTACAACCAGCAGCTACCACCTCAGAATGTATCGGCGGAAACGTTCAACTG
>Ga0114951_10001396_pt1 | contig 29856 bp, 30 predicted proteins | sample AM7aDNAmetaG_FD_88677 | JGI IMG/M metagenome (GOLD analysis project Ga0114951, IMG submission 88677) | Freshwater microbial communities from Finland to study Microbial Dark Matter (Phase II) - AM7a DNA metaG | ecosystem: Environmental > Aquatic > Freshwater > Lake | place: Finland: Lake Alinen... | reverse complement strand
TTCTGCCACCGCTTGTCGCAAGTCTTCGGAAAAAAGTCAAAATCTGGAGAGACAAAGAATATGAAGGTGCAAGCGAAACAAGCCGTGCACTAATCAAATGGTGGTTTGAAACAGAACACTTAATCCCACAAGAGGATGGATCATTCTTTCATTTCAGATACTATTTTGCACAACGTGAAGCAATCGAGACTATCATCTATCTTCATGAAATATCCGAAATAAAGGACAAATACGATCTACTCCGCTACGACAGTTCTCAGGCTATTTCTGCCGGTATGTTTCCTGAAACCTGGGAACCGATATGTAGTAAAAATGGCAACCGGGAGTGGAAAGACAAAAGTAATGAGCCTTCTCCTGGCATGGAGTTATTATCACAAACTCTATGAGGAAAACTCATCACTATCCCGAAACTTTCTTGTCATCACCCCTAACATCATCGTGCTCGATAGGATTCGGGCTGATTTCGATGGGTTAAAGATCTTTTTTACTGATCCTATTCTCCCGGATAACGGATACGAAGGACAAAACTGGCAGGATGATTTTCAACTTACTTTGCATATCCAGGACGAAGTCAATATCACAAGAAAAACAGGGAATATCTTCCTAACCAACATTCACCGTGTCTATGACAGCAACACCAAAACACCTACCTTTGATGATGAAGACACGATGGCATATTTCCTGGGTCCAAAACCCGTGGGAGCAACCACTGATTCAAAACTGGATCTCGGTGACATTGTAAGAAATATCGATGAATTAATGGTTCTAAATGACGAGGCTCATCATGTCCACGATGAAACGCTCGCGTGGTTCAAATCAATTCAGGACATCCACAACCGCCTTCTTCAAAAAGACAGCAGACTCTCCATGCAGATAGATGTTACTGCTACTCCTCGCCATAATAATGGAGCTATATTTGTCCAGACTATATCTGATTACCCTCTCGTTGAGGCAATTTATCAGAACATAGCAAAACATCCGGTTCTTCCTGATTCTGCAAGCCGAGCGAAACTTTCGGAAAAAAAGAGTTACAAATATTCTGAAAAATATGAAGATTACATCCATCTTGGATATCTTGAATGGAAAAAGTTTATGATGAACACCTAAAACTTGGAAAAAAAGCTGTCCAATTCATAATGACCGATGATACCAAGAATTGCGATGAAGTAGCCGGGTATCTTGAAAATCAATATCAGGAATTGAAAGATGCGGTTCTTGTTATTCACACCAAAAACAATGGAGAGATATCGGAATCAAGTTCCGGGAAGAAGAATGAAGAATTGGAGAAGCTAAGAAAAGCAGCGAATGAAATTGACTCTCTTGATAATCATTACAAAGCTATTGTTTCCGTACTGATGTTAAAAGAAGGATGGGATGTAAAAAATGTCACAACCATTGTTGGACTCAGGGCATATAGTTCAAAAAGTAACATCCTCCCTGAACAGACACTTGGTCTGGGATTAAGACGGATGTACCGCGGTCAGGAAGATATAACAGAATTTGTGAGTGTGATCGGGACCGATGCATTCATGGACTTCGTTGAAACTATAAAGAACGAAGGTGTCGAAATTGACCGGAAAAAGATGGGAGAGGGGACAGATCCCAATGCACCGTTAGTAATAGAAGTTGATAAAGAAAATACTAAGAAAGATATTGATAAACTCGACATTCACATTCCTGTTCTATCTCCTCGAATTTATCGTGAATACAAGAACCTCTCTCTTCTGGACATAACAAAATTCGGGAATAAAAAATTTCCTGTAATTGCATTTAGTGAAGAAGAACAACGTGAAATAATTTTCAGGGATATCACAACTGAGGAAATTACCCATAAGACCATACTTGATAGCAACATTGTTGCAAATTATCAAAGTGTTATTGGGTATTTCGCCCAGGTTATAATGAAGGAGCTTCGACTGGTAAGCGGATACGATATCCTTTATGGAAAGTTCAAATTATTTATTACAACGCAATTATTTGAACAGGATATTGACCTTAATAGTCTGAATATATTGAGAAATCTTTCTGAGATGGAGGTCACAAAAAACTTAATTGAAACATTCAAGAAACAGATCAATCTATTAACTATCTTGCAGAAGGGCGAGGCACAAATCCGGGATTATATTAAGATCAGTAAATGCAGACCCTTTGTTACAAAAGACCAGGGCTATCTCGTCCCAAAGAAAAGTGTTTTCAATAAAATAATTGGAGATAGCAAATTAGAATTGGACTTTGCTAACTTCCTCGAGAATTGTGATGATATCATTTCCTATGTTAAGAATTACTTTGCAGTGAATTTCAAGATCGATTACCAAAATAACAAAGGAGATATTTCTAATTATTATCCAGATTTCATTGTGAAGAAGACTGATACCGAAATATATATTGTTGAGACAAAGGGTCTTTTAGATCTTGATGTGCCTTTGAAGATAGGGCGGCTAAATCAATGGTGCAAAGATATTAACGCCCTTAAAACCGGAATAGAATACCATTGGTTATTAGTTAAACAAGATGAATTTGAAGCATATACTCCGAAAAGTTTTGATGAATTAGTAAAGAACTTCTCAATGCAAAAAAGGGATGTGCAAAGAGACACACAATTTTTCAGATAGCCATTGAATTCGGCCCGATAGCTTTCTCGAAGGATTATCAGAACCTCGGAATGAAATCACCGGGATTGCTGAATATATCTGATTTGATTGGAAAAGCTGCTAACCCCGCAATTCAATTTACTGTTGATACCAAAAATCCCACGGTATTTGGAGATCCACTCTTTGAAAAAGGGATGTATTCTCTCACAGATTATCAACGAAATATTTCATCATTTTTCTCAAATAGTCAGGATCATAATTCAGATCGTGATTTTTGTTTGTAAAGACAAACATATCAAAGGTCTTATTTGCTTTATCGAGTGCATCTGCAAGTTGCATTGTCATCGAAGGATTCACATTGTCATCCATATCTCCTGAAAGAAGGAGGAGATCTCCTGACAGGTTTCCTGCCTTGTATGCAGTGACCTGTTCACGATAGTTATCCCATTCCGGCATTCCCTCATATTTTTCTCCCCAGAAAGACGCATATAACCTGCTGTCATGATTTCCAGATGCTGCCACTCCTACTTTGAAAAAGGCAGGGTATGAGAGCATTGCCTGGGCAGCCATGAATCCTCCTGCGGATTTTCCATATATACCAACACGGCTAAGGTCCATGAACGAGTTCTTTGATGCGAGCTGCTTTAAACCAGTGATATGATCAGGAAGGCCGCAATCACTCAAATGACCATAACTAACGTCATGAAATGCTTTTGAGCGGTATGCAGTCCCAAGACCATCCATATTCACAACAACAAACCCAAGTTCTGCCAGCATCTGGCTTGTCCAGAATATCTTCGAGTTCCAGCTCAGGTCAGCTGGAAACCGTGTCGTTGTGATAATTGTGTATGGACCCGGGTAGACGATATCAACCACCGGGTATTTTTTATCTTTATTGAAATTTGTCGATCTGAAGATAAGTCCACTGAGCTCAGTTATTCCATCCCTCGCTTTAAATGATACTTGATCAGGGGGCTTCCATCCCTTTTCTTCAAGGTAGGTTATATCAGCCTCTGCAATATTCATTAGGAGTTTCCCATCCGAGGATTTGAGTTCCGTAACTGGGGGAAGATCTACACGCGAGTAGGATTCAACAAAAGTTTTCCCATCTGGTGAGAAAGAGATCGTTCGATCTCCATTTTCATGAGTCAACAGTTCAAGCCCGGTTCCATCAGGGTGGATTCGGTACAGGTACTGGTAATAGGGATTTCCAGCTTCTTTTCCAGACCCTGTAAAGTACAGGTATGAATTTTCTTCGTCAACATAGATGAGCTTTCGAACTACCCAGTCTCCCGAAGTTACCTGATTTTTAAGTACACCGTTACTGCCATATCTGTAAAGATGTCCCCAACCATCCCTTTCTGAGAACCATATGATGTCACCGCCTTTTTCAAGGACCGCAATGTTCGGTATATCAGCATAATTGAGGTTCGCCTCCCTGTAAGTTGGCCCTGTTTCGTTGAGGACTTCAATCGTTTCACCCGTCTCAGGGTTTTCCATGAGGAAACGAAGCGTTTTTTCTCCACGTTCAATAAAAAGCGAATAAATTTCGGTTCCTGCTTTATTCCACCACTGGAGTATATACTGGTCAGTGTCCATCATTGAGGTTTCAGGTTGGGGCTTCCAGTGACCTCGCAGAACTGATTTCTTCTTTATGTCGATAACCACCGGTTCATACATCGGGATTGAAAGGTCTCCCGGATTTGCAAAACGGTAGCTGTACAGGATCGGTTGCAGGGACCCGTTTTCAGGGGCTTGCTGCAGGAGGTAGGAAGACCTGACATTTCTCTGGTCTACTTTAAATGTCCTAATCTTCTGCGAATCAGGTGACCAGACAAGATACGACGAGGGAGATTCGTTCAATCTTGCCTCAGTAACCGGGTAACTGACAGTATCAGAACGCTTTCCATAAAAATAATCGGTAGTTCCATCGGTTGTCAGGGGTGTATCAGTCCTGGTTATGACATCATAGAGCCACAGGTTGCTGCCATTTACATATGCAATGTAGTGCCCGTCTGGTGAATGTGTCCCTGTTTTTACTGCTGGCGAAAGATTAGTTGCGGTTACCTTGTATCTGGAAATATCATAGGACCAGTCATTTCCTAGCGCATTGAATGAAAAGGTCCCGAATTCCGGTGAAAATGACGGATTTAAAATCTGTATGCGTGCAGGATCTATTCTTTTTCCTGAGGCATTACCGAGTTCAGTAAGAAAACGGTCAGTATCAAAAAGATGTTTTTTACTTATGAGTGTTGTATTTACAAGATAATAATCAGTTTTTTCCTTTCCATTATCAGCATACCAGAAAAGGTCGTTTCCAATCCAGTGAGGGATGATATCGGCATGGTAGATATGTGAAACAATTGAGTCAGGATAAAAAGTCTCGACCATCCCTATTTCTGGTGCAGGAATAGAGTGTTGCGTATCAACTGCTTCACACAACGGAAGGAAAAATAACACACATATAAGGATAAAATACAAAAGAGACCGGTTTACCATAAATAATAAGGTATTAAATATGGTATAAAAGTAGCGAGAATAATATTTCAGGTTGTAAACCCTATGATGATATATAAATCGGCTTGTCAAAGATTAGACAAATATTTTTTCATTCCTGAAGTTAAATTTTCTTTATTCTAAACAGATTTTAAAAGTAAAAAAAAGACAAGAAAAAAATATGTTTGTTTTGAATTGGACGAAATTATTCTTCTGTTTTACTGTTATCTACCGTTTCTTTTTTTCTCTCCGGTTTTGGAGGAACAGTATATATTTCGATACCTTCCCGGACCGTCATCGGGTTTGTATAGATATTCTCAGTTGAAAGACAGTTCGTAGGGCAGTCTTCAACACAGCAATTGCATATGATACACCTGAGCCTGTCAATCTGCCATGTCCTCACTTTCACGTCTACTGTGATTGCCTGAGTCGGACATGACTTTTCACATTTCCGGCAGGCAATACATTTAAGCGGTTCAATAAGGATCCTGCCCCTGAATGCAGCGGCTGATTTCGCAGGCCTGACCGGATACATAAGGGTTGCAGGTTTCCTGCTGACGCTACGAAACACCATTTTTGTCATTGAAAAGAGTCCCATTCTATTCACCTCTCCGCACAACCGATACAGGGATCAATCGAAAGTACAATAATTGGGACATCGGCAAGTTCACAGCCCTTTAATATTGTAACTAGTGGGGTGATATTTGCAAGTGTAGGGGTCCTGACTCTGTGCCTCGCAAGAAATTTAGTCCCATTTCCCTTGATGTAATGGATTACCTCTCCTCTTGGTTGTTCTGACCGTGCGAAATACTCTCCGTCAGGTGCTCCGGTTACCTTCATGTCAATAGGGCCATCGGGTATCTTTTTTACCGCCTGTTTCACAATATCAATTGAAGTGAACATCTCTTTTGCCCTGACTTCACACCTTGCATATGAGTCACCTGCACTGGCAACGACCGGCTCAAATGATAAATCGCCATATGCAGCATACCCGATCTTCCGAGTGTCGTATGAGTGACCACTTGCCCGTATGGTCGGGCCTACTGCTCCCTGGAGATATGCATCGTCTTTTGAAAGTATACCAGTCCCCTTAAGACGGTGACGGACAGAGGAGTCTCTTAAAAAGACATTAACCAGGTCGTGCAATTCTCCCTGCATTGAATCGAGCCCGGATGCCATTTCATCAAGCTTTTCAGATGAGATGTCCCTCCTAACTCCGCCCACTTTGCATGAGCCCTGAATAACCCTGCCCCCTGTTGTTGCTTCAAGGTCATCAAGAATGTGTTCACGGAGTCGCCATGCATTCATAAAAAGACTCTCAAATCCCATGGCATCTGCAAACAAGCCCAGCCACAGGAGGTGAGAATGCATCCTTGAGTATTCAGACCAGATAGTGCGTAAGTAATCTGCCCGTTTTGGTATTTCCAGGTTCATAATTCCTTCAATTCCCTGGCAATAGGTCATCCCGTGGATAAAACTGCAGATACCACAGATCCTTTCGGCAATATATACGTATTGGGGATATTCACGCTTTTCAACGAGTTTTTCAAGGCCACGGTGAACATATCCGATGGTAGGAATAGCATCCACTACCTTTTCATCTTCCAGAACAAGGTCCAGATGAAGTGGTTCAGGGAGCACAGGGTGCTGGGGCCCGAATGGAATTACAACTTGTTTTGACATGCATCCTCCTCTTTTGAACTGACTACACCAAACGGATACTTTATGCTCGTCCTGATAAACGTCCCTTTGAAATCAATTGCAATTCCAGTAATTTCAATCCCATAAAGGTCATGAATTTCGTTTTCATAGACAAATGCGCAGGTATATATTCCAGAAACACTGGGGACCTCAAGCCCGGAAGGGATTGTAAGTTTCAGGTTCTCGAAATTATAATCTTTATCAAACGAGTAATTAATCTCGAATATATCGCCAATCCTGGCACATCCTATCTGAACAAGCCTTTTTCCCCCATCCTTCATCGCCTGAACTGACCTAATAAGGGAGTCAGGCGTTATATCCTGCATTTTCTGCTCTTCGCGTATCATTTCTTCCCTGCCTCCATCTTCGCCCACTTTTCTTCAAGGATTCCTAGCGCCTTTACAACACCATCAATTATCATCTCAGGCCTTGCTGCACAACCTGGAACATAAACATCCACCGGAATCATAGTATCGATCCCACCCATGACATTGTAACATTCACGGAATACGCCACCAGATGTTGCACATATTCCGATTGCAACAACGACCTTCGGCTCAGGAATCTGGTTATAAATATTTTTGATTACTTCTTTGTTCTGTTCGTTGATCGACCCGGTTACAAGGAAAACGTCTGCGTGTTTCGGATTTCCGGTATTAATTATTCCAAATCTCTCTATGTCGTATAGGGGAGTAAGGCAGGCAAGGACTTCAATATCACAGCCATTGCAGCTTGATGCATCATAATGGATTACCCATGGAGACCGTGCGAGATATGTCATATTCACCACCACCTGAAGAACAGAATACCTATATTCACAATTCCCAATACTGCCGTAATTATCCATGCACTTTTCAATGCAAAAGACCACCTGACACGTGCCGAGACATTATCGATATAGATCTCAAGAAGATAGATAACGATAAGAGCAATAATACCAATTACGGGATTGAAAGCAAAGAAAAGATAGATGAACCCTAACAAAAATACGGTCTCGTACCAATGGGCAATTTCGGTTATTCCAAGGACCGACCCTGAAAAGTCTGTTGTAAGTCCTTTTATCAATTCCTGATGTGCATGGTGCGAAGTTGAAATATCAAATGGCGATTTCCTCAGTTTCATTGTAAAAACATAGAGGAATGCAAAGAATAATCCTGGAATTAAGAGAATTATCGCCCCATTGTAACTGATGATGTCTCTGACAAAAAAACTCTTACTTACGAGATACATCCCGGCTGCACAGAGAATAATTGCCGGTTCAAACGCCATGAGCATGATTAATTCACGTTCCGCACCAATAACACTGTACGGAGAACGGGAAGCATATGCACCCATTATTAAAAAGACATGCGCAAGCGTAAGCGCAAAAACAACGAGCAGGATATCTCCTCCTGAAAAAAAGAGGGCTCCAGTGAACGCGATGAATACAATGTATGCAACGACATAAACGTACTGAGTCGTTGTAACTACCATTGTTTCCTTCTCGAAAAGTTTACTTACGTCATAAAAAGGCTGAAGAAGAGGGGGTCCAACCCTCCCCTGCATCCTTGCTGTTACAATTCTGTCAGCACCTGCAATAAGTCCTCCAATAAGCGGGGCTAATATTAGAAAAATTATTCCGGTTATGATATTCAGATTCATAGAATAACCCCTCCAATAAGCATTGCGGCAAATGAGATCAGGATGAGAACTACACCCGCTGCACATCCAACCGGGACAAGTTTTGCCTCTCCAAACCAGGAATCGAGGTAATAATTGGAAATGACAAGTTCTCTTCTTATACCAAGAGACCCTTCAAAGGCATATGCATCATTCACAGGTCTGCCGCACATATACGGTCCGGTATGCTTCTTATCTTTACGATAATGCAGGAAGGTAAGCGGCAGAATAAGCACAAGGACAAGCATCAGGATCATTATGACGACATTTTCAAATGGCAGGGAAGTTGTCATCCCATAGGTAGTTTTCAGGAACCTTTCGACAATTACCGAGGAAATTACAGGGATAAGGAAACATACAACAATCGTCAGTGCAGACAGAGAGTAGAGAGCTGCCCATTCCGATATACTTACTCTTTTTTCAATTGTCTCACCGGACGAGGGAGGTACTGAAATTATCTTTCCCATCCATTTTGACCAGAAGAAAACGGTTACTGCACTTCCGAATGCAAGGATGAGAATAAGGAGGAAACCACCGGGTGTGTCGAGAAATGCTCTCATTGTTGCATATTTACTCATTAACATACCAAATGGAGCAAGGAACATACCTGCAATTCCGATAAGGATCATTCCAGCGACTTTGGGCATCTTTAACACAAGGCCGTCCATGTCCTCAATATCCCGGCTGTTAAGGCTGTGTTCGGCAGTACCGACGCACAGGAAGAGAAGTGACTTCGCTATGGCATGGAATATAATCAGGAATATTGCAGCCCACATCGCTTCGTACGTACCTATTCCTGCACAAGCTATGATTAACCCGAGATTTGCAACAGTCGAATATGCCAATACCCTCTTTGCGTTGCTTTGAGAGATAGCTATCATTGAGGCTATAAGAAAGGTAACTGCACCCACAAGTGCTATCGCATAGCCTGCATATGTATGCTCAAATACAGGAGCGAAACGGACAATTATGTATACACCCGCTTTCACCATTGTGCTGGAATGAAGCAGTGCAGAGACCGGAGTCGGAGCGACCATTGCTCCAAGAAGCCAGGATGAAAAAGGGAGTTGTGCTGATTTGGTAAGGCCCGCAAAACCTATTAAAACCGCCGGGATTAATGCAATTGCTGGCCCGGTTGTTATAAGGGTCATAAGTTCAAAGGAGCTTCCTTTGATAAAGGTAAGGGCAATAAGGGCAATAACAAAACCAAGACCTCCTAGCAGGTTCATCCATAGGGCACTGAATGCATTTTTTTTCGCGTCTTCAGTCCCTGAGTATCCAATAAGGAGGAATGAACACAGAGTTGTGACTTCCCAGAAGAAAAAGATCCAGACAAGGTTATTCGAAAAAATAAGTCCGAACATTGCAGAAAGAAAGACAAGGATCAGGCAGAAAAAGAGAGGTCGTCTGTCCCTTGCTTCTTTATGCTGCAAGTGGTACTCACGCATATAACCTGTTGCATAGATTGCTATCAGCCCGCCAATGACACCAACTATCAATGCCATTATAAGAGTCAACTCATCAACAAACAGGTTTTTTGTAATCTCACTCACAGGGTGAGCCATTTCAAGCCAGATAACAAGAGCAGTCTGTACAATTACAAGACCAATCACCAGATATTGCCGGTTTTTTATACCTATATATAACAGGAATATGGCAATCAGGAGTTCAATCAGGAATATCAGCTGCCCTGTCGGTTCCGATGCAAGGGAATAAATCTGGATGCCTTTATTCCATTCTGCTGCAAAAAGCACAACCGATACAATGGCAACAATTAATGCTGAACATTTTACCACTGCACCATGTAGGAAGTCTTTTGGAAGCAGGAGCACAAGGAGTCCGGCAAGTGCCGGGAATAAAATCAGGAAGATCAATAGCTCCACAGGTAATCTCCACCTATATTGATAGAACGTTATTGCGTTCTGCCTTTTATCATATCTCAATCACTATTAAAAAACTACACGATTTAACATGAACAATTAAAATGAGGAATATAGTTATAAATCCAAAATATTTTCGAGGAAAATTCGATGTATCCGTGTATCGTTCGACAATTCCGGATGAAATGCAAGAGCCATATGTTTTCCTGACCGAACTGCTACTATTCCCCTGCCGATCTGCGAAATGACCTCAACTCCATTATCACATTCTATCGCCACTGGTGCCCGGATAAAGATCGCGTGATAAGGGAAATCTAATCCTTTTACATTGATATCTGCTTCAAAAGAGTCCTTTTGACTGCCAAATGCGTTTCTTTCTATCTTCATCCCGATTAAGCCAAGAGAGACAATACGAGGATCGCCCGGATCTGTGGCAATAATCACCATCCCGGCACATGTTGCAAAGATACCGCCCTTGAACCTGCAAATCGATTCAAAAAGGCCTGTTTTAATGATAAGTTTTGATATTGTAGTGGATTCTCCACCAGGTATAGCGAGACCTGCGAGACCAGTGAGATCATTGGGAGATTTTACAGGTCTGATTTCGCCCTGAAGCCCTAGCTCCTGCCCTGCACGCTCAAATGCCTTGATATGCTCACTTACATCACCCTGGAGGGCTAATATCCCGATATTACCAGCCACGGTTCTGGAGTAATTCATCTTCCTTCAGGGTATGGACGTCAATTCCACGCATCGGATCGCCAATTCCTTTTGAGACTTCCATAATTACAGCCGGGTCATTGAAGTTATGAACCGCATCTACAATAGCTTTCGCCATTTTTTGCGGCATTGAAGAGTGAAAGATACCTGAACCAACAAATACTCCGTCTGCTCCCATCTGCATCATGAGCGCAGCATCGCAAGGTGTTGCAATTCCACCCGCTGAAAAGTTTACAACCGGTAATCTTCCAAGTCTGACTGTCTCAACGAGGACTTCCGCCGGTGCTTCTATTTCCCTCGCAAAAGAAACCAGCTCCTGTTCAGAGAGGCCGGAAAGAGCACGTATTCCACCCATTATCGCATGCATATGACGGACTGCCTCAACAACATTTCCGGTTCCTGCTTCCCCTTTGGTTCTAATCATGGCAGCTCCCTCATTGATCCTTCTCATGGCTTCACCAAGATCCCTCGCACCGCAAACAAATGGAACAGTAAACTCCTTTTTCACTATATGGTACTCTTCATCGGCAGGGGTAAGGACCTCACTCTCATCGATCATATCCACGCCGATTTCCTGCAGGACCTGTGCCTCAACAAAATGTCCAATCCGGACTTTAGCCATAACCGGAATTGATACAGCATCAATTATTGAGAGCACCCGCTCAGGATCAGCCATACGGGCTACGCCCCCTGCCTTTCTGATATCGGCAGGGACCCTTTCAAGGGCCATAACCGCTACAGCACCAGCTTCTTCAGCTATGAGGGCCTGTTCGGCATTAACAACGTCCATTATAACGCCTCCCTTCTGCATTGATGCGAACCCCCTTTTCAGGAGCTCGGTGCCATACCTGAGTTCCTCAAGTTTCATGTTCTTAACTATTACACAAGAACGGACAATAAAAGTAGTGTGAAGAGGCAAAGTCCTGTTGAAAGGAATACTGTTGCCCTGAATGCTGAGATTATACGCTTTCCGGATTCAGGGTCCGGTAATTCCCCTTCTCCGATGATATATACACCCGGCTTTTCAAACCGTATTCCATTTCCACCTGCCATGACTGCCATCACGAGTCCCCCATTCATTCCAGGCCTTTTATAACGGTCTTTTTGAAAACAATTGTATGCGGGAGTGAATCTTCCCTTTAGCGAAAAGTACACTAGAAGGAGGCAGGCCGTAATCCTTGCCGGGATATATGTAAGTATATCATCAATTCTCGCCGAAAACTTTCCAATCTTTTCTCTTTCATCCCTGTATCCAAGCATTGCGTCCATTGTATTTGCGGCCCTGTACAATCCTGCCCCAAGAATTCCAAAGACAAGAAAAAAGAAGAGAGGAGCAGTGATACTATCAACAAGGTTCTCAGTAAGTGATTCATATGCTGCAGAACGTACCTGACTTTCACTAAGATTTGAAGTGTTTCTGCTCACAAGCATCCCAGCCTTTTTTTTTCCTTCGTACAGCCCGAAATTTAGTCCATACTCTACAGAATAAACGTGTTCTTCTAGTGCGCGCCAGCTGAAAGTTATCTTTAGAAGTACAGGCAATAAGAGAATTCCGATTGATGGAAGAGTTGAAATTAAAAAAAACGGGACCAGGAATATAACAACTGTTACAAACCAGAATACGATTCCTGCAAAAATCTGAAATTGCGATGAAAATTTTTCAGGTCTTCCCCAGACTCCGATAAATTTTCCAAGAAGGGCTACAGGGTGCAGTGATGTTTTTGGATCACCAATAATCCTGTCAATGATAAGTGCTGCAATTATTACTAGAATTGAGATTTGAAATGAATTCATATCCTGGGAAGAAGGTTTGGTATTCCCTCTTCAATAGGATAGTCAACATTGCAGGCCTTACATGTAAGTTTTCCACATATTATCTCTTCAGGATTTTCTTCTTCAACTTCTAATTGAAGGTCGCCTTTACACACAGGACAACAGATTATGTCAAGGAGCGAACGTCTCATATTTCCCCTCTTATGTCAATAATCTGGCTGAGCTCGGGTCCTGTAGAGATAAGAGTTATTGGACTTCCAATATCTTCTTCTGCCTGCTTCAGGAAATCTTTTGCAATTTTTGAGAGTTTTCCATACTCTTTTACACCAAAACAGTCCTTATCTATTTTGTCAATACCCGTTATTGCCGCCTGTGTACATCCATTGATCATTGCCGAGTACCTTGCCATCCCTCCGTCCCATTTTCCAATCCTGCGCTGTCGGTGTGTGACTGTTCCAAACTCCTGGATGCCCATATTATCGGATTCAACAAGGCTCATCTCGGTGGAAAATGGACCTTCACCTACCCTTGTGGGATAAGCTTTGAAGACTACCACTACATCATCAATCCTTGTTGGACCTACCCCGTTATCAGCTGCTATTTGGGAGGCAGAAGTGTCTTTACTTGTTACAAACGGATAGGTCCCATAATAAAGTGAGATTCCGAATCCCTGCGTCCCTTCAAGCAGAACAGTCTCCCCTTTATCTATTGCCGTATTTAGTTCAAGAGGGACATCAATAAGGAACTCCTGCAACTCAGGGACATCTTTTGCAAGCCTTGAGACCCTCATTACCCTGTCAGAATTTGCAGGGCCGCATCCGCTTCCTGTAGTCCCTATCTTCTTTGAGAGGTATACATCCCCTTTATCACGCGCAATATGATCTTCTTCAATTATTCCGCATCGTTTATCAAGAAAAATTCTGTGTCTGACATCAAGCTGTTCGATCTCCTGCTCAAGTATCCTTGGATTTACTAGAACACCCGTTCCAATGAACAGTCTTGCATCCGGGTAAACAAATCCGGACGGGATCATCCTTACACCGTATTCTTTTTCCCCTACTACCACGGTATGGCCAGCGTTTGGGCCAACGCCACCACGCGATATAATGGACGGATGATCTTCCTGGGCGATATGTGCAACAATTTTTCCTTTTCCTTCATCCCCAAAAAAACCACCAACAATGATTGTACAGCTCATTCTCTTTCACTCAGTATTTGATGATAAAAGCAATAAAGGTGCGCTGTTTTATTTTAGTCCCTCAATGAAAGACTCTATTCTCCTTAATGACTCTGCCAGGTCTTCCCTTGATACTGCATACGCACACCTGATATGATCTTTTCCTTTTTCCCCAAAGACACTTCCTGGAACTACAGCCACACGGGACTCCTTCAGAAGTTGTTCCGCAAAATCAGTGTCAGAGAGTCCGGTTTCTTTCACTGACGGAAATGCATAAAATGCACCTTCCGGAACGTGACAGGGAAGACCTATTCTGTTAAGACCCTCTACAAAGAGATTTCTTCTCATCCTGTATTCCCTTACCATCTCTTCCTTGTCCTCATTTCCACTCTTCAAAGCTTCGTTTGCTGCCATCTGGCCCATTATCGGGGCGCATAACATAACATACTGGTGGATCTTAAGGGCAGCTTCACAAATCTCGTCAGGTGCACAGAGATATCCGATTCGCCAGCCAGTCATTGCATATGATTTCGAGAACCCGTTAAGTGTGATAGTCCTTTCCCATAGATCTCCTATTGTCGCTGCAGGAACATGTTTTCCTGAATATGTAAGATCTGAGTAGACTTCGTCACTAATGAGGAGAAGATCATGATCGGTTACAATATCAGCGATACCTTTGAGATCAGACTTTTCCATTACAGCCCCACTTGGATTATTGGGAAAGTTCATGATGAGGGCTTTAGTTTTAGGAGTAACTTTTTCTATAAGCGTTTCAGAGAGTAGTTTAAACTGGTTTTTCTCATCACAGGGCACAGGTATTGCTTTTCCACCTGATAGTGTAACACAGGGGGGATATGACACATAAATCGGGTCTGTAACGAGCACTTCGTCTCCAGGATTTATTACTGCACGAATAGCAATGTCAAGTGCTTCACTCACGCCTGCCGTAATTATCATCTGCGAATCCGACTCATACATGAGATTATATTCAGTTTGAAGGTACCTCGAGAGAGAGATTCTCAGTGACTCAATTCCTTTGTTTGACGTATAAGATGTAAATCCCTGCTCAATTGCATATATCCCAGCTTCACATATCTTCCATGGAGTGACATAATCCGGTTCACCAACACCAAGAGAGATAACATCATCCATCGAGAGAACCAGATCAAAAAACTTTCTGATTCCGGACGGTGGAATTATTCTCGCCCTGTCTGAGATGAAATTTCGCATTATATTACCTCAGAATGAGAACGGGAGTCTTTCACCGACTTCACGTTCAAAAAAAATATCTCCATTTTCTTTATAGACTTTCATGACAATATGGGTTGCAGTCTCACGTATCCGGTCCATTGGAGCTATATGCTCTGCAACAAACCTTGCAATCTCCTGCATACTTTTTCCGCTGACAAGCACTTCCAGATCATATGCCCCGGTCACCAGACGAAGTGCTTTTACTTCTGAAAATCGTGCAATCCTGTCAGCAATTCGGTCATATCCAAAATCACGTTCAGGACTGACTTTCAGGTCCAGAACTGCAAGAACCGGTGTGTAGCCTGTCTGTTCCCAGTTGATTACTGCACTGTAACGTCTGATTATTCCCTCTTTTTCCATTACTTTAATTCGTGATTCTGCCTCTACAGTTGGAATTTCTGTCATTATAGCAAGGTCCTGAGTATCAATCTTTGCATTTTCTTCTAGCAGTTTAAGGATTAAGAGGTCAGTTTTGTCCATTTTTTCACCTTAGTAAACTTCTGAGTTCTGCAAGGTCAGGTTCAGAAAGTTCATGATGGGAAAGACGCATATCACTCATGATAACATCCATTATTTTCTGTGAGTTCCCATCAAACCACATCTCTTTTGTCCGGCCATATCTTCCTCTGCTGACGACACGCGTATTAATTACTCCAAGCATATTCAGTTCAGAGATAAGATCTGTAATCCTTCTGGAGGTAAGGACATCCAGCTCCATTTTAGGGGCGACTTTTTTATATATCCTGATAACTTCCCCACTTGTGAAGATATTAAGCCCCATCTGATCAAGGATTAACATGCAATAGAGTATTACTTTACTCTGAGTTGGAAGAGTTGAGACGCATTCACTCATACTATCAGTTTCAATCTTCGCCTGAGCCAATTTAACATGTAATTCTTTAACTGCTGACGAATCTTCGCGGTCTGCAAGTTCACCCGAAACCCTGAGGAGGTCCAGTGCTCTCCTGGCATCTCCATGTTCATGTGCTGCAAGAGCTGCGCATAGCGGGATTACTCCTTCTTCAAGAGCTGAATCGAAAAAAGCTTCTTTTGCTCTTTGCTTGAGGATATCAACCAGCTGGAGGGCATTATACGGTGGAAAAACAAGTTCTTCTTCAGAAAGGGATGAGAGGACACGTGGATCAAGGAAATCCTTGAAACTTAAATCGTTTGAAATTCCTATCATACTTACCTTTGATCTGACAAGGTCAGTGTTAATGCGGGTCAGATTGTAAAGGGTATCGTCACCACTTTTCTTTACGAGTTTGTCTATTTCATCAAGAATAATAATTAAAACTCCGTTAATGGATTCAATCTGATTTTTTAGTTCCTGATATACCTGATCTGTTGGCCATCCAGTCATGGGTATATGCGAGTGAGCTTTATCACTTGCAATTTCATCAACTCCTAGAAGGAGTTTCGCTATCTGTGCGAGAACTCTGTATTGAGTATCGATAAGTTCACAGTTTAAATGAACAACTCTGCAGCAGGTTCCCATCTGACTACTTGCATGTTCAAGTTCGATACCTACATACCTAACAACAACTGTCTTTCCAGTACCTGTTTTTCCATAAATAAGTATATTTGACGGTGTTTCAGTTCTAAGAGCTGGAGCTAGAATGGAAGCTACCTGCTCAATTTGGGACTGTCTGTGGGGTAAATTCAGAGGTCTATAGGAGTGCCGCAAGACATCTCTATTCCGAAATATCCTATTGTTTATGAGATACTTCTTGAAAAGTCCGGTTGGACCTTCAAGAATATCTTCGGAAGATTCCATATGAACGGAAAAATTAGTGAGTTTTTGTTATTAACGTCATCGGTATCACAATAATACTTAACTTTGAACTTTTTATGTTTATATTAACTAAACTGTGTATTTCACCCACACCCCTTTACTTCCATTGGAATGTATGTGTAAAGGGAAAAAAATGAAAATTTAAAGTAAAAATGAATAAAAAATATCCCTGTTTCCATTAACATTTATTTGAATATAAATCTTATTATTTCATAAAAAAAAAGAAGGAAAGGTGAAACAATAATTTTTCGTTTCCAGTGGAAACAAAGGGGTCTCCCAAAAAAACATCAACGTTTTTGTCAGCCTTTCAATTATTACTTTTAACAACCAATAAAAACTTAGGAATTTATGGGCAGAGGGAAAAAATGAAAAAAAATCATGAAAAAATCTTTCCTATCTCTTTAGGAATCATTACAGTTTCAAGTACAAGAACAAAAGAAACAGATATAAGCGGCTTGATAATCAAAGATTTACTTAGTAAAGTAAATATTACATGTAATTATTATGATATAGTTCCTGATAAAAAAGAATTGATAATAGAAAAATTAAAACAAGCTTTAAAATCAGTAAATTGTATAATTACTCATGGAGGAACTGGTCTTACTTATGATGACTGCACCATCGAAGCTATCCGACCACTATTTGAAAAAGAAATTGAAGGATTTGGAGAAATTTTTCGATATCTTAGTTTTCTGGAAATAGGCAGTGCAGCAATGTTATCGCGGGCAACAGCAGGTATTTTTGAAAATAAATTAATTTTTTGTATTCCCGGCTCTCAAAAAGCAGTTCAACTGGCAACAGAAAAACTGATAATTCCGGAAATACGTCATATCTTATCTCATATTTTACCTTAATTGGAAAAGGACTCCAATAAAGCAAAAAGAAAAATTACCTGTCAAGTTCAAGCATAGCAATTCTTTCAACAACAAGTTCAGTAAGTCGTAAATTTCCAGTTAATAAAAGTTCAGGAGGAGTAATTTTATATTGGCCAATAATTTTCTGGAATCTTTCTTCTGAAATTAACTCCCAGTCCTCATCAACTTTTGTCATAAAATTCATCAGTTCCTGGGAAATTTTGGATTTATCATAACCTTCCGAAATAATACATAAGTAACAATTATTCAATCCTTTATGGACTCCAAAATTTACAGCTTCATGACATTGCCGGGTTGCAGCTGCAGATAGAAGTACTTCCATTTCTAGGGATTGTGCTATCATCCTTCTCTCTTTAAAAGCTCTAAGTGCCTGGCAAACCGCTGTTTTGACATGAATCCTGCCAGTTATAAGTTTATTATTTATGCAGATTATATGGACTCCGTTTCTCCCGGCTATCTTTCTTAATTCTTTAAGCCATTCCTTTTCATCAATAATTTCAAACTGGACTTTTTCTATGAGCAAAGTCATTTCTGTGATTGCCTCCATATTCAAAGGAGCTCTGTCTGTTTCGGCTCTTTATTGATCCTATCCTTCTTTATTAACCGCCTTTTTTGTGAATCGTATCCTGCTTTATCTTCAATTGTGCTCCATATATCTTCCCCAACACCCTTTCCTATAATATTTACAAGGGTCTCCTTTCCTGCTTTTTTTATTGCCTGCTCGTCCTTTATTCCATGGTTATAAAGTTTTCTCGCTCTAACCCTGCCGATATTGTGAATCCTGACTAATGGAATAAGTTCACGACTGCACCCATACTTCATGCATAGTTCTATCTCACCTAATTTACGACTGAAATCTATCCGGAACATCCGGGAGAGCCTTAGGGCACCATGAACAAGCCATGTCATGCTTTCAACAAGGTTGTAAATATCACCTGGACCGATGTTGAAATATTCACAGATATTTTTCTCCTCGGTTTCTCTAAGCCAGAAATCAAGAACTGCAGCAGTTTTAATGATTCTAAATACCTCTTCATCCTCTTCTGAATAGTCAAAAGAACTCCAGAAATCTTTATTTTTCTCCTGAATAAACTTTAAAATGATATGAAGGTCTTTTTGGTTTGCAAACAAGCGTGGCATATCATATGTCGAGCATATTGTTTCAAGGAGCCCGATATCGCTGTATTCATCTGCATTTCTTAAAGCGTATACGATTGTCTCTGCAGTACGAGGAGTGACGTATAACTGTGATACAAGCGACCCATAATCTGTTGGTGCAATATCATTCCCTATGCTGACTATCATTTCATATGACAAAAGAAGTGCAAGTACTTTGTCAATTGTCTTAATGAGTAATCGGGCCTCTTTATTTTCGTGCTGATAGAATGTGCCCTTCATAAACTCCAGGAGTTCTTCACGTGAATTTACAAAACCTGAAGCAAAAAGGGAAAGGATATGGGAAGAGAGTGCCTGCTCCTGGGCACATTGGGAGTGTATTTTTTCTGGATCAGAATCTATATACCATTCTTTCAGGGCACTAAGCCCCTCACGATCTTTTGCTAATAGAATTGCTTCTCCATATGGATCCAGATGAGGCCTTCCTGCCCTTCCCGCCATCTGATGGTATTCTGAAACAGGAATGGGTAACATTCCCTGTCCTGAAGTGAAACGAAGGTAATCACGGATTATGACTCTTCTTGCTGGAAGATTCAGTCCTGCAGCCAGGGTGGGAGTTGATGATATTACTTTAATAATTCCTTTTCTGAACGCCTGTTCAATTATTTTCCTCTCTTTTCTTTGAAGTCCGGCATGGTGAAAGGCACTTCCGTAAGCAACACAATCGGCAAGTGTGTTTCCCTGGTCTGTAACCGCTATAGCTTTGAGCATAGCCGCAGCAGCCCTTGCCTCCTCTGTATTCAGTTTAAGACTTGAGGCAGCCCTCTTTGCGAAGGCCTCGGCATTTCTGCGTGATGATACAAAAACAAGGCATTGACCTCCTTCACGAATTGTATCAAGGCAGAGATTCAGATCGTCATGTTTAGACGTTTGCAAGATTTTTTTTTCTGAGTCCTTGAAATAAATCCTGTCAAGGAAAAAAACTCCCTGCCTTAAGTCAACCGGTCTCCAGGTACTTGTAACAAGCTCGGCCGAAAGCCAGCCAGCTAACATTTCAGGATTGCCAATTGTTGCAGAGAGACCAATAATCTGTAAGTTGGGAGTTTTTGTGCGGATTTTTGTTATAACAAGTTCGAGGGTTGCACCTCGTGAATCAGAATCGATTAGATGAATTTCGTCAACTACCAGTAGTGAAACTTCATTAATCCAGCTCGTATTGTTTCTCAATAAAGAATCAACTTTCTCACTTGTAGCAACAATAATGTCATTTTTTCCGAGATATTCATCTTTCTGGTCAAGATCACCCGTTGAGATACCGATATTCACTCCCTTTTTGCTAAATTCATCGTACTTTTCACTGGCAAGGGCTTTAAGAGGTACGATATAAAGACATTTCCCCCCTTTTGCAATCTGGTAGTGCATAGCCATTTCTGCAACAAGCGTCTTGCCACTTGCTGTTGGAATCGATATGAGAAGGTTTTTTCCTTCGAATAAACCTTTTTTAACACAATCAGCCTGAGGCGGATAAAGAAGTGTAATTCCTCTGGCCTCATAATAACTTTTTAGTTCATTGGACACTGGCAGGCTTGATATCTTCACATTTAACCCCTTTAATTCCAGTCTAATATCAGGATAACGGGTTGGTATTTATAAACAAGAGATAAAGCGCGCTTGAAAACTCTCCAGTTGAAACGAGGGTTATGTATGATTCTCCGGGTATTATCAATAATAATACGAGATCATATCCTTCTTTGCTTCACGACGTTTCTTTTCAAGGAATGAAAAGACTGCCTCGTGAGGAATACCCTGGATAAGCATTTCAATAGCTGTCTTTACTGGCTTTATCTGTTCAGGAAGTCCGATGATTGCAACTGTCTTTCCAAATATCGAGATCTCGGTATCTGTCATATCTTCAAGCTGTTCGCGTGCCTTTCCATCTTTACCTATAATTCGTCCCCTAATCCTGTCTAACTGGCGTGGGTTTTCAATAACGAGTGAGAGATCGATAATATCGAGGAGCAGATCCTCATCATCTAGAAGGCAGAAAGATCGTTCTGGAGAAAACCCTCTGTTTATAGCATTAATAACCTGTATCGCTCTCAGGAGTTTATCAGTATCCTCTCCCCCGACTGTAGCAGTTCCCTCTTCAGAATCTATATGAATCTGCGTTCCGGTCTTTTCTTCTATCTCTTTTTTTGTGGCGCCACCTTTTCCGATAAGGACGCCTATTCTGGTATTGTTAAGTTTAAGCTCCTGTAACATATTTTAATTCACCTCCATTCCGGATTTCCGGTCTTCAAAGGTTGCCAATAGACTGTCAATAAACTTCTCGGGATCAACAACCTCACAAGATTTCATAAAATATCTGTTTATATTTGTGATATCCCTTTTCAAATAAAAGAGTGCACGAGGGTGATCAATCTGTAACGATTGTCCCATATCTATAAAGACAGGACCCCCTCCAATCAGAATATTGTATTCGGATAGATCTGCATGAATAAGTCCTGCTTTGAGATAAAGATCTTCAATAAACTGAATAATTTGATTGTATGTCATGGATGGATCAGAGAGGAAGGAATTACGCATCTGGGGATATGATACCTCATCTTCACCAATAAACTCCATAATCAGGATATTCCTATCCCATTTCAGGGGTTCAGGAACCCGGATTCCAGAAGCAAATGCGCGGGAAAGATTGCTGTATTCTTTTTTTGTCCACGCAAAGATGAGATCTCTTCTCTTCCTCTTAATCTGGGAGAACCGACGGTCACCAATGATGTACTCACTCATGTTTTTAAAGTCCGCAGTCTGGATGCGATAGATCTTTATTGCAATTGCTCTGTCTGTTTGTTCCCCATAAAAGACATTTGCCTCTTTTCCAATGCTTATTGAACCTCCGATTGCGGTAATCATCCCTTTTTTTGCAAGTTTATAAAGAGCAAGATATGTACTCTCATCAAATACGTCATTTCTAACCTTAAAAATAGATTTATCTTTTATCCTGACTCCAAAGTCTTCAATTTTTCGATCAAATGAATCCTGTAATTCATCTAATTTCATCAATCACCCCGAATTATTCTTTGAAGCAATATTTCTTCCTTTTCATTTTTTATTTTTTTTATTTTTCAATATAATCTCTTACTGGTGCGAGTATCTCATTTAATTCGCGTCCGAGAGTCTTTTTAAGATCAAGAGGGTGTATTTCATTTTTACCATAAGCAGACTCAAGTTCAGTATATGAATAAAATTCTCTGTCACCCCCAAATTTTTCTGGTCTTTTTACTGTAACGCATTGTATCCTTGGAAAGATATGGTGATGAAATATCTGCAGGACCGGGTTCTCTAGGATATCAGGGGGACAAAAAGCCTTTTCGCATTTTTTACGGACAATGTCTTCAGGATCAGCTACAGAGATGTAATTTCCACTGGAAGATGACATCTTCTTTCCATCAAGCCCGTTAAGGATTGGAGTGTGGATGCATACTGGAGCTTTATACCCTACACCAGGCAGGTGCTCACGAGCCAGCATGTGAATCTTGCGCTGGTCAATACCACCAACTGCGGCATCAACTCCCAGAAGAGCTATATCTACCATCTGCATTATCGGATAAATCATCTGAGAGACCATTGGGGCTTCCATCTGTCTGCCGACTTCATCCATACTCCTTGTTGCACGGTTCAGAGTTATCTGCTGCGAGAGTTTCAGTACCAGGAGTTCGTATTCACGTTCCAGCTGGAGGTCAGTTCCCAGAACATAACGGACATCCCTGAGTCCAAGCCCGCGAAAACATTTTTTATTATACTCTGCAAGTTCGCGGACCTCGTCCAGAGTTCCTTTCCGGTTCAGGAATGCGTGAAGGTCGGCGAGAAGGACTGTCACCTCAAAACCAGCATTATTAAGATCAATAAGCTTGTTGACAGTGACCATATGGCCAAGGTGGATTTCGCCACTGGGTTCATAGCCTGCATAGACACTTTTTTTATCTTTTGCAAGAAGTCCTGTAAGCTCATCCTCTGTTACGACCTCGACTGCATTTCTCATGGCGAGGTTTTTTTCATCCATTACTTAGAATTGAGATTAAAATGCGTTAATGGTTACCCCCCAAAAAAAAAAATTGTACTCATGCTAAGTTTGGTCGTATAACAGCTCTTATTCATTTATACAAAAGATACATAGAACACAGTGGAAAATCCGAGGCAACATGAAGAGTCCGTTTCATATAATGCTTATCCCAACCCTGGGCTGCCCATCAAACTGTAGTTATTGCTGGAGTTCAGAGGAAAATTCTTCGGTAATGAACCTTGAAACAGTAAATGATGTTGCACTCTGGCTTAAGGATTTCCAAAAGGATCAAGTGACAGTAACATTTCATGGCGGTGAGCCACTTCTCGCAGGCGCAGATTTTTATCGTAAAGCACTACCACTCATTTCTGACGAGTTAACTGAATTAAGGCCCTCTTTTGCAATTCAGACGAATCTCTGGAGAATGACAAGGGAAATTGCCGAAATTTTTTCAGAATATTCCATCCCTGTCGGTTCAAGCATTGATGGTCCAAAGGAAATAAACGATCTTCAGAGGGGTGAAGGATATTTTGAAAAAACAATGCGGGGCTATAAAATTGCACAGGAATCCGGATTATCAGTGAGGTTCATTTGCACGTTCACTTCGTATTCAATAGAATATAAAAAGAAGATATTCGAATTTTTCCTCAATAATAACTTAGTCCTCAAACTTCATCCTGCTTTACCATCGATGAAGGGAGACAATCCGAATAAGTGGGCACTTTCACCTGAACTTTATGGGGAACTACTTGTATATCTGCTTGACAGGTACCTTGAGAACCTGGGAAAAATTGAGGTCATGAATATCAATGATCTATTCAGGTGTGTATTTACCCGGAGAGGATCGGTATGCACGTTCGTTGACTGCATGGGAAATACATTTGCAATAGGGCCTGAAGGTGATATTTATCCCTGCTATCGCTTTGTCGGGATGCCAGACTTTGTAATGGGACATGTAAGAACTCACCCCTCAAAGGAAGAACTGCTCGCCTCTGAAGCAGGTCAGCGTATGCTACGGTTTAAAGAATATGTTGATAAAAACTGTCAGGATTGCACTCATATAAGATATTGCCGAGGAGGGTGTCCTTATAATGCAATTGCCCTGACAAATGGGGAAGTGAAAGGTGTTGACCCTCATTGTATTGCTTATAAACGGGCATTTAACGAGATTAATGAACGTCTTAATGAGGAGATGTTTGGTTCATCCTCGATAGATATGCTCGGAGCAGGGAAGGGTATAGTTGAGGGTGGAAGACCAGGGATTATGGCATTAATGCAGAAGATAATGTCAGGTTAATGAAATTCTTCTGGATGAGTAATGATAGCAGGCAACATTAATTGCAGAAATAAATGAATTTAAATTATTATCATCTGATTGCCACAAAACCCATTGCTTCATTTGTCATTTTGATTGAAGTATCAGGATCAGTAACCTCTCCTGAAATTGCACGGATAGCATCGATGTTCTCAACAACTACATCGGCTTCCTGATGAATAGCCTGAAAGAGATAGAGATCTTTGCCCACCACTTTAACTGATTCAAGAAAAACTCCATTCTCCCACAGATCTGCTCTCGGCCTTCCTAAATCCATCACATATTCCTTTAATTGTGCTGTACTCTTTATTCCTGTCTCTTTTGTTATGAGTCCTATTCTGGGATTTTTCCTGAATAATTCGATAATCTCTTCAGTTTTAACCTCTTTTTTCAGGTCCATCTGGACAGAATGCATATGCATCATCGTTGCAGGGACAATCATTGCAGAAGTAACAATTGAAATGTGAGGGAGGACCGTCTGGACATCCGGGCCATGGTGGCTTGGAATCTCTACCGGGTCAAGGACTACTGCATCTATCGGGCCTTTCTTAATCTCACCCGGGTCTGAACCACGCCTGACCATAACTGCCCTGACTTTTTCAACACCAATAGCCGAATCAATCGTGTTAATAACTCTACATAGACCTGTAGTGTTACAGGAAACTACACGTACAAATTGTTTTCCAATCGCGCTACGATAATTACACTGTGAATTGAAGGAAAAGTTAGCAACTTCGTGTTTCTCTCCTCCCTGCCAGAGGGCTTTTACATGTGCTTTTTCGTATAGGGCACGGTTCTTTTGTCCAACGCCACCTGGTGTTGCATCAACGACAACATCAGCAGATGCAATCATTTCATCAACACTACCTTCAACCCGGATACCTGCGCTTTCAAATTCAGACCTCTTTTCGAGGTCAGCGATATAGAGTGGATATCCTTTTGATTTTGCTACAAAAGCCTCTGCGCTAATTTTTGTTTTTGAAACCCCTATAAGTTTCATGTCTTTCTGAAGAGTTACAGCGTCAGCAACTCGTTTTCCGATGGTGCCGTATCCATTGATCGCAACCTTGATCATGATGATGCTGTGCTCTATGTAAGGTTATAATCGTTTCGAAAAAAATTTTAAAATTTTTGAATATTGAAAAATTAATTTGATTAAATCTGATTAAAATAGATAAGTTTAGTCAGTTTACATGTATCCAGATTGTATTTCAATTATCTCTGCACTGTCCTTCGCATTTTTATATAAAGTAAGTGGTTCTTCATTAAGCTCATAGAATCTGATTCCCCATGAAATCTTTGAAAGTACATGCATAGCCTGTTCTTCTTCTCCAAATATGTAGAGGGCTGCTGCCAGTGCTTCCAATGACGAGAGTACGCATGGTTTGCCAAAATTTACCGGGTTTGCAGCAAAAAGGAGTGGAAGGGCTCGCTTGAGACGCCAGTTCCTGATCGCTTTTGATTCAAGGACTGCCCATGAGCAGTCAAGTACTGCAAGAGAATGAACCATGTGTTTATCTGCCGGTGAGAGCGCCTGAGGAACAGTAGGGTCAAGGAGCATTGAGCCCTTGGGAATTGCACGAATTTTTGGTACAATTGTAAGTAGACCTGCACGTTCAAGTCTTTTAACCGAGCACTTTTTTGGGTCGCAGGTATTGTCCCGGTATGCATAAAGCGGGATCATCTATCATCGTTGAGAGAGAATATCTTATGAATGTACGTTCTGGTATGCCCTTGCTGTATACATCCTCATCTCAGGGCTGATGGAATAACCAGTGAGATAGATTTGAAAAATTATATTAAATCTCTAAATCGTTGCAAGGAATTCGGGCTTGAAGTAATCTCGCTACCCTGTCCGGAGACGGAATACCTGGGTAATAAAAGAAAACCCGGAACCTATCTTGAAAGGCTGAACACCCCTGAGTTTCATGCAATCCTCGAGACCCTCACAATGAATGTGAGAGAAATTATAAAATCCTGTGGCCTACCCCTCTGTATTCTGGGTGTGAACTCCTCACCAACGTGCGGTGTTACAAGTACCTACTATGGCATTGAAAAAAAAGAAGTTGAAGTTCAAAAAAACGATAATTCTTTAAATATAGGTAAATTTGTCAAGAATACTGGAAAAAAGGAAGGGAGAGGAGTATTTCTTAACAGGTTTCCGGACATTCCTGCCTTTGATGTTGCACATTTCGCTGCATACAAAATATATCTTGCTGCTCCCCTGTTTACCCTGGCTGAAAAAAAATTTAACAGTTTCATTGCAAATATCCTGAAAAAGTCCTTTTTCAAAGTCTATATCCCTCAGGAATCAGGAGATACCTCAGAGTTATTCACAAAAGAAGGTCACAAAAAAATTTTTTCGCAGCATGTGAAAGCATTACATGAATGTGACCTTGTTATTGCAATTGTTGATGGTTCAGATGCTGATTCAGGAACATCCTGGGAAATGGGCTATGCGTTCGCGTTAGGAAAACGAATTATTTCACTACGGACTGATTTCAGAAGATTTGGATTATATGAACCTGTAAACCTGATGCTTTCTGAGTCTTCTGAACTTGTAAAGTCTGAATCTGAATTACTATCTCTCCTTAACCCGCCAATTAACTCTGTAGATGATATAGATTTTGTTAAGTATCCTGCAGATCAATACTGTTTATAAAATTAAAGGTAAAGAATAAAAAACAGTATAATTTTACAATTTTTACGGATTGATATTATGAAGAATTCTCGAATAGGAACAGACAGCACAAAAAAATTTCCAGATGCCTGTGTTGGACGCATCAAAGCCTTTCGTGAAGAGTTGAAGACTGACAGATATACGCAGATTGCAGTTATAATAACATTTATTGCAGCATTCTTACGATTTTTCCACCTGGATTTCAACTCTCTATGGCTTGACGAAGCAGTCACCTACAATATTGCACAGAACTCGTTCATTGGGATATGGAAGACGACAGCAGGAGGAGAGTTCAATCCTCCACTCTTCAACTGGATAGAACATCTGATCTCTTTTGTTGGCACTAGTGAATGGGCTTTAAGGTTTATTCCGGCACTCCTGGGAACACTGACCGTCTTTCTCTTTTATTGGATTGGGAGAGAATACGGAAGCAGGGGTGTAGGAATTATTGCTGCCGCTTTTCTTGCAACCTCCCCATTTCACATCATGTGGTCACAGGATGCAAGGGCATACACCACGATGCTCTTTTTCCTCTCACTTGCATTCCTCTTTTACGGGAAGGCAATAGATAAAAATGATTGCGTTAACTGGCTTATTTTCGGATTTTTTTCAGCTCTTGCTTTCTGGACTCACTTCTATGCACTGATAATTGTTGCAGTACTGTTCTTGTTCTCACCCTATCTATTAAGTGCCGCAAAAGGCGGGATAGGTGTATTGCGAAATACATTCTATGCCCTTATTTTATTTTTCATCCTTACTCTTCCACTAATTGTTGTAATGATAGATCTCTTTATTCTCCGCACTGGTTCTTCACCGACATATGGAATTCAGGGACTTGACGTAATAACCTACTCTCTCCTGGACCTCGCTGGTTTCAATATTATTGCTCTTGTTGTATTGGCAGTCCTCTTCTTTTCAGGAGTATGGTACATGATTTTACGAAACCGGAAGATAGCGGCACTTACTCTCGGTACGGTTATTATCGCATTTCTCGTGAGTATGTTTCTCTCATACCGGATGCCGATGGAGCCTAGATATTTAATAATACTTCTCCCATTCCTGTTCCTGGGTATAGGGTATTCAAGTTGCACTTTTTCGAAATACGTTAAAAAAGAGACAGTTTTAATGGTCCTTCTTATTTTCGCTGTTTTATTGAATGCTTCAACTTTGGAAGGCTATTACACCTCGTATACCAAAGATGACCTTCGGACCCTTTCACAGGAGATACACGGATTCTCTCAGAATAATGATATTATCGTCCTGATGCCCGCATATATGACACAACCATTCAATTACTATTATGATGCTAAAAAAGACGGAACAACTGTTGTGGGTGCATCGTCGACAGATGATCTGATGAAAATTTTCTCGAAAAAGGGAAACTCAAGAATATTATTCATTATATCTGAAAGTGATCTACCGGCTGCAGATCCACAAGGCACCACTATTGCATGGATTAAGGAAAAAGCTGTGCCTATTGGAAGGTTTATGGGTTATATAATTCTTATAGCCGCATAAATTTTACAAAATTGGAAATTTGTAATGAATTATCTTCTTTGTGCCATTTTTTTTGAAGACCCTGTTGAAACATTAATAGACGAGATAGAAAAATTAAGAACAATTTTTTCTGAAAAAAATATCAGAGTTAAAATTTTTATACTGGTTCGGCCCGGGACTAAACATAGTCCAAATAAACATTTGAATGAGGATTTTCCTGGGAGTGAACAGGAAGTTATAAAGATCTTTAATGAACCAGAATTGTATTCCGTTGAATTAAACCAAGCCATACAGGATAATTCCTGTAAATGGATGTTGATGACCCATGAAAAAGAGAGGGTACAATCTGAAAAATATTTCGTATTATTATCTCACATTAATACCGGATATGAAATAATTATACTTGGGAGAAAGGTAAGTGAAAATAATGAAAACAAAATTGAAAAATTAAATAATAAACATGATCTAGCATCCATCTTTGCAAGGATGGTATTTCCGGATGTGTATTCGCCATTGAGTGAAGATTTTCTAATTAATACAGAAGTGCTTCACCAGGTATCTCTTGATGTAAAACCAAATCTTCTCCTTGAAATTCTTGCAAAGGGGCATTGGAGAAGAGTTCTGGATATTCCATATATTCATGGACAAGAGACTTACAATAAACTTCATTTTGTAAGGATTGGAGAAATCGCGGTTCGAATTTTAAAATTCTTTATTTACTCCCTGCACCACCACGATTCACGTATATGGATTGAATCAATCTATGCAATAAAATTTATTATTGTGGGTTTATCTGGTGTCATTTTAAATATGGGTTTGTTATTCGCTCTGACGGAATATGCCGGGGTGTATTATCTATACTCGAGTATTTTGGCAATTGAAGCCTCAATATTGAACAATTTTTTTTGGAATGAAGTCTGGACATTTAAAAAGAAAGAAAGTACATTAGTCGGAATATGGTGGAAAAGACTGGTTTCTTATCACATTTTTTCAATTGTCGGCATCGTCTTGAACATCACTCTCTTGTATATTCTCACCGAGAAGTTTGGGGTCTATTATCTAATTTCGAACATTATTGGAATATTGGCTGTTTTTCTCTGGAATTACCTTATAAACCGGAGAGTTACTTGGAGGAGTATTTGAGCAAGAAGTAAATTTGCACTTACTACTTAAAGAGTGAGAAGGTACTTTTTTCTCAATTCAAAAATAACTATATAATAATATGACAATTAATTTTTCACAAGAAATTCATTCTCTTTTTGATAGA